>JADDYB010000243.1_pt1 | contig 16957 bp, 21 predicted proteins | sample 8641941 | NCBI WGS metagenome assembly JADDYB01 (sample SAMN16275377, study PRJNA637457) | freshwater sediment metagenome | isolation source: Lake Kineret sediment | place: Israel: Lake Kineret | collected 2013
CAGTGTCCAGCTGTGGTATCCCACCATAAAAATCATCAAGAGTATACTGGACAACCCGTATAGCTTGTACAGCAGTGTTACTCATGAAACACGTTTTCATCACTCCTATTTAAATTTTGTGTCATGAAATCAATTCATAAACTAATAAAATAATAAATACTTAATTAAAATAGAATATTTAATCATTCTATTCAATTCAGCCTGAACATTCTAATATATATCCGATAAATTTATAAATAGATGAAATACAGTTCCAGATTCTGAACCTTTAACCAAATGCTTCTATCACCCGAAAATTTGACAACCCCGGTTACTGGAATTACCATGGTTATTTTATTTTGTTCAAGACCACATATGAGGAACTGTTTGTAGAGCATTTGAAAAAGATACCAGTACACTGCTCCATTTTCAAGGTTGGTACGTGGATTTATACATATATTTTAATAGAAGAGGGTAAGTGTTTAGTTTTCTGAAGTTGCTATTCAGGTAGTAGATTAAAAACGAGTATCATGACAACCCAATTTCGGCAAATTGGGTAGATAGAAAAAAGTGATAATCTATCTCCGTTTGCAAAACAAAGGCTCAAGAAGCACTAAATGGTAATGACCGACCATTCAGAAATGAATTGGATGATACGAAATATGAAGATAATATCTGAAGTCATGAGACCATAAATGGAATTCACAAGAAGATTATATCTCTACTTATCTCTCACTACTTTAGAAATTTTCAGAGTTAAGGATATAAAATATACTATCACGATAGTAGCTTCAGAATACTAAATACATACAGAAGAGGAATTGAGGCAGATAGATTTCCTCGATTTATTACAAACTATGCAATCCTCTGGCTTTGTTGAAGAGTATATGCTCTCAATTCCCATTTATTATTGGAATCGTACGTGGATTATCCAGGATTTCCACCACCGTTCACCGCATAAAGTAGGTGGGGAATCGAGCGTTGATGGTTCGACCAGCCTGTAATTGTTGTTTATTGTGAGTGTCTTTACTTCATCAGCCAAGACGGATACTCCTCCCCAAAGGGGGAGAGTAGCAACCACAAGAAGAGTTATGATTCTCTTGTTCATATCAACCTCATCACTGTCTAACTGGATATTCTTAAATAGCTTTGCAAAGGTTACCCATTGCAAATCGAGAGTTTGGAACAACTCTGAAAACCACTTACTTGCGGAAGTACTGGTGAAAGGGAAATGTATTTAAAGCTCACGCAGCCTCTACACTCATGACACCAGATTTTGTTATTCCGAGGGATGTACAGAGATTTTTCGTGCTGGTGGATGTGGAACCAGGAGAAGAAGATGCAGTCATGGAAAGACTGACCAAGTACCCGGAAGTCAAAGAAATCCACTTAATAGCTGGAAAGCACGACATCCTCCTGTCTATCGACCTTGAGCGGAAGTTCTTGGAGGAGAGCCTGGAAAAGGGCCTCAAGTTCATAAAAGGGAAAATCAGGATCATTGAAGGCATTGTGGACACAGACACCCTCATGGTGGGGAAGTCTTACGTACGGAAGGGCCCTTGATCATGAGGAACAGCACCAGTGAAGCAGCAAGACTCAAGACACCGCAGACAGTAAAAGAGAACTCCCCCCCGTACAGCTCGTAGACAGCTCCCCCAAAGAGGGGGCCTGCGATCATGGCCAATCCAGACACACTGGTGTACAACCCAAATATTTTTCCTCTTTTATTTTCATCCACAATGTCTGACAGTAACGCCTGGGTGGCAGGGTCGGAAAAGGCCCAGCCTGTAGAACGGATCGATAAGACCGCTATCATCTCAAAGGGGGTCTTGATAAAAGCCATGGGAAACGTGAGTAAAGATGCCCACACATTCCCGAAAAGAATGGGGGACCTCCTCCCGATACGATCTGAGAGAGTGCCAGCATAAATGCGCGCCACTGTCCCTGATAGTCCCATCAACGTGTAAGCTAAAGTGATCTGGGTGAGGGTTGCACCCACCTTCGTTTCTGCATAAAGGGGGAGGAGTGGGTTAATCAACGTCGTTCCAAAGGTTGACACAAAGGTGGCTACCATTAACCCGGATAAGGTGAGAAAGTAGGCAGATTCTCGTATTTCTCTGATATCTGCTTTTATTCTCTCTATAAAAGGTTCATGTACACTAAAGATACTTATAGAGCTCCTAATAGTCTCTGAAACGTAATAATGGATCAAAATGGTGATGGGAACCATGATACCTCCTGCAATCAAGAAGGGTGCCCCGTACCCGTACAATTCGGCGAGGAATCCTCCAAAGGCAGGGCCCACGATCATAGAGACTGTCCAGCTGGCAGAAAAGTAAGACATGGCCCTTCCCCGGTCCTCAGATTCTGTTGAATCTGCCAGAATAGCCTGAGCTGAAGGCCACACCATGGCAGAAGCAACACCCTGCAATCCTCTGAAAAGGAAGAGGTGGGAGACGCTCTGCGCAAAGGCGAAGGCAGAAATCACTACTGCGTAAGAGGAAAATCCGACGATGATCAGCCTTTTTCTCCCATACCTATCAGAGACAGCACCGAAAAGGGGGGCCAAGACTGTCCGGGTCAAAGCAAACATGGAAGCGATCACACCAATCTGAGAGGGAGTGGCCCCAAATCGTTCAGCATACAAAGGGAATAGCGGGAAGATCATGCCGAACCCTATCATAGAAATGGCTACCCCACTGCAGACGACCAGAACATTGGGGTACTTTTTGAAGTACTGCAGGGTTGATAGGTTGCTCATCGCCTCAAGGGAGGTGCAGAGGTTTTTAAGACTTACTTTCATCAGCCTAAAACCACAGGAGAAAAAGTGCTATCTTCCAATGGAGGGGTAGTGCAGGACTGCCTATTTCACAGAAAATGAGTCGTAAGAAAGGAAAGAAAAAAAAGGGGAGCGTACCTGAAGGACTCCATCCTTCTGCTCCCTCCCTCCCCTATGCATGACTCCATATATAAACTTTTCGCTGTAAAAAGTTATTAAAGTTGCAATACCAGTGGAGCAGAGAGAATTCACTGCAAGCATTCCCAAAGGTGGACTGAAGCTTTTGCCCCACGTCGTCATATCATGCCCTCTCGTCCCACTAAATATGTGCTGGACAGGTGCTGAATCTACCTCAATTTTGGGATTTTACAACAATAATAACAGGAATCGCTAACCGCCCTTTTTCAAACCAAAATCTTTTTAAACCTGGACAAATCCACTTCATCAAGGAGGGAACTATATGGCGAAAAAAACGAAAGTACTCCTTGCTCTATTTGTGCTCTGTTTCCTCACCCTTGGGTGTATAGGACAAGAAGAAGAGAAAAAAGCTGAAAAAATGAAGATCGCAGTTGTCTTTGCAACCGGTGGGTTAGGAGACAAGTCCTTCAACGATTCCAGTTACGAAGGAGTCTTGAAAGCACAGAAAGACTTTGGCATAGAATTCGATTACGTCGAGCCCACAGCTATTGCAGAATACGAAGGGTTCCTCAGACAGTATGCCAAGACTGGCGAGTACGCTTTGATCGTATCTATCGGGTTTGACCAGGCAGATGCGCTTTCCATTGTGGCTGATGAATACCCCAACCAAAAGTTCACCATCGTGGACATGGTGGTGGACAAGCCCAACGTGGCCTCGTGCATCTTCAACGAGAATGAAGGTTCATTCCTCGTAGGTGCTGCCGCAGGACTGAAGACGAAGACGAATAAAATCGGATTTGTTGGTGGAATGGACATTCCATTGATCCGAAAATTCCTGGCAGGGTACAAATTTGGGGCTGAGTACGTCAATCCAAACGTACAGGTCACCTGGAAATACGTGGGAGACTGGGTAGACCCAGCTAAAGGGAAGGAGCTTGCTTTGGCCCAATATGAAGATGGTGCAGACATTGTGTACGCTGCAGCAGGAAGATCTGGGCTGGGAGCTATTCAGGCAGCCAATGAGCGCGGCCAATTGGTTATTGGCGTGGATGCAGACCAGTGCGAGACTATCCAGGGAGTTCCCGTGACCACGTTCCTGGCCAGCATGCTGAAGCGGGTGGATGTAGCTGTCTACGAGATGATCAAGGGCGCTGTCAATGGAACGTTTACTGGTGGCATAAAGGTGTTTGGAGCTGCCCAGAGCGGTGTGGGCATCTGCAAGCATGTACCCAGTGACATAAAGGCGCAGATAGATGACCTCATAGGCAAGATTGCATCTGGCGAGATCAAGGTACCTGTAGACATTGATGAAAGCGGTAATTACGTCTATTAGATCTTTTTTTCTTTTTTCTTTTATTTTTTGTGTCCTATTTTGCAAAATAGATTATTTTTCTCTTTGCCCAATATGGTGCAGCAATTCTCTCCAGGAAGGGAAAAGTACTTATAGGTAACTGGCTCTCGTTGGCTCATGCATCCCTTTCCTATCGTTGACAGTCACCTGCATTTAGTCACAGAATCTGTGGCAAAAAACTGGAAAAGAAGTGAAAAGGAAGAAAAAATAGTGAATAAAAGAAGAAAACAGTTCAAATTACCAGATTATACTATTTACCCACTGCAGAAAATGATTGAGTTGTGGACTCAGGAATTTGAGAAATACAATATAGATAAAGGGGTTTTTTTAACGTATGAGCCCCACAATGAAGATTTAATAAACTTTGTGAAGAGCAGTGGCCGATTCATTGGGTTCACCAGCCTGGATCCTAGAGAAGAGGAGGCCCCCCGATGGCTGGAGGAGGATAGTAAAGCAGGATTGAGGGGGTTGAAGTTGTATCCAGTGAATCGGGGATTTTCAGTCTGTGATGAGAGGTGCTACCCCGTGTACGAGATGGCTGAGAAACTGGGTATACCCATTACAATCCACTTTGGGGTGTCGATAGGGTATTTCTCTGATTTACGGTTCGGGAATCCCATTGATCTACACGGTGTGGCCAGAGACTTCCCGGATGTAACGTTTATTATCGCTCATTTTGGATGTGGATTCTTGAGGGAAGCCTTGTTCTTGAGTTACCAGTGCCAGAACATTTATTTTGATACATCAAGTTCCAATCGATGGATGGAGTATTTACCGTACGAGATGACGTTGAAGGATGTGTTCAGAAAGTGTTTGCACGTTTTGGGGGCAGAAAGGTTATTGTTTGGGACAGATTCAAACTTCTTCCCGCGAGGGTACAGGTACAACATTCTGGAGGAGCAGATAGCTGTTTTGAACTCTTTGAAAGTGAAAGAAGAGGACCAGTCTAAGATCTTTGGGGGGAACATGGCGAGACTGTTGAATATCCGGTTGTAATATGACGTCTGTATGTGTTGGAGATGTTTTTGAGGCGCAGTTCATAAAACGGGTCAATCGGTTCACGTGCAGTGTCAAAATACACAAAAATATCAGGGAAGCACACCTTCACGACCCCGGGAGACTGACAGAGTTGCTAATCCCGGGGTCTAGGGTTGTGCTCAGAGCAGAGAATGCGCCCCACCGGAGGACGCACTATGACATGGTGGGAGTGTACACGGGGGACATGGTCGTGTCGTGCGATTCGAGAGTCCCCAACAGACTGGTGGGGGACGCTCTACGTGAGAGAGCCTTATCAGAGCTTCCACCCTACAAAACGGTCGTACCTGAGTACACCTACGGGCACTCGCGGATTGATTTCTGCCTTGATGAGAGGATTTTGATAGAAGTGAAAGGCGTCTCTTTAGTGAGGAATGGAGTGGCCTTCTTCCCTGATGCACCAACTGAAAGGGGGAGAAAACACCTGGATACGCTCATTTCAGCTCTTTCAAAGTTTGAATGCTACATTTTTTTCCTGGTCCAGAGACCGGATGCTCTCACCTTCTCTCCCAATGAAGATACTGACCCTGCATTTGCTTCTACATTGAGAGAAGCCCGAACGAAGTGGGTTAACATTCTGGTGTACACGTCAGCATTGGTGGGAAATTACGTGTATTTGAGGGAGAAGCTGTTTCCTATGACGCGAGGGTAGGTGATGAATCGGGACGTTGGGTTCACTCCTTTTCGCTCTATGATATCTTGCAGCACATTGCTGTGTCCCATTTTCGAAACTCGGTGGATAAATCAAAATGTGATCGAACCTCCCATTTTTTATTCTTGGGTTAAGGCTCGATACTGAACATTGTTTTCTTCCTTTTCTCCCTGAGATCTTTGAATTGAACCCATGATTTTTTTAAAAGTTTAACAGAAGTGGGTTCTCAATTATCCACCGACTTTTGAATAACCTTGATTTTTGGACTTGGTGGATAAATGAGCGTTTGATCGAACCTATGCTGTTTCTATTTTTGAGGTATAGTTTGAGTTTTTCATTCTCAGAAATGTCATTGTCACTTACCAACAGAAAAGCTTATACGCACTAAATGTAAAAAGAACAAAAGAGAAAAGGAGGTGAAAGAAATGAAGAGAATGGCGGCCGGAATTCTCGTCCTATGCCTTGTGTTGTCGCTCTACTCTGTCAGTGCGCCTCTTCCTGAAAGGATGATCGTCGTATTCCAGACTACACCAGACGTGAGCCTGCTGCAGCAGCATGGTGGTCAGGTGGAGACAGTATTCACCCTGATCCCTGCAGTGGTGGTGACACTCCCCCCACAGGCAGTGGAAGCGCTGTCCAAGAACCCTGCCTTAAAGTATCTTGAGCCAGACACCTACAGACAGGTTGTTGACTCCCGTGTACTGGGAAAGCCAAAACCCCCTCCACAGGTTCTTCCCTGGGGTGTTGACCGCATTGATGCTGACTTAGCCTGGGCAGTCACCAAAGGGGCGGGTGTCAAGGTTGGTGTCGTCGACACGGGAATCGACGTGGACCACCCGGATTTACAGGCAAACATCCACGGTGGATACAACATCATTACCCACACAACGAAATACGACGATGACAATGGACACGGCACCTTCTGCAGTGGTATTATTGCAGCCCGGGACAACACGATTGGTGTCGTGGGGGTGGCCCCTGAAGCGTGGTTATACGGGGTCAAGGTGCTGGATGCAAACGGGAGCGGAACAACTGCAAACTGCATTGAAGGAATCCAGTGGTGCGTGAACAATGGAATACAGATCATCAACCTGAGCTGGGGCGGCAGCACTGATTCGCAAGCGCTCCACGATGCGTGCGATGCTGCCTGGAATGCTGGATGCATCCTCGTGAGTGGTTCAGGCGGCAGCGGAGTGGAATACCCAGACATGTACCCTGCAGCGTATTCCACAGTCATTGCCGTCTCTGCCACAGATCAAAATGACAACAAAGCCTCATTCAGTAACTACGGTGCAGAGATCGATTTGGCTGCCCCTGGCGTGAATATATACTCCACGTACAAGGGGGGAGGATACGTGACCATGTCTGGAATAGCATGTCCTCACGTATCGGGGACAGCAGCTCTAGCCTGGGCAGCCCACCCGGCGTATAGCAACGAGCAGATCAGACAACTCTTAGAGAGCACGGCAGAAGACCTGGGAGCACCCGGCTGGGACATCTACTTTGGGTATGGATTAGTCGATGCGCAAGCGGTAGTCGTATAGCGTTTCTTTTTTCTTTTTTTTATTTGGATTCTCTCAGTAAGTGGAAAATGCACTTCCGCTGCTCAAAGGTGCGCTTATTGTACAGAGTGAAAGTTTAAGATGACAACACGCAAATTCAGTACCTCGTACCTCCTTGGGAACTTCACTAGATCTCAAAATAAAAAAGAGAGAGATTATTTTTTTTGGGTTTTTGAAGTCTTTTCTGAGGATTCAGATCCTTCTGAGGATTCAGACTTTTCTGAGGATTCAGACTCTGTTCGAGTTTTCGAACTACTTGAATCAGAGGATGAGTCTTCACCATAAAGTTTTGCGAATTTTTCCCTCCTTGGATTAAGAGACTGAAGATAGTCTCCAGAAACGAAATCCTCTCCTCTTAATTCGTCCTCGATCTTCTTTTTAGTTTCTTTCTTCATTTCATTCACTTCCATCTTTGAGAGTTTTTTCTCAACCTTTTTTTCAGATCGCGGCTGGTCTTTGTGTTTTGCTGTCTTTACCCCTTTATAAGGTTCACCTCATCAAGTGACGTAGAGGAGCCTGGCATTCTCCTCTGGTGGCTGTCCCTTTTATGACACTGCACGTGTAAGGTTACAGGGTGAGAAGGTTATCCTTGGCACTGCTCCAAAATCCACCCACTCACCAGGTCGTAGTACCCGGGGACGAACACCTTCTTTTCCATGCATACGATTTCGGGTAGAACCCCCACTTCTGACTCCAGGAGGAGGTGGTTACCCTGGGGGAAGATTTGTATCGTGTGATATGAGTTCTCTTTCAACACCATCTCAAAGAGACGGACGCTCTCCCTCACGGGGACGACCTTGTCGCGTTCTCCAAAGATGACGAGAACAGGACACTTTACCTGTTCCAGGACAGGGAGAGGATTAAAATCCCATTCTAAGTAAAAGGCAAATCGCATGCTCTCTGGAAAAATATGCACTACCTGCGGTAGAACCTTTTGGAAAATCTGGATCACCTTCACGAAAGACAGCCAAAATCTGTAGAGAAAAACGCCTGCAAAAATGCCAAGGGACGAACGTCCGCGGTAACGGAGCTCATGTTCAGTCCGGTATAGCTCCTGCACTCGGGGTGAGACTGCAGCTCCTGATATGAGGACGATGAACCCCACCTCTCTACAAAGAGAAGCTGCCAGTGGAGCAATCCATACCCCCTGGCTGGTTCCCAACAACCCAACGTGCTCGGGATCGATGCCCGAGTGATGCTTGAGGGCATGGAACCCACTCAATGCATCTTCGGCCAGGTCTTCTAAAGAGGCCTGGCGCCAGTCCCCTGTGGAGGCTTTCACGCCCCGTTTATCGTAACGGAGGACTGCAACCCCGTGACGGGCCAGATGATCTGCCAGGAATCGGTAACTCTCCCGGTCATCGGCACCTGAACCGTGGATGAGAACTACACCAGGGTGAGGGCCGTCTTTCAAGGGCAGGGTCACAGTACCTGAGAGGGTGACATCACCGTTACGGAAGGTGATGGCCTCTTCTTTGTAGAGGGAGACTCTTTTGCCTTTTTGATTTCCTGTTATGGAGATTTCTCCTTTTTCAGGGTTGAAGGTAATCGTTTCATTCTGCACGGAGTGAAAGACATTCTCAGAGAGAGGGTACGTCTCTACCACATGTCTTCCCTCCAGGTAACAGAGAGTGCCGAGCCGTCTCCCGAACACCAGGATTCTATCAGGAAAAAGGTGATAGGTGCCTGAATGTAGGTCGACGGGGGTTGGGAAGACACGAGCGAGCTGAAAGGTGCCCTTTTCTCCAGCGCGCGTGACAACACCTGAGAAAACGTTACCCTTTAAATTGCCTTCAAAGACGAGTGTATCAGGGCTCCTTTGCACTTCAAAATGTATAGATGAGTCTATCTTGTAGGAAGTGTCCACATTGCATACTTTTTCAGAGGGGATGCTCACTCTCATTCTCTTTCTGGTGATCTGGGTCTTCATGAACATCCAGGTATTATGAAGGGTCAACCCGCCCACCCAGTCACCTTCTATTTCAGGGTTCATGTTGATGTCCTCACGCATTCTCTGGATTTAAGCTTTATTGGAAGTTGATAAACTCTCTCCCTGCTCCAGCCACCATGAGAGGAATCCCCTTACACATAATATGGTTGAACCCCTACTGACCAAAACATTTATAAATAAACATATTAGTGGATACCGATGAATACAGCTATTGTCGTGAGAATTATTGAGTCTGGCCTCACAGAGCTCATCGAGTACCTTGAGGCACACGTCATCACCTGCTTAGTGCCTGCCTTTTTCATAGCAGGGGCTATTGCAGTCTTCGTGTCCAAGCAGTCGGTGATAAAGTACTTTGGGAGCGAAGCCAAAAAGTACGTGTCCTATTCAGTGGCATCCGTGTCAGGGTGCATACTGGCTGCCTGCTCCTGTACTGTCATCCCGTTATTTGCAGGCATATACCGGAGGGGAGCGGGTATTGGGCCTGCCACCGCTTTTTTATATTCAGGGCCTGCCATCAACATACTGGCCATCGTGTTCACGGCCCGGGTTTTAGGTCTTGGTATCGGGATAGCACGAGGGGTGATGGCCATGGTGATGGCTGTGGTGATTGGCCTCTTAATGGCCTTCTTGTACAAGGATTCTGAAAGGAAAGAGATGAAATCGCCGCAGGTTTTTGAGAAAAGAGGGAGTTCTTTGAAGAAGGCGTTGTTCTTTGTGGACCTGTTACTGATCCTGGTCATTGGAGCTTCCAAATTGGAAAACACCCTAAAAATACCAACACTGTTGGGATTGCTCCTGATCTTGGTGTTCACGATTGTGAAGTGGCAGGAACGCTCGGAAACGAAGTCGTGGTTCTCAGAGACGTGGAGCCTTGCCAGAATGATAATTCCGTATTTAATAATCGGAGTATTCGCGGCGGGGATTATCAAGGAATTCATGCCTCCACAGTACGTGTCCCGATTTGTGGGAGGGAATTCTGTGTCAGCCAACCTGATCGCGTCAGTGGCTGGTGCACTCATGTACTTTGCCACCTTGACGGAAGTGCCCATCGTGGAGTCTTTAATGTCACTGGGGATGGGTAAAGGGCCTGAACTGGCGTTATTACTGGCTGGTCCTGCCTTATCTCTACCGAGCATGCTTGCCATTCGTCAGGTAATGGGGACTAAGAAAGCGTTAACGTATATTGCGCTCGTCGTTGTGTTTGCTACCCTTTCTGGAATCGTCTACGGGGTGATAGCGTGAGCGTGGAGGCAGATAGAAAGGAAATTCCCTGGTTCCCCACCATTGACGGGGAGAAATGTACAGGATGTGGGACGTGTTTTAACTTCTGCTCTCATTCTGTGTACGAGATGAAAGAGGACAAATCAAAGGTTGCCAATCCGTATAGCTGCGTGGTGGGCTGCTCAACGTGCCAGGGACTCTGCCCCGAGGGAGCCATATCATTCCCGGACCTACAGGAAGTGAGAAAGATTATTAAGAAGTTGAGAGCTCCTCATCAGTAAAGGTGCAAAACCTAAATAATACGTCAAAGAAGGTGATGATATGGTCGTCATTCGCGTGTTTGGTCCCTCTACCCCTTGTGCCAAATGCAAGGCTGCAGAGAAGGTGGCACGAGAGGTTGCGGAGAAGTTTGAGAATGTTACTGTTGAGAAGTACGATGTCTTCAGCGATGAAGCAGAGAAGTACGCCATCATGATGACACCCACGGTACTGGTCAATGACGTTGCAGTAGACGTGGGTAAGGTACCTTCTGCAGAAAACCTGGAGGAGGTCATAAAAAAGGAACTGAAAAAGACGAAAGAGGAGGTGAATCTGTGAAGAGGTTATTCGTGATAGCACTGTGCGCTGCATTGGCTCTGTGTGTGACAGATTCTTCAACCCCACCGAGCTCTGTTGGAACGGAGGAACCTGATGAGGTTAGTGGTGACCAGGTTAGTGGTGACCAGGTTAGTGGTGACCAGGTTAGTGGTGACCAGATAATTGTCGTCCATTTCCACCGGGTACAGCAGTGCACGTGCTGCATAAATGTGGGGAAGTGGGCCGAGGAGACCATAAAACAGTATTTTCCCCAGGAGTACGAGAGTAGAAAGATTGTCTACAAAGACGTGTGCGTGGAAGAAAATCCTGACATGGCTGCACAGTACAATGCGTATGGGCCTTCTCTCTTTATTAACGTGATCAAAGATGGGAAGGGCAACATTACAGACGTTAGAGAGGCGTGGACTCTCTGTCATGGCCACGATGCGTACGTAGCCTTCTTTAGAGAGGTGCTCCAGGATGCGCTGCAGAGCTTGACCTGAAAAGAGGAGATCACGTGAATGGATTACTCTACGCGGTGACCACGGCTTTTGCCCTCGGTCTGCTGACAGCTGTCAGCCCCTGTACTCTGGCAGCCACCATTTCAGGTGCTGCCTTCATATCCCGGAGTATGACCAGCCCAAAGTATGCCCTTTTGGTGGGAGTCTTACTGAGTCTGGGAAGGATCATCACCTTTTCAGTGGTGGGGGGCATCATGATTGCTGCAGGACACATCATAGGTAGGATTGCCCTGTCCTCTCAGATTGTGGGGGGCTTCCTCCTGGGATGCGTGTTGTTGGTCGTGGGGATTTTTTTCTTAGACCTCATTCCTGTCAATATCACGGGGGGGAGCGGGTTCCTCACTAATACCATGGTAAAGATGCATGGGGGTGGTCTCCTGGGTGCTTTACTTTTGGGGATGCTGTACGGGTTAGCGTTCTGTCCCTACTCTGCAGCCTTATTCTTCGGCATGCTCATTCCTTTAGCGGTAAAGACATCAGGTGGATACGTCCTCCCCCTTCTCTTTGGGCTGGGAGTAAATGTCCCGGTGCTGGTGTACACGGGGATGGTTTACTTCGGCATGAAAAAAGCGAGGCACGTCATGCAGAGAGTTTCGCAGTCCTGGACACTCATCAGCAAGGGGTTAGGGGTCGTCCTGATCTCTGCAGCCACATACTACCTCTACCCGTACGTTCCCGTGAAAGAGGTACCCCTCGACTGGCTCCCCTATGCAGTGGGTGGCATCCTGTTTGTCTGGGTGGTTTTCACGTACAAGCAAAGCATGCAGAAAAAAATATCCTGAATTTCTACCTTTAATCTGAAAAGGGTTTTCTTCTCTTTTTTGTGATTTACTCTTTTGTGAATAGAAAACCTGAGTACTGTTACTTGGTAATTGCCCTTTTCGTTTCTATTCTTTGAGCAGTACTGATTCTTTGAAAGCACCTGCATCTCTCAACCCTGGATATCTTTATAAGCTCTATGAAAAAGGAGGAATCAGGTGCTCTCATGGAATCTGAAATAGTCATAGACAACTTAACCAAAAAGTTCGAAACCATCACCGCAGTCAATGAATTCTCTCTCACCATTTACAAGGGAGAACTCTTCGGGTTGTTGGGCCCCAATGGAGCAGGAAAGACCACTATCATCAACGTTCTCTGCGGGCTGCTCCCCCCGACACAGGGTTCTGTTCACGTAGGAGGGTACGATATTCAAAAGGAGCCCCAGAAAGTGAAAGCCCTAACAGGTGTCTGCCCGCAGGATACGGCAGTGTTCCCCTACTTAACAGGAAGAGAGAATGTGGAATTTTTCGGAAATCTCCACTCATTACCACGGGAGACATTGAGCCAGAATGTAGGTATGCTCTTAGAAAAAATGGGGTTACGAGAAGATGCCAACAGGAAAGTGGCAACCTACAGTGGAGGGATGAGACGCCGGGTCAACCTGGCTATGGCTTTAGTACATGACCCGCACATTGCCTTTCTTGATGAACCCACGGTGGCCATGGATCCTCAGTCCCGCCGTGCGGTCTGGGACTTCATGAGGGAGTTGAAGATGAAGAACAAGACCATCATTCTGACCACCCACTCCATGGAGGAAGCAGAAGAGCTGTGTGAGCGGGTGGGCATCATTGATTACGGGAAGTTAATTGCTTTAGGTACACCGCACCAATTGAATGAAAAGTACAGTTCTAAGAACTTGGAGGAGGTTTTCCTTCGACTGACAGGGAGAAAGATACGGGAGGAGATGTAATGAATACACAAAGAGTGTTTGCATTCGTCAGAAAGGATTTCAAGAAGATGTTCAGAGAACCTGCCAGCTTGTTCATGGTCATTCTATTCCCTGTCATCTTAACACTTGCGTTTGGGGTTTCCTTTGGAGCCATCGGCAGTGATCAGACTGTTTACCAGGTTGGATTGATCAATGAAAGCGCTGGCCAGTGGTCACAGACTTTTGCAGACAGTCTCACTGCTGCCAAGATTTTGAACCTCCGTCAGTATCCTGACAAAGATGCTGCAGAAAAGGATTTGAGCCAGGGAAAGATTCAGGCATTCATCATCATACCCAAAACTTTTGAGGAGAGCTGCACCTCTTTCTTTGCAGCACCAGACAACCCCTCTCTGTGGGTGGAAAGTACTGTTGACTTATACCTGGACGAAGGGTCTATGTTTGCAACCAAAGCAATACCTCCCATTGTCCAGAACGTGCTCACCGGCATGCTCAAAGGAGAACCCACCGCTCCCATCCCCATTCATGTTGGCACTCCTTCTCTGGTAGAATCTGAGAAATTTTCTGTGTTTGACCACATGGCCCCCGGTATATTCACCTTTGCTGCTATCTTCCTCATCATGATCGTGGCCCAGTCCTTCACAGAGGATCGGGAAAGAGGACTTTTACGAAGGATTAACACGACCCCTACAACTTCTGCAGAGGTCATGGCAAGCCAGGCCATTTTCTACATGGGAATCGTTTTAGTCCAGGTAGCGCTCGTCTTTGCGGTAGCCACACTCGTGGGCTACTCTCCGCGCGCAGGGACTTTCGGGCTCTTGGTTGCCTTTGTCATTGTCAGCGTCTTTGCGCTGTGCTGTGTGGGGTTCGGCCTCATCACGGCCACGATAACGAAATCACCGGGAGCTGCTACAGGTGTTGCCTTCATCTTCATAATACCCCAAATGTTTCTGGGTACCTTCGTCACCTTTGGGCTGTCTCAAGGTGCACAGGCCATTGGTAAGTTCGTCCCCAGCTTCTACGTCACTGATGCACTGACGTCACTACTTCTGAGGGGTGCACCAGGTTCAAGCCCCACTGTGGTGGTAGACTTTGCTGTCGTTATCGTATGGAGTATAGTGGTCATGATCCTGGGCGTACTGCTGTTTGAACGGTATGGGAATGCCTGAATGGAGTTAGCACAACTAGAAAGTGAACAGAGTGAAAGAGGCACAAAGAAGGCTGGACAATCAACAATGGGAAAGAGTCAACCTCATACATAAATACAAAGAACAATCTGGTTGACTTCGAAATCGCTATATAGAGTTCTCATGTTTTCTTTCAGTGATATGAGAATTTCAGTAATATAAACGTTTCGAGAACGAATTGTACAGACGTTTTACCGGGAAAAGGCTGGAAATTTAGAGAAACGATTCATAGTTGAAAAGAAGAAATTGCCTATTTAACTCAAGAATATCCTCTATTGGCAGATGAAGAATTCTTGGATTGGCACCCTTCATGAGATTATTTGTGCAGACACAGAAATTTGACTTTGCCTATCAAGTCCCTAACACAAATTCAACGATCATTTGTATAGTAAACAAGAATATAAATGCCACTGCAAAGAGAAGAATAGCTATTCCAGGAAAACATGCGAGTACAATCAGCTCCACAAGTAATAGGAAAAGTGAAGTAATGAGTTGGTACAAAGCAAACTTCCGCACCATTGGTCTGTCAATTGTATAAATGGAAGCTGATAAGAATAGGGTAGCTGCAAGTGCAAGAGACGTAAAGACATTCTGTGGTTCAAATCGGAAGTTCAAGGCTTTGACCAGCAAAGGTGAGAGAATTGCCACCTGAAAAAGGAAATACAGCGAGCGAAGAAGAGGGTTGACTTTCATCTTAAGGGTTATCGAAGGTGTTTTTTCTTTCCTTATTTCTTGAATCTCTCTTATTTCTGACGGCCAGAAAGAAACATAGAGTAGCTTATTGGAAAAATAGTTTTCTTTTTCTCTTTTGTTTTTTACTATCGTACTATTTTCTAAGTCTTCAAGTTCAAAATCAGATATTTCAACACCCTCAGGTGGGATGATTTCCAAATGAAAGGATTTCGTTGAGGGGAACTTCAATCCAAATGTATAGTTCATGTAACCAATGTAGAATGATAGTTTTTTCCCGAGCCCAACTGATTGGAAACCAGATGTGTGAGATGTGTTAATATTCCCTCACATTCCTTCTTTTTTCCCTCGTCCAGCAAATCCACAGTACCAGAAATGTTCTTAAGGATTCTTTCTGCTTCAATTATTTTGTCTTCAACGTTTCCATATTCAAAAATCTCTGCGAAATAACATCTGAGTTTTCCTACTTCTTCTTTGTCAATTTCAACATTTTCGAGAATCCTATCCACGTATTCGTTTGACAGCTCTATGAGAACCTCATGAATTTCGTGTGAAGGGACTACGGGGAGCTCGTTGCCACGTTCATCAGATATTTTCAGGCTTCTCTGTGTTATCCGTGGCATAGGTGGAAGAGAAATGTAATACAGATTCTTGTTTTCTCCTTGGTTATCATATTTCCCTTTCTTAACATAGGTCAAGGTAAAATGCTCTGAAAAGCTCTCATAGGAGGTAATTCTCAATGATCAAACAGTACGAACTATTTCAAAGTCTAGAAATGCGGACTCAATTTCTTCCTTCAAAATATCCTCCATTTGCTTTTGTTTTTTTCCATTCTTTTATCCAATCTATATGCAGCTCTAGAGTCTTCAATAATCTCCTCCACTGTATGGTTGGGTGCGTCTCTGAAAGAAATACTCACACTTGACATATCAGAACCAATAATGTATTTATCGGTCTTATGTGTTTCGGTATTCTCGCCATCTTTGATTCTCATCACATCAATTTATAAATATACCGGGCTATTGCGATTTTCGCAGTTCTTCCGCCATGTTGGGCAATGAAGGAGATGATAAAGCGGAAAAAAAGCACAAGCGATGTTGCACACAACATGAAAGTCACTCAGAGAAGAGTTCAACGGATAGCAAGAATATCAGCACCTTCACCGCTTCCTCTAAAGAGATCTTCCGCCTCCACATAGAGGACAGGATAGAGAGTGGGGAGGATATTCCCCTCATTGAATCCATAAGTCTGACATCTTTGGAAGTGGCTGTATGAGTGAAAAGCTTCCACGAATTACTGCTGATAGGGTGATCCGGGCACTGGAGAAAACTTGATTTACTCTCGTTCGTCAGAGTGGAAGTCATAAAATTTACAAAAACGAGCAGGGAAAAAGGGCGACTATTCCATATCATCCATGGAGAATTTTTCATCCAAAAGTCTTGAGGAGTATTCTTCGAGACGCAGAGTTGACCGTGGAAGAGCTAAATCAACCGCGTCAAATTTTACGGGCGGCGGACCGCCGGTTAAAACCGGCGGTTTGAAACCGCCGCCCAACCTAATATTGGCTCCGTCACACTGTCTCGATTTTTCCAAGACCCCTCTTTAAAAAG
>JADDYB010000244.1_pt1 | contig 16957 bp, 21 predicted proteins | sample 8641941 | NCBI WGS metagenome assembly JADDYB01 (sample SAMN16275377, study PRJNA637457) | freshwater sediment metagenome | isolation source: Lake Kineret sediment | place: Israel: Lake Kineret | collected 2013
GTCTTCCTTTAGGAGATAAATTGTCAAAGGTAAGCTGCGACAGGGAACCTAAATTGCTGTATTTCTCAAGATATTCTGTTTTTTTCTTTCTCAGCTCCCCTTTACTGCATCGGCAGGGTACCACCCGGCTGAAATCAACTTTCCCTGAATCCAGAGCAGGATGAACAAAACCCGCCCCTTTGCAGACAGGGCAGATCTCACCTGCGCCTTCTTCTGGGGGAGGGGGAACGTTATCTTTTGACGAGGTGTCCGTATTTGCCCTTGATATATTTGTCTGGGCCATCCTTTTTAATGTCTCTCTTATACTCTCCACTGTCCTTACCTTCGCTAGCCCATCTTTCGAGAATACGAGCGATATATCTCCAGCTGCGTTTGTTCAGCGAAACTGCTTCCTTAAAGGCCTCTTCAATCCACTGAGGTGGATAAATCTTCTGTGCTTCCTTAAGTTCTTCAGCAATCATGGGCGTTATAATGCCGATATTCTGCTCGTAGAGGGCAAAGATGTTGATAGTCGGCGGCTGACGGCTATCAACGGTCAGAGAATAAACATCCTCGAGCATTCCATTTATATTTAAGGTCGAGTGTAATAGAGTACCATGCTTTACAGCCGAGTCCAAAGCCTGGCGAAGTGTCTCCTCGCTTAACTCGGCTGACAGCCGACAGCTTTCAGCTTTCAGCTCTTTGTAAGTAACAAAGTGAGGATGGTCTGGCTTTCGCAAGATAAGATAAGATACATACAACACTACTTTAAGTTCAGCCAGGTCTTGAATTTTAGGCATCACCTGGGTAAAGAAAGAGTCAGGCACGGGGATAAAATTTGTTTCCCTTTGAGAGCTTGATAATTGCCGATCAGGCATCTTTTCACCCTTAATTAACCCCAAAAAGTCTTAGGGCTTTTTGGGGACCCCGGATGAATCTTATTTTAAATCCAACGGGGTAAATTTAAGAGGCAGAAATCAGCTCAGCCTCTAGATTATCAAATTTGGCAATCCTTTCTATAAAGCGCAGCTTGATTTGTGCTAAAGGGCCATTGCGGTGTTTGGCTATGTGAATATCGGCGATGCCGCGGGGATAAGGTTCCCTTTCAATATCATGCACCTTGCTCCAATCTTCCGGAGAACAATTCAGATCTTCTCGATGAATGAAAATGACCACGTCAGCATCCTGCTCAATGCTGCCAGATTCGCGCAGGTCAGAAAGCTGAGGTACATGGGAGGGACGCGCTTCTATGGCCCGACTGAGTTGCGATAGGGCTAAGATAGGCACATTCAGTTCCCTGGCGAGAGTTTTTAAGTCACGAGTTAACTTGCTAATTTCCTGAACTCGGGTTTCAATCTTGCCATCGCCCTGTATCAGTTGCAGATAATCGACGATAATCAGGTCAATGCCGCGTTCGAAGTGAAGTCGCCGTGCCTTGCTCCTTATATCTACCACCCGAAGCATAGGGGAATCATCAATATAGATGGGTGCCTCAGATAAGACGCCGCTGGCTTGCATGATTTTTATCTCATCCTTCTCACTAAAGCGCCAAAGACGAACCTTTGTAGAATCTACCCCGGATTCACTGGCTAGAAGCCTCTGTACTACTGCATCTCGAGACATCTCCAAACTGAATAATGCAATACAAGCCTTTTGGTTAGTAGCGGCGTTTCTGGCAACATTTAGGGCCAAACTAGTCTTGCCCAGACTAGTCTTGGCGGCTAAAACGATTAAGTCAGTCCTCTGTAATCCTCCTAAAAAATCATCTAAGGCAGTAAAACCAGTTAGAATATGAGGTATTTCGCCTGCCCTAAGCGCAGTAGCCGGCCCACCTCCCTCAAAATATTGACCGAGAAGCTCACGAATCGGAACAAGGCCTCGAAGACCCTGCCTGGCTCGCACTTTAAACAGGATATCTTCAGCGTCATTGAGGCTAGCCTCAACATCTGGGCTGGCTTCGTAGCCAAGAGCCTCGATTTTCCTGGCAGCGGCGATTAGTCGCCGCATTACTGCTGTATTGGATACTATCTGGGCATAATATTCAACATGGAGGGATGTGGGCACATTACTTATTAAATGGCTTAAGAAGGCAGCACCACCAATTTGCTCCAGCTTGTCCTGACGCATTAGCTCATGGGCCACTGTAATCTGGTTTATAGCTTCATTGCGTTGATAAAGAGAGAAACAAGCTTGGTAGATTACCCGATTTGTTTCTGAAAAAAAGTCCTCGGACTTGAGTGAAGCGGCGATTTTCAATATGGCATCAGGGTCAATAAGCAGAGATCCAATTACTGCTTCCTCAGCTTCAATATCGTAAGGTGGCAATTTCTCATTTGCCATGCCTAATCTTTTTCCTCCTCTTTCTCTTTCTTCTTCTTTGCCTTTTTCTCTGTCTGTTTCTCTTCCTTTTCTTTTTTCTCCTCCTCCTCTTTCTCTTTCTTCTTCTTTGCCTTTTTCTCTAGCTTTTCCTCTTTCTCCTCCTCGATAACCACAGTGATGTGCGGCTTAAGATCGCTGGCTAGCTTAATGTATATTTCATGGCTACCTGCTTGGCGTAGAGGTTTCTCCATATCTATCTTTTTTTTGTCAATAACAGAACCTATAGCTTGGCTTAATTCTTCAGCTATATCAGCAGCAGTAATAGAGCCAAACAAGCGTTCTCCGGCACCCACGCGAGTTTTAACATGAATTTCTCTTCCCTCAATTTGTTGAGCCAGTTCAACCAGTTTATCCCGGTCAACGCTTTCCTCGAGTTTCTCCCTCTCTAGCCTGGACTCTACTTGCTTAATGACCATGGGGGTAACTAACATAGCTAACCCCCGGGGTAAAAGGAAATTCTTCGCATAACCTTTGCTCACTTCCTTTATTTCTCCAGCCTTTCCCCTTCCAGGGATATCCTCTAGTAAAATTACTTTCATAAGATCCCTCGCTTCGCTTAGAATATTAAAAATCTAGTTGCTGATATGGCAGCAGTAGCACCATCTCCAGCAGCAGTTATCACCTGCCTGGCTGAATTGTGGCGGACATCTCCGGCAGCAAATATTCCTGGAATCTTTGTTTCCATGAGTTCATTGGTGATTATGTACCCTCCTTCGTCTAAAGGCAACAATCCACGCCACTGAGTACTATTGGGCTCTGAGCCGATAGCCACAAAAATACCTGCTAGCTCCAATATTGACATTTTAGCATTTTTGGTGTTTTTTAACATGATTTGCTTAACTTCCCCAGCACCTTCAATTTTCGTTACCACAGTATCCCAGATAAATTCTATCTTGGGTTCGGCCATAGCTCTTTCCCAAAATATCTTGCTGGCTCGAAGCTGACTGCGACGGTGGATGACTTTAACCGAGGAAGCAAACTTGCTCAAATAGAGAGCCTCAGTGACAGCAGCATCGCCGCCACCTATTACAGCGACTATTTTACCTTTGAATAAAGGGCCGTCACAGGTAGCACAATAAGAAACGCCCTTGCCGATAAATTTATCTTCCCCGGGCACGCCCAGTTTGCGAAATTGCGAGCCAGAAGCAATGATTATTGATTCAGCTACAAAATCACCTTCACTGGTGCTGATCAGGTTATGCCTCTGGCCAAGCACAATTTTGGTAACCTGGGCAAGCAGGGTCTCCAATCCATAGCTAGTGGCTTGCTCATGGATGAGTTGTCCCAAATCAATGCCTGAGATACCCTTGGGAAAGCCAGGGTAATTCTCCACTCGCTCAGCATTGATTATTTGCCCGCCAATTAGTCCCTGTTCAATAAGCAGAGAATTAAGCCTAGAGCGGGCACAATATAGCCCGGCCGTGAGTCCCGCTGGTCCACCGCCAATGATGACTACTTGATAAATGTTGTTCATAGCTTTAATTTGTAGCTATTCATTTCCAGGGACCACAGTATCCCCCTACCTAGCCAGAACGTTGTCCTCCACAAAGATTTGAGCAAATTCGTAAAGATTGGGACAAGCTTTACAATAATTATAGCATCGATTTTTGCCCGTAGATTGGGAATGCCCACTCTAACCACGGTTGAACTCTTGGCTGATCTTATCAAGTATTCCTGGCTGGAATATATCAGCTACAGTCATAGCCAGTGCCTTAGCTGCATCCATCAAGCCTTCGTGTCCTGATTCTGAGGCGGCTGCAAAGGCAAATTCCGGTGTATGTATTAATACCTCAGGCGAAGCTATGGCTATCATAGGATGTATGCTTGGTAACAATTGACTGACGTTCCCCATATCTGTACTACCAAAACCAAAGCGGGGGTCAAAGGCTATGACATGTCGTCCCAGCGATTCTAGATTTTGGCTAAATAGCTGAGCTAAAGTAGTATTGTTTTTCATTGGAGCATAAGTCTTATCTCTCCACCTATGTTCTAATCTTGCTCCACTAGCCAGAGATGCTCCTATAAAACAGTTCAAAACCTTGTCCTTCAACTCAGCAAGATACTCATTATGTAGAGCACGAATTAAAAATACAGCAGCGCTATGAGCAGGCACTATGTTGGGTGCTTCACCCCCATCGGTGATTATGCCATGGACACGTGCCTCCCCTAGTAAGTGTTGACGCAGTGAATTTATAGAAGTGAAAGCCAAAATCATGGCGTCAAGGGCATTTATACCTCTATGTGGTTGAGCAGCAGCGTGAGCTGGCCGACCAAAGAATTCCACTTCCAGTGTGCTACAGGCAAGTGTTTGTATAGTTACCATATTGAGCGTATTGGGATGTATCATCATAGCCACGTCTATTTCTTTAAAGGCTCCGGCTTTCACCATATCTATCTTGCCAGCGAAGGATTCCTCGCCAGGAGTGCCCAGTACCAAAACACTGCCTCCCGACTGGTCAATAATAAATTTACTAGCCACGGCAGCTCCGACTGCCGAAGTAGCTATTATATTATGCCCACAGCCATGCCCTATTTCGGGCAAAGCATCATATTCGGCAAGTAGGGCAATTCTTGGGCTCCCCTGGCCATATGTCGCCTGAAAAGCAGTAGCTAGGCCGGCAATACCTCGTTTTATATGAAATTCATTATCTTCAAGATAGCTGGTAAGCCAAGCCACAGCCTTCTCCTCCTCGAAGCCTAACTCAGGGTTATCATGGATGTTCAGGCTCAATTGGATGAGCTGTTGCCTTTGTAATTCGACGCTATCTTTTACCTTTTGCTTCAATTTTTCTATATCCAAGACTTGAACCTCTTATGAATAATTATTATACTGTGTGTTTATTTAAATTTCTAGGCATGACAGATGGAAAAAGGACTTCTGAAAGCTTTAATGAATGTAAATCAGTTGCTGAAAGAGCCTGTCGGCTCTAGCCAAAGTCATGATATAAGCGGGATGATTAGCGAGGAGGTTGAAGGTTTTGTTGAAGGAAAGGCAAAGGTGATTCGTATCAGTCGGGGAGTTTTAATTCAGTGTCAACTAACTGCTGAGGTAAAACTCATATGCGGGCGCTGCCTTGATACATTTTTATGCCATCTAAGTTTCACTGCTGAAGAAGAATTTATTCCGATATCTGATTTGTCTGGTGATTTAGCGCTCTCTTTGCCAGACCAATCGGAAGAGTTCACTATTGGTGATAAAAATATACTTGACTTGGGTGAGTTAATACGGCAATATGTATTGTTAAATTTGCCCATGAAACCCCTATGTCGACCTGACTGCCCAGGAATAAAGGAGGCGAATTCATATGGCACCACTACCTAAGAAAAAATGCGCAAAGGCGCGCCAGGGGAAAAGGCGCAGCCATCTTAAACTAACCCTGCCTGCCATGGATATGTGCCCACATTGCCACAGTCCTAAGTTATCCCACCATGTTTGCCCCAACTGTGGATGGTACAATGATAGAGAAGCAATCGAGGTTAAGTCTGCCAAAAAATAATTCGCATGGCTGAGTTATCCAAGGTAGCTTATGTTTTCCCAGGACAGGGCTCCCAAAGCACTGGTATGGGGTTAGACCTGTATAACAGCTATCCTTCAATCAAAGAAGTTTTTGATGAAGCTGATGCCTCATTAGGCTTTGCCCTCTCCCGTTTATGCTTTGAAGGTCCTGATGATGAATTGACAAAGACGCATAACGTCCAGCCGGCGATACTAGTCGTCAGCATTGCCTGCCTTAAAGCGCTTGAAGAAGCAGATATAGTTAATTTTCCTTCCCCCAGTCTTGTTGCTGGACATAGTTTAGGTGAATATACAGCTCTGGTTGCCGCTAGTGTGATTAGCTTGGCTGATGCTGTTTTGCTTGTCAGGGAAAGAGGGAGATTAATGTATGAAGCTGGGCTAAAAAATCCCGGGAGCATGCTGGCTGTAATAGGACTTGATGAAGAAACAGTTAGAGATATAAGCTTCTATAGTGGAACCGAAATCTCCAATATAAACTGTCCTGGTCAGATTGTTATTAGTGGTGCTGCCCAAGCGCTAGAGGAGGCTAATAAATTAACCAGAACGAAAGGTGCTCGTGCTATTCCTTTGAAGGTTAGCGGGGCTTTTCATTCTGCTCTAATGGAGCCAATTGTAGATGAATTCAGTAAAATCGTCTCGAGCTTTAAGTTTCACCTACCAACCGTCCCTATAATATCCAATGTGACTGCCCAGCCGTTAACCAACGTTGATTCGATAAAGGAAGAACTGGTGAAGCAACTTCGCAATTGTATTCAATGGCAAAGGTCGGTGGAATATATAATGCACAATGGGGTCACTACCTTTTATGAGATAGGTCCTGGGAGAGTGCTTAGCGGTTTAATCAGGCGAATCAATTCGGAACTTCAGACTTTCAATGTATCTGGAATTGAAGATATAATGACGCTAGCACCTAAAGAAGGCCCAGCTAACTAGTACCCCATGAAAAATTCACTTCATTCTTTTATACCCCAAAACCTGTTAGATAAATTGAAGCCCCTTGAAAAACAAAGCTTTCCTAAGGTGAATAAATAATGACTGGCATCAGGCGAAAGGCAAGAATCGCTGCTCTCCAGGTGCTTTATGAACTTGATTGCTCGAAGCACAAGGTTAAGGAAGCTTTAGCTCACATAAGAGCAGGTGAAACGCTGGCTCCAGAAGCACTTAGCTTCAGTGAAGAGCTAGTGAAAGGAGTACTCCAGAACAAATCTGAACTTGATACCCTCATTAAAAAGTTTGCACCAGCCTTCCCCATAGAACAGATGTCTATCATTGATAGGAATATTCTACGCGTGGCTATTTTCGAAATTCTATTTAATGATAAAACTCCCTTCAAGGTAGCTATAAATGAGGCTGTAGAGTTAGCCAAAACTTTTGGCAGTGAATCTTCCGCGCGGCTAATAAACGGAGTCCTCGGAGTAGTAGTAAGCGAACGTGGTAAAAGAAAAAAAGATGGTGAAAGAACTGAAGAGGGGTGAAATCCCGGGAACACCGAAGCAGTTTGCTATTTTCACAGCCGTTGTTATAGCAATCGGGTTCCTGTGTCACTGGTGGCTAAGAGATATCCACCAAACTCTGGCAGCTACCATCTTTCTAGCTTTGGTTGTGGGGACTTTAATGTTCTGGAGATTCAGGGTTGGCATAGCTTTCATAGGCATAGTGATTTTGCTTCTTACAGGAACAATGGACTTAGAGCATGCCATAGAATTCATGAATTTAGATGTCATTATTTTTCTGATAGGCATGATGGTGGTAGTTGCGCTTCTCCGAGACACAGGCTTCTTCCGTTGGCTGGGCATAAAAATGGTCAAATTGGCCAGATATGAACCCAGGAGCATAATGCTTTCTCTTTTGTTCCTTTCCTCGTTTATGGCTGCCTGTCTCGATGAAGTAACTTCTATACTTTTTATGACAGCACTAGTATTTGAGCTTTGCGAACGGTATAAGATAAACCCCGTAAATTATGTTATATCGGTAGTTCTGGCCACAAATATCGGGAGCTCCTGGACTGTTCTGGGAAATCCAGTTGGAATATTGGTAGCCCTCAGAGCTGGACTGACTTTTGAGGATTTTATGAGGTGGTCCTTTCCGGTTAGTTTAATTGGCCTGATTTGCCTCATGGTCATAATTTTGATATGGCAACGTAGTGATCTGAAATTGCTTAGGACCAGGATTAATGCCCAGTTGGAGAGCGGCACCGCTACTTTGGATGAATGGGCTGAAGTAAAAGATAAAGCTTTTTTCAAGGGAGGAGTCGCCCTATTTCTAGGTGTGGTGATTTTTCTGGCTTTGCACTACCGTCTGGAGCTACTATTTGGCCTGGAAAAGGATACACTGCTTGTTGCTACGTCAATCACGGGCGCCGGCATCGCCATGCTGTGGAAAAGAGCAAAGGCCAGGGAATATCTGGAGAAAGGTGTTGACTGGTGGACATTGGTTTTCTTTATGTTCTTATTTTCTAAGGCAGGCTGTCTTGCCTATACCAGTGTTACCGGTAAGATTGCCGACGCTTTTACAGGGCTAACAGCTAGCCCGGTTTTACTCACTATAATTATGGCCCTGGTGGCTGCTTTCGGCTCAGCGGCGCTGGATAACGTGGTTTTGGTAGCCGCACTCATCCCCGTAGTTCAGGCTTTGGGAGCGATGGGAGTTAATAACTTTCCAATTTGGTGGGCACTACTTCAAGGTGCGTGTTATGGTGGTAACATTACAATGGTTGGCTCTACGGCCAATATTGTGGCTCTGGGTATGCTGGAAAAGCGGACAGGTTATCATATGACATTCCGTAAGTGGATTCTAATTGGCTTAGCTGGTGGGCTCCTGCCTTTGTTTATTGCCCAATCACTGTTGCTTATTCAACTACCTATTATGCCTTGAATCCAACTTGGAAAAGGATGGTGTTATCTAGTACTATGTCAACCTTTGCTGTGAACAGTAGAGAGATTCTGAGAATAGCCGTCGCTAATAACAGAAGAAGTAAAGAGAATTACCGGACGATTATTTGGCGCGGTTAGTTAATGAAGCATTATCGTATTTACTACCTTGTCAATCAGCCCATTGAAAATTTAAAGACAGATAGTAGAGTGAATTTGCCCTGGAATTTGAAAGAGCTGCCGCCAGATTAAATATCCAGAGGTAATTCGAAAGTGGCAAAACCTCTGAGGATAACTTGGAGATATAAATGTTTGATGAGACCTTAGAGTATAAATGGCTCCACAATTCAAATCTCTCTTTAGACTTTGGGGAGTTTAATCCTTGGCTAACCGAATGACTTAGTGAGTATAATTCAACTCTCGATACAAATCCTTTGACTATCTTGCCACTATAGAGTATATTGAATAGAAGCTTGTCAAAATATTTTCCTGGTGTTATCCAAGTGATTAGCTAGCACACAATGTGTTGTCAATAATGTAAAATGTCAGTATTTTACCTTCAAGCCAACACCCTAGTTGACAGCCTAATTACCTTGTGTTAAATTAGTAAGTTGGCGTCTACTAGAAGGTAAAAGATTAGAGAGTTATAAAAGCCGGCTGGCTGAAGCCGAGCAAATTTTCCTGGAGTAGACCGGCACATAAGCAGGCGGCTTTTTGATTGCCCAAAATAGGAAGTAAAAACAGGAGTCAGGAGTATAGAATAAAAATGCCAACAGTTAATCAGCTTGTTCGTAGAGGACGGCACAGACTGGGAAAGAGAAACAAAGTCCCAGCATTACATTACGTCCGAAATACGATGAAAGGGGAAACCAGATGGGCTCAAGGATCGCCTCAAAAGAGAGGTGTATGCACCCTGGTTAAGACGGTTACACCCAAGAAGCCCAACTCAGCATTGCGCAAAGTTGCTCGTGTTAGGCTGACCAACGGTATGGAAGTGACTGCTTATATTCCTGGCGAAGGACATAATTTGCAGGAACACTCGGTAGTCTTGATTCGTGGTGGCCGAGTTAAGGATGTTCCTGGAATTCGCTACCATATCATCCGTGGCACTCTGGACACTGAAGGAGTAGCTAATCGCAAGCAAGGTCGCAGCAGGTACGGGGCTAAGGTACAAAAATAGCAAGGATGTCACATGCCAAGGGGAACTAAAAAAGTCGTAAAAAGGTTACCACCACCCGATGCTAAATATAGTAGCACTATGTTAGCTAAGTTTATTAATAGGCTTATGCTACGAGGGCAAAAAGCTACAGCCGAACGCATTGTCTATAATGCCTTGCAGCTTGCTGCTCAGCAAGTGAATAGCAGCCCTGAAGAAGCCTTGGAGCGAGCGATTAGGAATGCTATGCCGCTTCTGATGGTTAAATCACGCCGTATTGGTGGGGCTACCTACCAAGTTCCCGTAGAAGTACTAGAGGATCGCGGGCGATCCCTTGCTATGAGGTGGCTTATTGCTTCAGCGCGAGTTCGTAGTGGCAAATCTATGGAAGAAAAGCTGGCAAGTGAGTTGGTTGATGCTGTCAATGGTCGTGGTGCAGCAATCAAGAAACGTGATGATCTTCATAAGATGGCAGAGGCTAACAAAGCCTTTGCTCATTATCGCTGGTGAAAAGTCGTGTTAAAAGCAGTAGTTGAGGCAAAGAATAAGCTCATGTCGCGGACCTTCCCTTTAGAAAAAATACGGAATATAGGGATTATTGCCCATATAGATGCGGGCAAGACCACGGCTACGGAAATGATATTACATCATGCAGGGCGTACTTATAAGATTGGAAGCGTGGATGAAGGAACTGCAGTAATGGATTGGATGGAGCAAGAAAAAGAACGAGGTATTACCATTACTTCAGCAGCTACTACATGTCACTGGTATGAACATTGTATAAACATCATTGATACCCCGGGGCATGTAGATTTCACCGCTGAGGTAGAGCGTAGCCTCCGTGTATTAGATGGTGGGGTTGTGATTTTCGATGGTGTAGCTGGAGTGGAAGCGCAGTCAGAGGCTGTATGGCGCCAGGCGGATAAATATGGAGTGGCCAGAATTTGCTTTATTAATAAAATGGACAGGATTGGCGCTGACTTCCACCACACAGTGACCATGATTAATGAAAGGCTGCGGAGTAAAGCGTTACCTATACAATTCCCCATAGGAAGTGAGAAAGATTTTAGAGGCATTATCGACCTTGTAAAAAATAAGGTCATTGCTTTCCCTGATGAGCCTAATTCAGCTTCAATTGACGAGGGCAATGAGACTGCACTAGCTAAGCATCGTCAAACACTGATTGAAAACTTAGCTGAACTAGATGAGCAGATTATGCTGCTCTACCTTGGGGGGCAAGAAATCCCTGTCGATCAAGTTAAGGCAGCTATAAGAAGGCTGACCATTTCTAATCGCATAGTGCCTGTCCTTTGTGGCAGCGCTTTGAAGGATAGAGGCATCCAACCATTGCTAGATGCTATTGTAGATTATCTTCCCTCGCCGCTAGATGTTCCTCCAATCTCCGCTACAGATTCTAGAAGTGGAGAGAAAATCCTTCGTCTGGCGAGCGATGATGAACCTTTTTCTGCGTTGGCGTTTAAAACGGTTTATGACCCGTTTATGGGCAGACTGGTCTATTTGCGTATATACTCAGGCCGGGTAAAGGCCGGAGCACAAGTCTTGAACTCCAGTATAGATAAGAAAGAAAGAATAGGAAAATTATATGTTATGCATGCCAATCACCGGGAGGAGATCGACCATGCCGAGACTGGGGGCATTGTAGCCAGTCTGGGACTTAAGGCGACCTCCACAGGTGATACTCTTTGCGAGTCCACACGGCCAGTGCTTCTTGAGCCTATACGATTTGCTGAGCCGGTGCTTGCCATGGCTGTTGAACCTAAAAGTAAAGTCGACCAGGACAAGTTAGATGATGCCCTGGCTAAACTTGCCATGGAGGATCCTACCTTCAAGGTTTACCATGACGAAGAAACAGGGCAGACTCTGATTTCGGGGATGGGTGAACTTCATCTCGAAGTGTTAATGGAGCGTATATTTCGCGAATATGGTATAAGGGTCAATGCTGGTAAACCTCAGGTCGCTTATAAGGAAACAATCACCATTCCTGTGGAATCTGAAGGGAAATTTATCCGTCAATCTGGAGGCAAGGGACAGTATGGGCACGTTTGGCTTAGAATTGAGCCAGGCGAGCGTGGCAGCGGATTTGAGTTTCGTGACCAGATTCGAAGTGGGGCTATACCTAAGGGATTTACTCCCTCAGTGGAAGCCGGTGCCAAGTCAGCTTTACAAAGTGGAGGGGTAGCAGGTTACCCTGTAATAGATGTAAAGGTGACTTTGTGTGACGGGAGTTTTCACGAGGTCGATTCTTCAGATATGGCTTTCAGGATGGCAGCCTTCATAGCTATGAGGGATGGGATAGAGAAAGCTAAACCTACTATTATCGAGCCAATTATGGAAGTGGAAATAATGACTCCCAATGAGTTTCTGGGAGATATCATTGGCGATTTAAACTCTCGAAGAGCTCATATCGAGGGCATTGAGAGTCGGGTGGAGTCCTCCACTATCCGTTGTCTTGTTCCTCTGGCGGAAACCTTCGGTTTTGCTGGAGATTTGAGGTCGCTTAGTCAAGGGAGGGCGAGTCAGACTATGTGCTTTAATCGCTATGAAGAATTGCCTCAGGATTTAGCTGGGCAAATTGCAACAAGAATAGGAAGAACGAGATGACCGAGCAAAAAGTTCGTATTAAAATTAAAAGCTTCGATCATAGATTGGCTGATCAGGCAGTAAGGCAAATATTAGATGCAGTGGAGCGTACCGGGGCTGTCGTGGTTGGCCCAGTACCTTTACCTACGCGTATAGAGAAATTTTGTGTAATTCGTTCCCCTAACATCGATAAAGACTCCAGGGAACAGTTTGAGATCAGGACTCATAAGAGGTTAATTGATGTTTTACAGCCAAGTTCCAAGACTATAGATGCCTTGAGTCATCTTGACTTGGCATCTGGAGTGGAGATAGATATTAAGTTATAGTTAAAGCCATGTTTCCAGGTATTATTGGTAAAAAAATAGGCATGACGCAACTGTTCCAGGAAAGCGGAGAGACGGTTGCAGTGACTGCTATTCAAGCCAGGCCTTCTGTGGTAACACAGATAAAGAAAAGGGACAGGGATGGTTATGATGCTATCCAGGTGGGCTTTATTGAGGACAAAGTGAAGCAATCTCAGCTTACCTCTCCAGAGAAGGGACATCTTCGAGGCTTAGAGAATATTCGCTATCTTCGCGAATTCAGGACTGATCCCGATGAAATCGGGATTAGCTCAGTCAAGCGTGGTGACAAAGTGGATGTGGGGTTTTTAAAGAAAGGTGACCTGGTTAATGTCACTGGCCATTCTAAGGGCAAGGGTTTTGCTGGCGTGGTGAAGCGACATCATTTTGCCGGTGGACCAAAGACCCATGGCCAAACTGATCGCCATCGCGCTCCTGGTTCAATTGGGGCTACCACTTTTCCTGGTCGGGTGCTTAAAGGGAAACGGATGGCGGGGCATATGGGAAATAAGAGAGTAACAGCGCGTAATCTGGAGGTAATTCAAGCTGACCCCGAGCACAATTTGCTTTTGGTAAAGGGTGCAGTACCTGGAGCCAATGGCGGGCTGTTAGTAATTGAGAGAGTAAGGTAATAAGAAGTGCAAGTGCCAGTTTATGACTTAAATGGTGAAATTGTTGACCAGATGGAGCTTGGTCAGGCTGTTTTTGATATTCCCTTTAACGAGGCGGTAGTTCACCAGGCAATGAGCAGACAGTTAGCCAATAGGCGTCAGGGTACTGCATCTACTAAGACAAGGGGAGAAGTTAGTGGAAGCACAAAAAAACTTTATGCCCAAAAGCATACTGGTAGAGCGCGAAGAGGGGATATTAAATCACCTCTTCTAAGGGGGGGTGGGGTGGTTTTTGGCCCTAAGCCACGCACCTATCGACAATCGATGCCCAAAAAAATGAGGAAATTAGCTTTGAGATGCCTCCTGTCTGCTAAAGTTAGAGAGGGAAATATCAAACTAGTACAAGGGCTTGATTTTAAGGAACCAAAGACAAAAGAAATGATAAATGTTCTGTCATCGCTCGGCATTGATTCTCCTACTTTAATTCTTACTGCGCAGTCCACATCTAATATAGTTAAATCAGCGGCTAATTTGCCTAAAGTCAAGGTTGTACCTTCGGCTTTAATTAATGTATTGGATTTGCTTTCCTATAAAATGCTGGTAGCCACTGTACCAGCAATACGCAATATTGAGCAAATTTGGGGTAAATAAATTGCATCTTTACGAAGTTTTGCGGCGTCCTTTAATTACAGAGAAGGCTACTTCTCTTAAGGAGGAAGATAAATATGCCTTTGAGGTGGCAAGCAAGGCTACCAAAGTTCAGATTAAGGAGGCAGTGGAACAAGCTTTTAAGGTAAAGGTAAGAAAAGTCAATGTAATGACGGTGCCTGGGAAGACAAGAAGATTTGGCAGGAGACAAGTGACTAACTCACCTTGGAAAAGGGCAATAGTTACCTTGGCACCGGGAGAAAAAATTACTTTCTTTGAGGGTGTCTAATGGGTTCAGTCATTAAGTGGAGAAAAAAGAAGATGTCCAAGCACCAGCATAAGAAGCTTCTTAAGAAGACTCGCTGGCAAAGGACGCATAAGTAAGGAGCGATTCGTGGGATTAAGGACTTATAAGCCAACTTCTCCAGGCAGGAGATTTATGTCTGGCGCTACTTTTGAAGAGCTAACCAGAGTATCTCCTGAGAAATCCTTACTGGTGACGCTGAAAAAGAAAGCAGGGCGTAATAGCCGAGGTGTTATAACTGTTCGTCATCGAGGTGGTGGCAGTAAGCGCAAGCTTCGCCTTATCGATTTTAAGAGGGATAAAGTGACTATTCCTGGGAAAGTAGCTTCCATTGAATATGATCCTAATAGGTCAGCTCGTATTGCCCTAATTCATTATGCTGATGGAGAAAAGCGCTATATACTTGCCCCTTTGGGCATCAATTTGGGTGATACTATACAGGCAGGCAAGGATGTTGATATAAAACTTGGGAATGCTGTCCCATTGGAGTCTATTCCTGTGGGAACTTTAGTGCATAATATTGAGTTTGAGCCAGGCAAAGGAGGAAAGCTTGTTCACAGCGCGGGGAGTTCTGCCCAAATTATAAGCAAGGAAGGCCTCTATGTTGTGCTTAAACTTCCTTCGGGTGAACTGCGTAAATTTCACCACTCGTGCTGGGCTACTATTGGTCAGATAGGTAATATTGACCACGGAAATATGCAATTAGGCAAAGCTGGAAAGAGGAGGTGGTCAGGTTGGCGGCCTTCAGTCAGGGGTTCTGCTATGACTCCCCGGGACCACCCACATGGCGGTGGGGAGGGCAGGGCTCCTCGAGGAATGCCTCCGAAAACTCCCTGGGGAAAACCTGCTTTGGGGGCTAAGACACGTCGCCGCAAAGTGTCGAACAAGATGATCATTAAACGGAGGAAATAAAGATGTCACGTTCGCTTAAGAAAGAAGCCTTTTGCGATGCTAAATTACTCAAGAAAATAGTTGCACTCAGTAATTCCGGCGAGAAAACAGTGATAAAGACATGGTCTCGTGCCTCTACTATTCTGCCTCAAATGATAGGTCATACTATTGCGGTGCATAATGGCAAGAAGCATATACCTATTTTCATCACTGAAAATATGGTGGGGCATAAATTGGCAGAATTTGCGTCTACCAGGACATTCAGGGGCCATGTCACCAAAGCTAAAATAACTGAACAGGCCAAGAAAACATAAGCGCGATGAATGTAAAAGCTGTAGCTAATGATGTTGGCATTTCGCCTCAGAAGGTGCGTTTAGTGATAAATATGGTTAGAGGCAAAAAAGTCAATGAGGCATTGATTATCCTGAGCCTCTTGCCTACCCCCACAGCTAAAGCTGTGGCCAAAGTAATTAAATCGGCGGCAGCCAATGCTGAAAACAATTTTCAAATGTCGTCCGCTGAGCTTAGAATCACTGAAATATTTGCTGATCAGGGGCATACCTTGAGCAGATTCCGCCCTCAGTCGAGAGGGAGAGTGAGTCCTATCTTAAAAAAGTCCAGTAATATTACAGTTTTCGTTACTGAAGAGGAGGAATAGTTTTGGGACAAAAAGTTCATCCTTGTGGTTTCAGACTGGGTGTCAACCGGGATTGGCAGGCCAAGTGGTATGCTGAAAAGAACTATGCTCGGTTTTTATTAGATGATATGAGGTTACGAAAGGTTGTGGATCAAAAATGTTCTGGGGGAGCTGTTGCTCGACTGGAAATTGAACGTTCGGGAGACGAGGTATATTTAACTCTTTACTCAGCCCGCCCTGGTATCTTGATTGGCCGAGGGGGACAAAATGTGGAAGCACTGAAGTCGGAACTAGAGAAGGTCAGTGGGGATAAGATTAGATTGACTATTAGGGAGATTGAACACCCTGAGCTTGAAGCTTCTTTAGTAGCTCGAAGCATAGCTGAGCGACTTGAAGAGAGAATACCTTTCCGCCGAGCTATGAGGCAAGCAGCCTTTCGAACTTTACAAGCTGGTGCTAAGGGGATAAAGATAAGGTGCGGTGGAAGACTTGGTGGGAATGAAATTGCTAGAAGGGAAACCCTCCGTCAAGGGCAAATGCCTTTGCATAAGTTACGTGCCAATATCGATTATGGTTTTGCTGAAGCCCATACTGTAATGGGGCGTATCGGGATAAAAGTATGGATTTATAAGGGCGATATTATGCCTGAACTGAAGGAGAAAAGTGCTACAGCCGAAACGAGTGAAGTACCGCAAGGTACATAGGGGGAGGCGAAAAGGTAGTGCTCATAGTGGGAATACCGTTGTCTTTGGCGACTTTGGCCTGAGGGCCGAGGAATCCGCTTGGGTAACAGCACGACAAATCGAATCAGCTCGTCGCGTATTTGTTCGCCACTTGCATCGTGGTGGTAAACTATGGATACGAGTTTTTCCTGACAAGGTTGTGACTAAGAAACCTGCAGAGACAAGGATGGGCAGCGGGAAGGGCGCCCCGGACCACTGGGTGGCCGTAGTTAAGAGAGGCAGAATCCTGTTTGAATTGGCTGGTGTAAATGAAGAGATGGCTTCGGAGGCAAGATGGGCT
>JADDYB010000245.1_pt1 | contig 16950 bp, 15 predicted proteins | sample 8641941 | NCBI WGS metagenome assembly JADDYB01 (sample SAMN16275377, study PRJNA637457) | freshwater sediment metagenome | isolation source: Lake Kineret sediment | place: Israel: Lake Kineret | collected 2013
CCGAGGTGGGAGATGATGTACTGGGTCAGGACCCTACAGTAAATGAACTTCAGAAACGTGCGGCCCAAAAGCTCGGGCTTGAAGCAGCAGTGTTTGTCCCTACTGGCACTATGGGGAATCTGGCCAGTGCAGTAGTTCATTCTCAGAATGGCTCGATCCTGGTTGAGAGTTCCTCTCACGTACAGTTCTTTGAGAGAGATACTATGGAAAGGGTTACTGGCAGTCACATCATCCCTGTAGAGGGGAGGAGGGGATGTCCTGACATTGCGAAGATGAGAGAAATTATCTCAAAAAAAGCTGGAACCTATCTGATCTGTCTTGAAAACACCCACAACCATGCAGGAGGTATCCCTCTCACGAGGGCTCAGATACAGGCAGTGGTAGAAACAGCTGCAGAATGGAAGGCGAAAGTGCACATAGATGGAGCTCGAATTTTCAACGCAGCTGTAGCATTGAATGTTTCTGCAGCTTCCCTCGTTGAAGGAGCGGACTCTGTCATGTTCTGCCTTTCCAAGGGTTTATCTGCACCTGCGGGTTCTCTTGTCGTTGGAAACAGCTCATTTGTGGAAAAAGCCAGGGACGCAAGAGATGCGTGTGGTGGAGGCATGCGCCAGAGCGGCATACTGGCTGCAGCAGGTCTTGTTGCACTCGATACCATGATTTCCAGGCTTGCCGAAGATCATGCTCGAGCCCGGAAACTAGCTCAAGGTATCAATGAAATAGAAGGGTGCAGTATCCCTCCAGAAGATGTTCAAACCAATATTCTCATGATAAAGATCGATAACGGTAAGGCACTAGAGTATGCAAGAGAACTGGCTCATTCGGGGGTCTTGACTTTCCCCATCGGCGAGAATTACGTGAGAATGGTGACTCATCGGCACATAACAGACACAGATGTGGACACGGTCATTAACGTGTGGCAGGCTGCGAAAAACGTGGTGAAATGATGAAAGACTTTTCACAAGTCTTGGGAAGATTTGAACCTTGTGCCGATTTTCTTGATGTGCGATTTTTCCAGGGGCGCCGCTTCTCTCTCGTTCTCAAGAATGAAGAAGTGAGCTGTGGAGGACAAACTATCTGCGGAACAGGTGTAAGAGCCCTCGTAAATGGATGTTGGGCCTTTTCCTCCACCAGTTCTCTCTCTTCAGTTGAAGATACTGTAGAAAAGGTCATCAAGTCAGCTCAGCATTTGGGCCCTGGCACAGCTTGTGTCCCTGCTGGAGGGTTTCGGCACGAGCGTGTCAGCAAACAGATAAAAAAAAAGGTAGAAGACACAGATGTATCTGAAAAAGTGGCGGACCTACGCATTCTGCAGCAGGACATGACGCTTCCCCAGGTAAAGGAGACCAAAATCTCCTACAATGAATTTTATGGAACAGAATACATCGTCAATACTATGGGGTGTTCCATCGAACAGCCGTTTTCACAGGTTGGTATCGATTTCTTCTCGGTAGCTTACGAGGAAGGCAGAATAGAAATGACTTCAGATCGAAAATACAGAGAAGGAGGATACGAACTTCTTGATAGCTTGGGTGACATGCCCCATGACGTCTCAGAAAGAGCTGAAAACTTGCTTTCAGCCGAACTGTGCAAAGAGGGCCGTTATCGTGTAATTCTGGACGCAGAGCTTGCAGGAGTTTTTGCACACGAGGCTTTGGGTCACTGTGTTGAAGCTGATATTGTGGAAGAACGTGGCTCTGTCCTTGCAGATAGAGTTGGCAAGAGAATTTCCTGTGAAGAACTCTCAGTGTGCGACAATCCACAGCTTCCTCAGGGAAGTGTTTTCTTTTACTATGATGACGAGGGCATTCCAGCTCAAGAAACTCTCATCGTTGAGAAGGGGGTGCTCAAAACCTTTCTGCATTCACTGGAAACTGCACCACAGCATGATGTTGAACCTGCGGGAAAAACGCGGGTGAGTTCCTATTCCTCAAAGCCTGTGATTCGTATGACAAACACGTACATTCTACCTGGAGAAGAATCCTTTGAAGAAATGGTTGAAACAGTGGAGAAGGGCGTCTTTCTGGTGAAAACCTTTGGAGGAGAGATGGATACAGCTTCGGGAAACTTTGTTTTCAAAAGCCAGGAAGGGCGATTAATTGAAAGAGGGGAGTTCACAAAAAGGTTGAAGAATGTTCTAGTTTATGGGAATATTGACGAGTTTCTGCTAAACGTGGAGGGCATTGGTCGTGAATTGAGCATGAGTTCTGGTACGTGCGCTAAAGCAGATCAGATCATCACTATTGGAAGTGGGGGCCCTCCCGTGCGCCTTACTGAAATGAAAATCGGGGTGTCTGAATGAAAGAGGACGTGATGGAAAGAATTGTTGCTCTTTCACCCCATCCTTGTGAGATATACCATGAAATAGTCGATACGCTCCTGTATACCCACGGTGTGAGGGAACAGATAGAACATCATCACACAGAAGGTGTGGGGGTGGCTGCTATCGTTGATGGGTTCATGGGATTTGCGTCTTGCAATGCTGCAGACAATCTTGAAGAATCGTACGAACTGTCAAAGAAATTCGCTCATCACAGTTCCCGTTCGAGAGATTTGCCTCGACCCACTGACCCCCTCCCTGTCTCCTCCTGCTTCGATCAGCGCATTGCAGAAGCCTCCCAAGAAGAGGTGGTAGACCTTGCTGAAGACATTCGAGCATCTGTTCCCACGAGCTGTGATCTTGTCAATGAAACAATACTGCTGAAGACGCAGAAAGTCCGAATCGTGAACTCTAATGGTGTGAATGTCACAAGAGCGGGCACCTATGCAGTATTTGATATAACTCTTCGAGAGAGAACTCAAGGTTCAGACTTCTTTTCCTACCTCTACAGCCGAACATGGAGAGACTCTTGGCCGCTTTCAGAGGAAGTAGAACAGTGGCTTGAGAACTCTCGCAAGGAATGTGACATTGATCCTGGAGAATGTGAGGTGATTTTTTCGCCTACAGCTATTTCAAGAATCCTGGACGCTGTTTTTGTACCTGTACTCTGCGGAATGCTTCCTGAAGTCTGTGAGAAGTTCCTTTCATCGCCCGAGCTCCTCCCCCGTTGGCTTGACGTGTACGACGATGGGACTCTTGAGGGAGGCATGGGGACTGAACCTTTTGATGGCGAAGGCTGTCGTCAGCAGAAAACCCCTGTCATTGAAAAGGGATGCTTTACTTCCACCCTTTACGATACCACCCTTGCCAGGAGTCACGGTAGAGAAAGCACAGGAAATGCTGTGCGGGAGTCCTTTGAAAATGCCCCTGTTGTCTATGTGACAAATTTGTTCATTCCACCTGTTTCAAGGAAAGAAGAACTCACAGAGGAAATAACAGAAGGGGTGGTAATCGGTGATCTTCTGGGTGCGTATACTGTCAATCCTCCCTCAGGGGATTTCTGTTCTACTCTTTCACGCAGCTATATGATCCAAAAAGGTGAGATAGTGGGAACAATCCCACCAAGAGAAATACAGGGTAACATCTTTTCACTGTTCAGAGATTTCATACCTGCAGATGACGTGAAAAAAGTGGATCGTTACGTAGTGCCATCTATCAAGACGAAAATAAGAATTTGCTGATTATTGACCCCGCAGTTCAATGGTAAATGATACTGCAGAAAAAAGCAAATCCGAGTGATGTGATGCGTCTTCTCTCCTGCAGTGCTCCATCCACCGCATGACAGGAGCCTTGTGCAGTCCAAGATGTTGAGCAAGTCTCTTGAACTTCGGGGATCGAACCGAAATACTTATAAAATTCTTTCGCAGAAAATAACGAAAGTTTGAGAAGTGGTAACCTTGAGGAAAGAATGCGATGTCTGGAGATTTTGCCAGCACAAGCCTATAGTGAAAACAGACTACCTCATATGCATCTTTTGGAAGGAAAAGACGAAATCCTTGTCATGAGCAACGAGGTGAACTTTTTCAACTATTATAGTTTCTGTTTTTCAGTAAAGACACTTAGTGTTTTGGGTACAGAAAACGTGATTAAGAGGGCTGTTCCTTCGTTGAAGCGAGAGTTCGTGATCTCCAGGAAAGTAGGGATGTCTCTGATCCTAAGGGAGAAAGATTTAAGTACGATTAGAGGAGGACATTTTTGATCAATATGAAAAAAGAGCTCCACGAGAAGATGGAATTTGCATGGAAATCCGTTGCAGCTTTAAGAGATAGCCTTGAAGTTGAAACAACGGGATTAAAGTGCAGTTTTGGAAACTATGTCAGAATAGACGGTGAATGGAAGAGACAGGACTATCCAGTGCCAACCTTTCGGATAGAAGGTACTGGTGAAGTTGGATATGATTATGATAAATTCTATCTTGTTGTTGCTGCAGACAGATTATCTATCACCAGAAAATTCGTAGAGGATCTTCTGAAAATTGGACACAGTATATCAATCTACGGCGCCAGGAATTTCTTGAGAGAGCTTTCAAGCAGCAGAGATCCTGAAGAGATCTTCAAGAATATTGAAGATTACGATGAAGAAGTTATTCAAATAGAAATTGATTTCTCTGAAGATGACACGAAGGGTTTTAAGGAGATTCTGGAGGGACTATGTGCTCTGTTCGAAAGACATGAAATCAGGATTGTACCTTAGATGATTCTCTTCTAACCTGTTCATCAAAATAGAAAGAGAAAAATAATCACTGAATCCAACTTCTTGAAAAAGTTTTTCAACTCCTCACATCAACAATTCCTATGGAGCTCTACTCTGAACCGATTTCGGTGAAGTTCCGAGATGAACCCCTCGTGGAGAAGAAACCTGGTGCTCCCGATGCCTTCATCTGGAGGGGGAAAACCTACACCATCATCTCGGTAGAGAGAGAATGGCACAATTATGAAATTCGTGGAAAAATGGAGAAGTTCTACGGCCAGAGAAGAGGGAATGCGCCAGAGATGGGACCTCGTAAGAGAGGTTCATGGGGAATTGGCAAAGACTATTACCAGGTGAAAACAGATTCTGGAGAAATCTTTGTCATCTATTATGACCGCCAGCCTGCAAAATCAAACAAAGGTCAATGGGTTCTCCTCCAAAAGGTTGAATAGAATCATGATGACGTCTTCACTTTCATTTTTGAGCTTTCACCCACAAAGCGGGTGGTGCTGTCTGGGCTGAACGGAATAAAATCCCATGTTTCACACATATCCCTCCCAGAGGAGGAAGAACTGTCTCATTCTTGGTAAAGGATGCACCTGACAAAAGCTCCTGGGCAGTACACACTCATTTATCCACCGAGTTTTGGAAACCTGCAGGAACGATTTTGTCAGAATTCACATGGGATACGCATATTCAAGGCGCTATGAACCTCTTCTCCTTCTGAACAACACGAATAAAAGAATGATCCCGCCAAGAGCGAACACCACAGCAAACAGAGAAGCTGCCGTAAGCCCCTGTGACTGAATGAAAGCACCCATACCCAGCTGTAAAACGATAATCCCTCCCGTTCCTACAGTACTGACGAAAGAATTCGTAGATGCTCTAATTGAACTGGGAATAAACGTGTTGGTCAGAGCATAAAACACAGGGATGAATCCTCCATACCCGATTGCAAACAGCACCATTCCAGCAGTCAGACCGCTGATCCCCAGGTCAGAAGAGATGATCAGAAAGCCAAAAGCTGCACCTACAAAGCACAACAACAGAGTAATGACCTCTCCCATTTTCTTCCCCATCCTCCCTAGTATGAAGGCCCCCATCGCAGAACCTGCCATGTAAATGGAGTATAAATAACCCAGATCTCCCTTTTGCACCCCCAGTTGGAGCGCCCACGGCTGCCACACGAAGAGAAAAACAGTAAAACAGGCATACATCATTACCAGTGCTAATGAGAGCATGACAAGTGGGTAGGAATGGAGGTAGTGAGAGATTGCTTCTCTGGGTAGACTGATCCCCTTGCTGCCAGGCTTCCCATAGTTTTCTGGGATGGATACGAACACGAAAACTCCTGTAAAAACAAAGAGAGCACCACTTACAAGGTAGAGTATTTCGAGAGGACCAGTAAAAAAGAGACCTATGAGAATTCCTCCCAGTATGCCTCCTACCGAGGCAGCAGCAGCACCATCTCCGAAAATCTCACTCACAGTATCCTGTTTCTTTACTTTGATCTGCTCATCTACCACCCATGAAGAGAGGGATCCGCCAATCTGCGCGGACCCAAATCCTGCAAAGAACGATGCTACAAAGAATATCCATAAGGTTCCCCCCACACCATATATGAAATTCCCCAATCCAATGGAACTGACTCCAATGGCAAATGCGATTCTCCTCCCGTAGATATCTGCAAAATTCCCTGTGGGAAAATCCAGCACAGTAGAAAAGAAGAGTGCAACACTCCAGACTGCCCCTACTTCCGTGTAGGACAATCCCTTTCCGAGCAGGTATACAGTGCCAATGGCTGTGGTGAGGGCGTTTGCCACCGCAAATACAAATCGTACACTCACGTAGAAAGGATGGATGCGCTGCATCCAGAACCCATGGATCCTCAAGAATGCACTGCTCACGGAGATCCCACCTGCCCCATGAATTCACTGAAAAGATCGACTTCAGGTCCCCAGACTGTGGGCTCTGTTTGATGGCTCTCGTAGACACCTCGTACCTTCGAGGCTTCTGCCGCCACGAGCTCAGACATGAGGTAGTAGGCGTAAATCTGCTCACGAGTCAGCGTTTTTGTGCTGAAGCAAGGGTAGCCTCCCTTTGAACGGTACTGAGACCAATTCCTGTGGTGTATGGTGACTCCGTATTTCTCAGGATGTTCACCAATGTCACTCCCTGGCTGAGGTCTCAAAAGGTTCGGGGAAATTGAACTGACTTCCCCTTTCATGAGCATGCTGAAGATTGCATTCAGGTTCACTGCCATGGTTCGCTTGTCTTCTCCAGGAAGCCCAATGACCCACTGAAGGTTAACCTCCAATTTGGATTCCTTTGCAGTTCTGCAGGCTCTTCGCACCTGGTCAAAAGTCTGCGGTTTATTCACCGTAGTAAGAACTGAATCAACAGCATTCTCGGCGCCTGTCAGGATGGAACCCGAAAACTGCGATATCTTCTGGGCCACTTCCTTTGTCAAGTTGGGAATACCAACTAACACACCCTCAACGAACATATCTTTCTCCAGCATCATGTTACTCACTGCAGTCAAGTGGTCATGGTTGATGGTGATATTCTCATCATCAAAATATGAAAGTGAGGTTTTTTTCCCTTTGAGTGTTTCTTTGGCGTTCTCTAGGTCTTCTGCAACTTTCAAAGCACTTCTGAATCGACAAAAGTTCCAGGTTGGAGTTCCACCGCAGAAAGCACATCTGTTGGGACATCCGTAGCTCGTCCTTACTGTCAGATCCACAGCACCACTGGCACGTCCTTCCCGCCTGGGGATCTCTTCCATCCATGGCAGAAGCAGGTGATAGGCGGGTACAGGAAGGCCATCTAAGTCCTCCACGACACCATACCCTCCTGTTTCTTCAATGTGTCCATCCTTGAGATAGAGAATTCCCTTTATTTCGTGAAGAGGCTTTCCCCTGAGGAGGTGCTCAACGAGATCACACAGGATGAGTTCCACTTCCCACAGGATGACAACATCCACGTGGGGGGAGTCAGTAAAAACTTCGCGCCCCAAAACAGATACGAGATTACCTGCCAGCACCACATTGCAGCGAGGATTGTGTTCTTTTGCAAGACGTGCCACGTGGAGTGATGGGTGGTACGTTGGGATGCTCCGTGACCGAATAAAGTAGTCATTGATCTCGATGACGACCTCTCCCTCATATTCTTTCAGATATTTACGAATGTCCTTCTCATCTTCTTTCAAAGAGTAATTGTCGAAGAGATTGTAGAGAGGGAGGAATTTAACAGTGAATCCACCATCCTCGAGGACTTGTGCAGCTCTCAGAGGGACACTGTCTACACTCGGATAGCCAGGATAACTCCGGGAGATCATCTTGTGTACTGATGCACTTCTCGGAGGAGTGATGATTAAGACGTCAGTCATGAGATCTCCTCTGGTATGATGCAACAATGGGACATCGGGGATCAAGGCTATTCCGATCCCCTGTAAGTTCAGCAGCTGAGAGACGGCACCCTCCACCGCACACTTTCCTGTGCGAGCAGCTGTTACAAGGCTCTTTCTCACACACCTTTACTGCTTCCTTCCTGAACCAATTCATAGAGGGCGAGTTTTCCCAGATCTGAGAAAGCGGTTCGGTGCGGACATTCCCTGCAACGAAATCTGAATCAATCAATGCAGTACAGGGAAAAACAAATCCCTGAGCGTTAATACCACAGTCGGTGAAGCCAGCCTCACAGATTGTTGGCCTCATGTATGCCTTCTCGAAATCATCTTCCTCAAAGTTCCAAACACTCTTGATTTCTCTGGCTAGCCCAGCCTTCTCGAGGGGTATTACGAAATCATATAACGTGAAGAACGCTGCTGTCATCCTTTGGGTCTCAGGTCCCCACGCTTCCTCTTTTTTCATCTCAGTGACCTGGACGAGAAAATCTGCCCATGATTCACGAGAGAACTCCAGTTCTGAGAAATGAGAGAGTGATCTCCCTGCAGGGAAGAGCGGGATCATCAGAAATTGATCGACACCAAGCTCCTGGACGGCAAACTGAGCTGTCTTCAAAGCATGAGGAAGGGTAGCTTTTGTTATGGTCATGAGCGTTGCTATTTCAAGACCATGGTTCTTCAGCGTCTTGATCAAGCCAACGATACGGTCAAAGTTTTCTGGGGGTCCCCCCCGCACAGCAGTGTACGTGGCACGGTCGTATCCATCGAGACTGATCTGGACATCAAGTCCGGGCTGTTTTGCGTAGATTTTCAGAAACGTATCCAAAAACTCATCTGTCCACGTCGTGCCATTGGTCTGGAAGTGGTAGATCTGGGCCTCACCGAATGTACAGGTGTACTCCAGTATGTCTATGATATCGGGTCTTAAGGTGGGTTCTCCGCCAGTGAAATTGACGAAAAGAAACCCGAGGTCATACATGTCATCGAGAAGATGCTGAACTTCATCGAGCGTGAACTCGTTGGGCAGAGGATGTCCTGAACGTGAAAAACAGTGGCTGCACTGGTAGTTACATGCTTTGGTGAGCTCAAACCCCACCTGATTTGGCCTCATCATAGATGTCCCTCCAGTATTCTGAGCTCTTCTGAGAACCAGCCTGCTTTCGAGAGCTCTTCAAACATGCCGAAAAGATCAGCGTAGATCTGTTCGACAGGTGCATCGTGTTCTCTTGCGAGATCTTCTGCAATCTTTTCAATAGAATTGCCTTCGCTCATTCGCCTGAGAATGTCGAGAGAAGTTTCATCTCCTTCAGCATATTTGTCTCTGCTCCATATGGTGCATCCAAATTCTTCTTCTCTGACTCGAAGGGTCTCATCCCCTGTTTTAATGACATAAATTGGCATACTATACCTCCTTCACTTGGTTAAGAGGACACAGTGGATCTGGATCTCTGAGATCCTCTCTCTGCACAAAGGCCCTGGAGCGACAGCCGCCTCCGCACAGTGCCTTAAAATCACAGGTGCTGCATGCTCCTCGCAGTTCTGAAACAGTGAGCGCCCGGAGACGTTCAAACATCTCAGAGTTCCTCCAAATTTGTGCAAATCCTGATTCCCGGGCATTCCCGCAGTAGAGCCCAGGGACTCGGGCAGAGACTGTCCCACATGGGAACACATCGCCATTTGGTGAGAGTGCACAGGTCGTTATGCCTGCATTGCAGCCCACATCTCGCATGGACCGGTAAGATTCACTCGAAAGGGGTGTTACATAGTCCCAGATGCGTTCAATATCCTCAAGAGTATACGTGGGCATCAGTGGGAGGTAGTACTCCCAGGGACACGTCACTGAGACGGTGAGGTGGTTCAATGAGCTGTCTGATTCCTTCTTCTGTGTCAGATCAAGGAGTAGGTTCTTCCAATCATGGTAGGGTAGTTCGAGATTCTCAAGGTTTTGTCTTCCCCGACCATAGGGGAAGAACTTGATGGCGAGGAATCCCCTCGTGTGGAGCGTCCTGGCAAATTCTACAGTATCCATGAGGTGTTTCTGATTCAGCCGTGTTATGGTGAAGTTGACGTTGGTTTTTAGGTTGTAGTCGTGCATTTTTTTCAAATTCTCAACGACCCTGTGAAAGGTGCGGCTGCTTGGGTTACCATCGGAACCCTTTCTTAAAATTCCATACGTTTCCGGGGTGTGACCGTCTAAACTCACCACAATGTTGAGATCTGGACAATGCTCTGCCACAAACTGCATGTCTGACTCTTTCCACATGACCCCATTGGTGTTGATGACTATTTTCCACGGGCCACGGGTACAGGCATACTCGATGACATCCTGCCAATCATCACGCATCAAAGGTTCTCCCCCTGTGATAGCTAGGTCATAAACTCCAATATCATAGAATTCCTGGATCAATGTCCTAATCTCTGAGATATTCATCTCATATTCGAAGTGCTCACCTCCGCGAACATTGCAGTGCAAGCACCTTTGATTGCATTTGAGTGTTATGTCAAAATCTATGGCAAATGGTGCAACATACGCCCTCATAAACATCATCTCCTGAAAAAGGGGTGTATCTCTGATAGATACACCTCAGAATTACCAGTACTGCGGTGGCTTCGTCACTCAGAAGCACTTGTCCTTAGGCCACTTGAGCCATCTTCCACTTCTTACGTGGACAGTAGGGGGTTTCCACATGGCAGTGTCACCTCTCGTCATTAGTGTCCCTGGCAGCACGTAGTGAAGACAGGACCCATCCTGTTCTAAGTATGAATCTCTTTATAAGAGTTTCGGTTTTGAAAATTCGAGACTGAGTTTTGGGGAGATTCTCACTCACGACCTTCCAGGTTGTCTCCTTCTCATGATGATCAGATTCATCCTGAGGTTTTTATCCACGTTTTTGACCCAACCCTTAAAAAGGCATATCGCTCTATAGAGACCAGTGAATGAAGATACAGGTGAAAAAACGGTTGAGTTTGCCCTCCGAGAGGGTGCCGAGTTTGCTGATATGCGGTTATTCAAGGGAAGAGAGACCAGGATTAGCGTCGAAAGTGGGGAAGTGAAGGTGGGAGGAGCAATTATCTGTGACGTACACCTTAGGACATTTAGAAAAGGGGGTTGGGGTGTATGCTCAGGCAACAATCCAGATATCTTGCCCACAGTCGTTAGAGAAACTGTAAGAATGGCGGGTACGCACAGAAATGAGCCGTATTCTCTTATGGAATATCCATTTTCTCGAGACAGAGTCTGTATAAACGCAAAAATCCGTCCAGAAGATGTCGACATTACAGAAAAAGTAGAGTATCTCAACATTCTCGAAGAAGATATGAGAACCAATCCCATCAGGAAGACCTTTCTATTCTACAAAGAGGTATCAGGAACAAAATCAATATACAATTCGAAAGGAGCTGCCATAGAAGAAGAGGTCATGTATACCTGCCTGAACATAAAGGCCACGGCAAGGAAAGGACACCGCATGGAAACGGCCTTTGTAAGAAAGTACAGCAGTGGTGGCTACGAACTCTTAGAAAGAGCGGAAGACCTTCCCCTCTTGGCAGTACAGAGAGCTTCAGACCTTCTCACAGCCGGAGAGATTACCCCAGGGAAATACAAGGTCATTCTTGACCCCCAGGTGACAGGAACATTGATCCATGAGGTGCTCGGACATACTGCTGAAGCTGATCTCATCCTGCAGGGAAATTCAGTATTAAAGAGTAAGTTGGGTTCAACTATTGCTTCTGAGAACATAAGTGTCTGGGATGACCCTACCATCCCTCATGCCCCCGTTTGTTACCGGTATGACGATGAAGGCGTCGCTGCTGAAAAGAAGCCAATCATCCTCAACGGGGTGTTGACAGCGTACTTCCATTCACTGGACTCTGCCTCGCAGATGCCAGGGTCTCATCCTGGTAATGGAAGGTGCGAGAATTACTCCCTTTCCCCCCTGGTACGAATGTCCAACACCTTTGTCACAGACTCTTGTGGCCAAAGTTCTGACATAACTGAGGGCCTTGTGCTGAAGGGTACCCGTGGTGGTGAGGTCGAACCTGGGAGTGGACAGTTTGTGATCAAGGCAGAAATTGGTGAACTGATAGAAAACTGCAGTGTCAAGAAAAGGTTCAAGAATGTTGTTGTATTGGGGTCCATACTTGAAGTGCTTCAAACAATTCAGGGCGTACGTGATGATTTCTACCTTGATTCAGGGACCTGTGAAAAGGAAGGGCAGACCGTGGTAATCGGAAGCGGCGGACCCTCAGTGAGTATCTCTGATGTTATGGTCGTAGGAGGTTAGTATGAAATATGTAGCTGATATCGATGGAGAATGGGAAGCTTATCACCAGAAAGGGACACAGATGAAGGTAGTAATATCAAATCACCACATTTCTTCAGTTGAAAAGAGGTACATTAAGGGAACGGGGTTTCGCGTTTTTGTCAATGGCTGTGAGGGGTTCGCCTATGCAACAGACGAAGCCTGTTTGGGAGAGGCCGCACAGGTAGCATCGAAGTTAGCTCGAGTGAGCTCGCAGAAGAGAGAAACCCCCACACTAGAGAGGTACCCCGTAGCTGAAGGGATCTGCGACTTTCGCCTGCAGGAGATTGATGCAGATACTATGAAGCAGTGGGCTCTGGCTCTGATTGAGGGTGCGGAGAATGGGGGAGGACATGCATTTTATGGTTCAATTGAAGTTACAGAATTGTTTCATGAGATTACCACATCTTACGGAATTCACGGAGATTACTATGAGACTTCATGTTACGCTGGTGTTGATGTGGAGGCTGAGGGTTCTTTTGGAAGTGAGACACTATATACCCGAAATAGTGACTCAAATTTTTTCGATCTTGGGGAGAAGGCGGGTAAGCTTGCGTCTGCTTCACAAAACCCTGAAAAAATTGAGAGTGGAGAGATGCCGATTATACTACGGCCTCCTGCCTTTAGTAAGTTTCTTGAGCAGACATTGGTTCCTTCATTGTTGGCAGATAATGTGGATAATAGAACTTCTCTCTTTGTGAATAACGTTGGTGAAAGAATCTCGTCAGATATTACTCTCATTGATGATGGGACTCTGAGAGGGGGAATCGGGAGCAAACCTTTTGATGGCGAGGGTTCCCCCTGCAGGAAGACTGTTGTTGTAGAAGATGGTATATTACAGTCACTTCTATATGATACAACTGTGGCGGTGAAGCATCATGTAAGGAGCACTGGAAATGCTGTGCGTTCTTCTTTTCGTACTCCTCCAACTATATATATTTGCAATCTCATCGTGAAGCCTCAGAATAAAATGGATGATCTAATTGAAGACACAAGGGCCGGTATCTTGGTGAACGACATTACAGAATCTTTTTCATTTGACTGTATCACAAGAAGATTTGTATTTGGGGCTAAAAATGTATTTTCGATTAGAAATGGTGAGGTAAAGCATCCTGTTCATGATGTTGCCATAACAGGGGCCATGGATGATATTCTTCGAACTCTTCAAGTGGGGGATGATGTCAAGCACGAGAGTTTATTGGTTGTTCCGTCTGCAAGGGTATATGCTACGCTTATTGACTAGGCAACCAAAAAACATATATCATAAGTTAGTGACGGCATTGATGATAAATAGAGAAAACATTCAACCTTCGTAGTCATGAGAAAGAATAGGTTGTTCTCTTTCTTAACGTAATTTCTCCACGGCAGCTGAACCATGTACTTTGTTGTCAAAGCACAAGTACACAGTTTTAAAAGGGAGGAACTACAGGTGAGGCGGTGATCATCAATGAAAGAGCTCTTAATGGGAAACCAGGCAATCGCCAGAGGTGCTCTAGAAGCAGGCGTCACCGTAGTGACTGCTTATCCTGGGACTCCTTCCTCTGAAATTCCCATGACAATCTCAAAAATAGCTAAAAAACAAGGGATATATTTTGAATGGTCTACCAATGAAAAAGTGGCCTACGAAGTCGCCTTTGCTGGTGCCTTAGCAGGGTTACGATCCATGGTGACCATGAAGCACGTGGGGTTGAACGTGGCCTCAGATGCGTTCATGGCTTCAGCCGAAGTGGGGGTAGACGGTGGGTTCGTCGTCGTGTCAGCAGATGACCCTTCATTACATTCCTCCCAGAATGAACAGGACAACAGGTACTACGCCCGCCTCGCTAACATCCCGTGCATTGAACCGGTATCTCCTCAGGAAGCCAAGGACTTCACCATGAAAGCGTTTGAGATTTCTGAGAAATACAGCATCCCCGTCATGGTGCGAACGACCACGAGAGTCAACCACGCGAGGGGTGATGTTGAGATCGGTGACATCCTCACCCTGGAGAGAACCCCCAAATTCGAGAAGAATCCCCGGCGCTTTGTCACCGTCCCCGCCAATGCCAGAGTGCTACGGGTAAAACAGCTGGAAAAAATGGCATCTGTTGAAATTGATTTAGACTTTATAGAAGGGAGTGGAGACCTGGGCATCATCGCTTCAGGAATAGCCTACAACTACGTGAAAGAAGCTCTCCTCCTCCTCAACTTGAAAGCTGAAATCTACAAACTGGCAGTTACTCATCCTCTCTCTAAGAAAGTTGTTGATTTTCTGAAAAGGCACGATACCATTGTGGTCGTCGAAGAGCTGGAACCCATCATAGAGACAGAGGTACGGGCCCTTGCCCAGAGAGAGGGGCTTTCGGTAAAGGTTTATGGGAAAGAATTTGTGCCCCGTGCCTACGAGCTGGATACGACGAGGGTGACCAATGCATTCCGAAAGTACAAAGGAATTCCCGAAGAAGTCTTCAAAGACCTTCCCATCCCGGTGCGGCCCCCCATCTTGTGTCCAGGCTGTCCTCACCGCGCCACCTTTTATGCCATGAAAAAGGCTGCCCCCAAAGGAATATACCCCTCAGACATTGGCTGCTACACTCTGGGCGTCGTTCCCCCCATTAACGCGGTGGACACCTGTTTTTGCATGGGAGGCTCCATTGGTGTTTCCTGCGGGCTCTCAGAGTTTGTTTCAGACAAGATTCTGTGTTCTATTGGTGATTCCACCTTCTTACACACGGGCATTCCCGCCTTAATCGACGCCGTGTACAACCAGCACAGGTTTGTAGTCGTCATTTTGGATAATGAAACGACAGCCATGACGGGGCATCAACCCCACCCGGGAACGGGTGTCACTGGCATGGGTGAAATAGTCCCCAAGGTGTATCCTGAAAAGCTTGCTGAAGCCATGGGCATCCACACAGACGTGGTAGATCCCTATGACGTGAAGACCACGGTCAAGGTGATGAAAGAAGCGGTCAATTCAGGCGAATTGCGAGTGGTCATTGCGAGGAGAACCTGCATTCTCGTGGAAGGTACGCAAAGGAGATCTCCCTACCACGTGACCGATGAGTGTGCAGGGTGTCAGTTGTGCACGTCTCAGCTGGGCTGTCCTGCCATGACCTTTACGGAGAAAGCTGTCATCAACGAGCTGTGCACAGGGTGCGGCGTCTGTGCCCAAATATGCCCCACACACGCTATCGAGGTGCATCCATGAAATACGATATCGTCCTGGGCGGGGTCGGAGGTCAGGGAATCCTCTTAACGTCTGAAATTATTGCGAAAGCAGCCATCAAGAAAGGGTTGAAGGTCATGATGGCTGAAACCCACGGCATGGCCCAGAGGGGTGGTTCTGTCGTCACTCACGTGAGACTCGGAGAGGTGTATGGTGCTTTAGTTCCCGAGGGCCAGAGTGATCTGGTGGTGGGATTCGAGCACATGGAAGCATACCGGTACGTGAAGTTCTTGAAAAAGGGAGGGCACCTCATTATCAACACCCAAGAGATCAAACCAGTAATTCTGGATATGTACCCCGATTTAACCTACGACCTCCACGAATACAAGGTCCTTACCTTGAACGCCACAGAAATCGCCAAAACGGTGGGGAATGTCCTTGTCACCAACATGGTCATTTTAGGTGCTATAGCAACGTTTGCTGATCTCCCCGTCTCAGAGAAAGAAATAAGAGAAGCCTTAAAGGAAAGTATTTCCCCCACTTACCTGGAGATTGATCTAAAAGCATTTGAAGAAGGTGTCAAGGCAGTGCGATAACACTTTCTCCCGCTTTCACGTGATCTCCCATTTTTACCGTGAGTTGATAGGTAGCTGGCAGTATGATAATGACCTGGGAACCCAAAACAATTCTCCCGACCCTCTCTCCTCTCTCAAGGTGGTCACCCTCTTTCACGAAACACTGAATTCTCCTGATAAATTTCCCCGCTATCTGGATCACCACCATCCTGGAACTCCCGTCAATGATGACGATGTTTCTTTCATTCTGGAGCGCCAGTTGGTTGGCCATCTGGTAGCCTCCCTTCACGTAGATGATCTCAGTAACACACCCTGCAATAGGGCTTCTATTTACGTGGACATCTATGGGATTCATGAAAATTGCTATTAAGAAGGAATCTTCCGTTATATAGCCCTTCAATTCTTCTAAGTAGATATGTTTCCCATTTTTTATGACTACAGGGACATCACCTGCCTTCACAGTCTCAATGGCAATGACTTTGCCATCTGCTGGCGATACCACTCCTTCTAGAGGGATTTGCCTTTCTGGGTCCCTGAAGAACTGGAAAAGGAATATGAGGAAGGCTACAACAGGGATCAGGAGCCACCTTTTTTTCATAGCAGTGAGAGAGGAAAAGATGTATAAAAAGGTTGCGCATACAAGGTTTCCATCTGGATGCGGTAGATTTATAAAGCTCCTCTGCAACGTATATACATGACAAAGGGAAGGCCAAAAATCTTTCATGACTGTCCGTGCTGTGACAGGTGTGGAAAGACAGATGAAGTTGTTGCTTTTGGGAGGAGAAAAAACAAAATGAAGACAAAACAGGTGTTTTACTGCAACAGGTGCCTTCACAAGTTTACACCTGACGATGGGTTCAAGAATGTTTTGTACACCCCTGAAATCATCATGGAAGCGGTGGCCTTATATGTGAGGGGGCTCTCTGGACGGGAGGTTTCAAACCATATGA
>JADDYB010000246.1_pt1 | contig 16911 bp, 14 predicted proteins | sample 8641941 | NCBI WGS metagenome assembly JADDYB01 (sample SAMN16275377, study PRJNA637457) | freshwater sediment metagenome | isolation source: Lake Kineret sediment | place: Israel: Lake Kineret | collected 2013
TCAGCAGTTCCTCGGGCTCGACCCCGTAGCTGAGGCCATAGTGGAGCCCCAGGGCCGCGTGACCAGAGAAACCATCGTTTTATGGGGGTTCAACGCCAGGCACAGTTCACCACACATATGGAACATGGCAATGAGGGCCCGGAGGGAGAACGACGCAGTCATCGTCGTCGTTGACCCCAGGCGGAGCGAGAGCACCGAGATGGCGGACCTCTGGCTCTACCCAAGGCCTGGCACGGACGTGGCTCTCAGCTATGGGTTGGCGAACCACCTGATCACAGATGGCTACGCCGACGCCGAGTTCATAGCCTCGTTTACCCATGGCTACGAAGCCTACCGGGACGAGGCATCGAAGTGGACGCCTGAGCAGGTCGAGCAGGTCACCGGCGTCTCATGGGAAGGAGTTCAGGAACTGGGTGGTCTCTTAGCCGGGCATGGTCCATCCGTCTTCATGATAGGGCTTGGGCTCCAGAAGAGCGCCTCGGGCGCGGAGGCGGTCAGGGCCGTGTCCCTGCTCCCCGCCCTCCTCGGGCAGCACAGGGGCTACTACTACACCAACAGTAGGGGCAGGTTCGTTGGCGACGTCTCAGGTGGAGGACTCGCGGATAAGAGGCTCAGAGTGGTCAGCCAAATAAGTCTGGGGAGGAGGCTGGCCGACGGCGAGTTCAGGTTCGTCTACGTCTTCGGGGCGAACCCCGCGCTCACGCTCCCGGACAGTAATAGAGTCATCGAGGGTTTGAAGAGGGAGGACGTGTTCCTAGCTGTGCACGACACCCACATAACCGAGACCTGTGACCTGGCGGACGTAGTGCTGCCCGCGCCGACGTACCTCGAGAAGGACGATGTCGTGCTCTGCGACAGCCACCCCTACTCGAGGAGGGCCGTCAAGGCCGTGGAGCCTGAGGGTGAGAGCCGGGACGAGGTGCGTGTTATGGGGGGGCTGGCGCGGCTGGTGGGCGTAACAGAGCCATGGGTCTACGAGGATCCTTGGGGGGCTGTCAGGGAGGCGCTTAAGGACGCCTTCGCGGACGGCTCGGTTGACGAGTTCATGGGCGGCGCCCAGCTGCGGCTTAGGTCCAGGCCCAGGGACGAGTACCAGACGCCCACGGGCAGGATCGAGTTCGCGGCGACCAGTGTGCCTGAGGGGGTCGCCCACCTGCCTAGGCAAGTGGAGCTGAGCTTGGGCTTGGACGAGTTCACCCTGCTCAGCAGCTCAGTGCCCAAGTACCTGCACACCCAGTTCAGGGACGTCTACGGTGAGATACCCTGCGAGGTCTGGGTGAACCCCCTGGACGCAGAGAGGCACAGTATCGGGGACGGCGACGAGGGCACTCTGTTCAACGAGTTCGGCCGCCTGAATGTCACCTTCAGGGTCACCGACAGGGTGCAGCGGGGAGTCATGTGGTCAGCCCGTGAGCTTGTGGACGGCGAGGGAAACCCCCAGAACGGCTTGACTCCGGGGACGCTTCAGAGGATCGGAGGAGGCCCAGTGTTCAACTCGGTTCGGGTCAGGATACTGTAGGGTAACCTTTACCAACCGCACCCGCAGAATTTAAGCCATGGTTGACCTTCCAATGATGTTCCGTGCTGTGAAGGAGTGTAATCCATGAGGTTCATGGTCAGCTTATTCGAGAAGTACCCGGGTGTCCACATCGGCGTCCTCGTGGGCAGGGGCCTAAGGAACCCGCCTGTTGACATCCGGATAGAGGAGGCGAAGAGGGAGGCCGTGAAGACACTCAGAGACAAGGTGGGAGACGGCCCCCTGTCACGCCACCCACACATAGCGTCGTGGAGAGACATGTACAGGAGCTTCGGCACCAAGGCGGGCGACTACCGGCCCTCAGCGGAAGCCCTAGCCAGGCGGGCGCTGAAGGATGAGGCGCTGCCGCGGATCAACGCTGCAGTGGACGCCTACAACGCCGTATCCGTCAAGCACCTGGTGCCCATGGGGGGCTTCGACCTGGACAAGGTTAGAGGCGACATCCGGCTCAGGCTCTCGGAGGGCGGCGAGATATTTACACCCCTCGGGCCAGCGGCCCCCGAGGAGACGTACCGTGGCGAGGTGGTCTACGCCAACGACGAGAGGATACTAACGCGGCGCTGGAACTACCGTGACTGCGAGGAGACGAAGATCACCGTTGGCACTGTGAACGTGGCCATGTTTGCCGACGGCTCACCGGGGATACCGAGGAACGTGGTCGAGGAGGCGCTCAGGGACCTGGAGACACTGCTGAGGGCGTCGTGCGGCGGAGAGTATAAGTGGTCGGTGTTGGGTGGACGCGAAAGCGAGCTTGATCTGTCCCTCTAAAAGTTAAAGAATTGGGGGGCATCCCTCACTTGCTCACATTGTACTTGTCATACAGCCTCTTCAGGAGCCTGTCCAACTCGCGGGCCCGTTCCTCGGACTCCCTGGGTTTGAGCTCCTTGCACTCGTAGCCCACCACCTCCCGCATGTACCCTACGTTCTCGTCCCTGTACACCACTGTGCCGTCGTCCTTGATGCGCTCGATGCCGTCGAACTGGCCTCCCGCCTCGTTGATGCGGATCGCCTCCTCCACCCCGATGTCGGGGACAACCACCTCGGCCCCGTCCTCGCCCAGTCTGCACGGGTAGGAGCCGGGCAACCCGTTGGGGGCCGGTACGCACTCCATGGTCTCACGTGTGTCGTAGTAGATTGCCAGTACGTTCTTTAGGAAGCTGGCCGCCGTCCTCATCTGGTCCACCAGGGCGCCGCTGTACTGGACGCTCTTGGCGTACCCTGCCTCCGCATACATGTCGCGGAGCCTCGTGTTTGGGTACCTGCCTGTGACGTCCTCGCCGTCCACGATGATCTTCACCCAGAACGGCGCGTCCATGCGCTTCGTGTAGAAGGCCCCGTGGTGGCCTACGCCATATATCCTTACGCTGCGGAAGGGGACGCCCATGTCCCTGGCGATGATCCGCTTGAACCTGAAGACGCCCAGGTCCATGTTGCCTCCGCCGCAGACTGGCGCCATCCCCAGCTTCCCCAGCACCACGTTTGTAGCGTCGGGGAACGCGCCGTTCACCACCTTAGGGTCGACGCCGCTCCTCTTCACGGCATCCATGAGCTTCATGGCCAGGGTTAGGTGGTTGGGCAGCCAAGGCCCTATAGGCCCTATCTTCTTGTACTCCTCGTCGGGCAGGAGCCTGGTCACCCACCAGCTGCCGAGGCTCGCCAGGTTGCATATGACCTTGGGTCGAAGCTCCCTGAGGAGCTCCGCTGTGCCTTTGACGTCGAACAGGTCTATCTTTGTGAAACTCAGGTCCGGGTAGAACCCGAAGCTGTGGGCTATATGGAGGCTCTCCTCCACCTCGAACAAGCCCTTCGCCTCGTTCATGTCGGCGCCTATGACCTTGATGGGCAGCCCCATGCTGGCGATCTGGTACATCATGTCGTGGCCCACGCTGCCTGCTGAGCCTATTATCATAACCGAGTCCAACTTGATCACGTAGAACCATGATCCGTTTATTATTAAAGAGCTTAGAGCCCTAGCCTAACAGGAATGGAACTTATATTAAATTCGGTAAAGGCAAGGTAGTGTTAGAGAGAGGGTCACGTTGAGAGGAAGGCTGTTTCCGCTGCTCATTGCGTTTGCGCTGGTGCTTCCTTCGATGACCGCTGTGGCGCAGGACGAGACGGTTCCACTCGGGCTAGGTCTGACCTTGTACTCGGACGGTAACGTAAAGGTGATCTACAATGTGGAGTCCGACCCCTCGAAGGTTCGGGTTGACGTAGACCTGTTCGGCTCATCGTACAGCAACCTGGTCGTAAGAGACGAGGACGGCAACCCTCTTGCCTCGACGGCCACCGCCTCTGGGATCACTGTGGATAGCCTGGGGGCAGCGGAGCTCACGGTAAGCTACTACACCTCAACCTTGACGGTGAAGGAGGGGTCTATCTGGGCCTTCAACATAACCACACCTGTCCAGTCCACAATAACGCTGCCCTTGGGGGCAGCCATCTTCGATCTCAGCCACATCCCAGTGGACATAGGAACTGTCGGCGGCTTCTGGTACGTCGAGATGCCCGCCGGAGACCTCTCAATATACTATGTAATCGGCCTGCCCAACATTCAGCAGGAGGCTCAGACCGCGATACAGGACGCCCAGACATACATAGAGGGTAAGGAGGCCGAGGGATACATTTTCACGGGGGCGCGGACGAAACTGGAGAGCGCCCAGTCCCTGTACCAGCAGCAGAGCTATGTGGAGGCGGGGACCGTAGCGGAAGAAGCCGAGCAGCTAGCCACCTCAACCGTGGCGGCCGCCGACGACGCCTCCACTCAGATAGCGTTGGCCACGGACGCCGTGCAGAGAGCGAGATACGAGAGAAGAACCGATGGCCTGAGCGAGGCCGAGGAAATGTTGGAGTCTGCCTCCCAGCTGTACCAGGCTGGTAGCTACTCGGAGGCGGACGCCGATGCGCTTCTAGCAACCCAGCTGGCGTCCTCCTCCAAAGCTCCCAGCAACACCCTACTATACGTGGGCGTTGTGGTGCTGGCGGCGGCCGCATCAGGGAGCTACGTGTACATGAATAGGATTAAAACCGCTCCTGAGCCAACTGTGAAGCCCACGCCCGCGTCGCCTGCGACCCCGTCGGAGGTGGACCTGGACAGGATATTCGATAGACATGAGAGCCTTCGGTTGGAAGACAAGGAGGTTCTGAGGTTCCTGGCTGAAAACAGCGGCGAGGCCTTCGCCTCGGAGGTCAGGGACAGGTTCGACCTGCCTCGCTCCACGGCTTGGAGACTTATAAGGCGCCTCGTACGTGAGGGCATCGTCGAGGAGGTCAAGATAGGTAACCAGAGCCTCGTAAGGGTGCGTAAGGAGTTCTATAAGGTGGTGGAATAAATTGTTCCAAGTCGTTCCACGGTGTTCTTATAATAAAGCCCAGGCCCCAGTATGTGCAAGTGAGGATAAAATGAGGTTCAAGCTGCTCGCCCTGACGCTAATGGTGGCGCTCCTAGCGTCGTCCTTAACATACACGGTCTTCGCTGATGAGACCAGCGGTGAAGGCACAGAGGGCACCGGTGAGGGAACCGAAGAAGAAACTGTGGAAGATGGTTCAGGCAACATCGATCCCTTGGTCTTAGAACAGATAAAACAGAACACTGAGGCGAGGTATCAGGAGCTCTATAACCTCATCTTCGGCCAAGCCGGCCCTGACACCGATGGCGAAGACGGCGAAGGCGAGGGCACTGAGGGGGAAGAAGACCCGGACCTGGTCGGGTACGACGGTCCCGTGATCCCTGAGGGCACCGACCCGGTCCTGAGGAACCAGTTCATGCACGCCTGGATGGCCATGCAGCAGGCCCAGAGCATGGAGGGTGAGAGCCCCCAAGCCGCGGCCCAGCAGTACCTGCGGGCCATGAAGCAGCTGAGGAACGCCTGGAGGAAGTACCAGAAGGACAACCCCGAGGTGGTGAAGGAGCTAACAGAGGAAACCGGTGAGGGTGAGCCTTTTGATGAAGGCGAGGAGGTGCCCACAGAGGAGGAGATAACCGAAAAACAGCATGAGCTCATATTGAGGTTCCAGGAGAGGTTCCAGGAGCAGCTGACTAACATGTTCAGCAACTACAACGAGGTTCAGGGTGACCTGTCCTCGGGGGACGCGGTGAAAGCCCAGAGCGCCCTGTTCCACGCCGAGCAAAAGCTTCTGCGGATACAGGAGAGGATAGAGGCGGGCGAGTTCGATGAGGCCGTCGATGAGCTAGATGAGGCCACTGATGGTCTCGACGAGGAGTTTGGCGGGTTGGAGGATCCGTCCTCGGCCCAGATGTTCAGAACCATGAACCAGTATGAGGCCAGGATCGTGAAGATGGTTGAGAAGATGGAATGGAAGGCTGCCCGGGGTGAGGACACCACCGAGGATGAGAACCTAGTGAATCAGCTAAGGGGAAACATTAACAACACCAAGAACGAGCACAGGGAGAACAAGGGCAATGGGAACGCCCAGGGCTCAAACAACGGTAACGGTAAGCCTGATGACAAAGGTAATCCCGACAAACCTGACAAGGATAAGGGGAACAATTAGTCTCAGCAAGTTTTATTGTGCCTGATCTAGCTTTTCGACTTGAGCCGTTCACGTACACAGGTAGTTACATTCCCTGAGCTAGGGCGTCCCCGAACCCCTAAATATCTAAGCCCGTTTCTTGATGAGGATGTAGCCGTGGGCGTCGTCGAGTTCCTGAAACCGAGCATCGTCAAATTGCTAGTCACCCTCGCCATGCCGGTCCCCGTAGCCTACCTGGCCACGTTCAATGTGGACAGCGTACTGGACTTCTACGGGTATTTGTTAACACCCACAGTAAAGGTCTGGGCCGATGTCATGTACACGGAGTTCAACACCTGGGTCTTGGCCTGGGTGCCCATGTACCTGGTCAGTTGCCTCTTGGTGCACCTAGTTGAGCGGTGAAGATAGTGCTGTAACATCATTACACATTCCTTAAAGACTGTCGCCCTTAGTTTCCAGCGGATGAATCCTTCAGCTAAGCTCCTCTACGTCGGCCTAGTCCTGCTGGCTCTGGGCCTGGGAGGCTTCACCTTCTTCTGGGGGGCCCGGGACAGGAGCCTCGTGGAGGAGAGCACGGGAACCGACCCACTGATAGGCTGTGCTCTGAACGTTGAGAGGGGCCACGTCTACGAGGTGAGTCTCAGCGCCGTCGACAGCGCTGGGCTGCCTTGGAACATTGTAAACGTGGAGGCCAGTGTCCTCTTCAACGGCGAGACCGTCTACAGCGACTCTTTCACGGTCCAGGAGTTCCCCGGCAAGAGCGCAAAGGACGGGTTCAGCTTCAGGGCTGACATGCGGTCAGACGGGCTCCTGCAAGTGGACGGGTACATGCGTGACGGCCAGAGGTGGGCTGTGTCGGTCTACAGGGACCTGCCGCCGTTCTTGGACGTGGGTCCCTTCGTCTGCGCCGTCGTGGGGCTCTTCGGCCTCGTCTGCGTCGTCCAGTCAGGCGAGGTCTAGCCGACCCTGACGCCCAGTGCCTTCTCACTCATTGCCCTAGCCTCGCCCTTCCTCTCACGTAGACGAAGGCTGAGGCCAGCAGCCCCACAGCGGCCATGCCCAGTCCGAAGAACCTGTATGGGTATAGGGTCAGCATCTCCGGCGGGACGTGGCGGAAGTAGAAGAAGGTGGCGGTAACTTGGATCGGGGTGTCGGCATTGGTGAAGCCCTCTATCTCCAAGTTGAAGCTGCCCGTCTCCTCTAGGAGATATGTGAGTTCGGCGCCCGTCTCATTCATGGCGGTGGCGAAGGCGTCCAGGTGCAGGGTGTTGACGACGGTGGCGTTCATAATGGCTTCTCCGCTGTTGGTGATCTTAAGTACTGGCAGGAATCCGTCCTCGTCCATGGTTAGGGGCCCAGTGCTGAAGCTGAAGTCCTGTCTCGCGCCGTAGAAGGCATTGCTGGTGGATTTGGTCTCGGTCCATAAGGTGACTTGCTCATCGGCTATATGTATCTCGATGTTCTCAGGGTACAGGATCATACCGGCTCCTAGAAGTAGGACGATGATTGTGACTGGCAGGTACTTACTCATAGACACTAGGGACATCCTATAATTTATAAGAATATTCGAGATGTTATCCCCCTGCGCTGGTAGGCTACACCTCTTTCTCGCGCGCATGTTTTAGTATATATTTAGATTCTACGTTGAGTTTCTCTTTCTTTTAACTATGAGTAAATAATGGGCTTATGCGCGCGTAGGTAAGCGGACCCGATAGATTAATCATTCTCAACACCGCAGCCAATATTGAGCAACATTTTCTGGGTGAATAAGATGGTCTCTGAGAAGATATGGGACAAAATTAAGGACAGGAGGAACGTCGTCGGCTACTCCAAGAAGCTGAGAAGACGCATAAGGGACGGCGTCGAGGTGGAGGAGGAGGTCATAAGAGTCTACGTCTCCAAGAAGCTCAACGCCTCTGCCCTGAGCCTCAGGGACCTCATACCGGAGGAGATCGACGGAGTCCCCACGGACGTCGTCGAGATAGGAGACATGAAGGCCCTGGAAATCCACCCTCAGGCCCACGTGACGAGGCTTCGCCCACTCGTCGCGGGGGTAAGCATAGGTAACTGGGCGATAACGGCTGGGACGCTGGGCTGGTTCTTCAGGGACGGTAGAGGAAGAGAGATGCTGGGCAGTAACGCCCACGTCTTCGCGGATGATCCCCTGAGTCAGTCGTCCACCGAGACTCGAATAGTGCAGCCGGGCAGGGCCGACGGGGGCGCCGTCCCTGGCGACGTGGTGGGCACATATCACTGGCACCAGCCCCTCGCCGGGAGCGGCTGCGCCCTCTCCAACGCCATAGCGGGCCTGCTGAACGGCGCCAGCGACCTCCTCGGCCGGAGAACCAGGTTCCGGCTAGCTTTGACAGACATGGCCAAGATCGACTTCGCCGTCGCCGAGCCTACTGTTGACTATGAGCTGAAGCTGACTACAGCCCGTGAGTGGGACGGCTTCGTGGGTCTCGGGTTCGCCGGGAGCACTCAGGCCAGCTTCTTCTGTAAAGCGGAGCACATTGAGGCGGCCGGCTGGAAACCTGTGGAGAAAACCATCCAGGTCGTGTCCATCGGGGAGACAATTCATAAGGTGGGGCGCACCTCCGAGTATACGTCGGGTCAGGTTCTTGACGACTCGGCCTATGGCAGGGTCAGCTACGGGGGCTTGAGTCTGGTGGAGTTCGACGATGTCTTACTGACGACTGCCATGCTGGAGGGAGGGGACAGCGGGGACTCAGCCTGGAAAACCATGACCCTTGACGCAGCCTAGCGCGCGCGGGGGCCATGGCTGATAGTCGGCCTACCACGCATAACAACCAAATTAAACCAAAAAAATATGATAAATATAAACCATTTCTGGAAATATTTTTCCATGCCAATTTACATATCCAATTAAAACAGGTTCTTTGCCCAAAATAAGCCAGAAAATTGCCCAGTTCAGGGGTTTTAGATGGAACCGGGCGATAGTGCGTATTTCTGGTTCAATTTACTGGTTTGTGTTATTTTCTTGGGGAGTTTTGAGCGTGTACCGTTTGTTAGATTCCACTGCCTAGTAGTAAGCTGGCGGCTACTGCGATTATCAGTATAATGATTGTTTCGATCAAGGTCACCTTGATTGAGGTGCGGCTTCTCTTTGCGCGGTACCTGACCAAATAGACGCCGACGACGAGTCCGACTAACCCCAGGCTCAGCAGGATGTCTAGGGGACTCGGTAGTAGCATGAAGAGACTGATCGGGATTATTCCAGCTAGGAACGTTGTTACTCCGCTGAGAACGGCGGCCTTCAGGCTTGATCTCTCAAGATCCTTACGGAGAAGGGCGAATAGGCGGGAAATTAATGTGAGGCTCTTCCCGCGGTCCTCTCTATCGGGGATGTCACTTAGGCTGTAGTTGATGAGCTTTTGAAGGCTGATCATGTCGCTCATCTCCTCGGTTTTTCCGCCCAGGTAGAAGCTGCTGAAGTTTGTCAATGCCACGCTCCCAAGGGTGAGTAACGCGGCGAATATCGTGACCTCCGGATCCAGGCCAGTTAGGAAGCTGCTTATGATCACGACGAGGCTCGTGATGCTACCGTCCGTGAGACCGGCGATTATCTCCATCACCGGCTCCTCTCCACGGAAGAGCTTCTCCCACTCCCCACTGAGCATGGCTCCCCTGTCGGTGAGCCTGACCTCGTTGTACTCGTTTACCAGTACTAGTCCTTCAGCCATCATCTCTTTAAGTGACTCGTCAAAATCGGATGCGTCTATGCATACTTGGCTGGCGCATATTCTATCTATTCGGTCTTTGAGGGTCTTCTTTGTAGCGCGTCCCTTCTCCTGAAGGTTCAGGAGTGTGATAATTTTAATTACGTCTGGTAGCTCTTGAATCTCGAACGACAACTAGTCTCTGGTTTCGACTCCTAAAGCGGCTAAGCCGATGGAAGGATTAGATTGTGAGGACCTTATGAATCTTGCGTACCAGATTTCCTAGTCTAATGTTCGGGTTTTTCTGGCTCGCGGAGGTATTTGAAAGATATCAGCATACAGGTGATTAGAGCTAGGAGAAGGATCATGAACGTCGCCTGCATGTTCCACTCGACTAGATAGCCTCCGACGAATGCGCCAATCGATGACGGGATGAAGAGCAGGACGCCTCCCCCGGCGACCCTCGACGTCGAGACCAGTATCCCGTTTTCACCTAGTAGGGCGTTGACCCGTCCGCGTCGGTCCCTCGGGGTCTGGTCGGCGATAAGCGACGCCCAGGCGGGGGTGACTATCGAGTTTGATATCGAGAGTGTGATGAGTATGAGTGTAGTTGTCCAGAAAGTGGAAGATACCACGAATGCCCCGACGCTGACTATCGCTAGGAAAATAGAGACGAGCACCATCTTCCTGCTGCCAAACATGTCGACAAAGTAGCCAACGGGCAGTATGGCTATCAGCCCGACGAAGCCTGAGATGAGGAGGATAAGGCCCCAGTCGGTTGTGCTTAGCCCGATGTTCTCGGTTGCGTATAATATCCAGAAGGGAGCAACCATGGCGATAAAGCTGGCCTGGATGACCTGGATATACGAGACTAGCTTCAGGTCGTGTGGTAGCCACCTGATTGTGTCGATTATGCCTCCGTAGCTATCCCTGAGAACCTGTCTGAGGTCCCTGAGATGAGGTGCATCACCGTCAACATCATGCGTCTCCCTTAGATATCTCAGCCTCATGTAGGCCACTACGAGACTCAACGCGAAGGCGAGCCAGTAGCATATTCGAAGCGCGTATACGAGGGCCTCATCTCCCTCCCCGAAGTATGAGATGAGAAGGGCTCCGAGGTATGGCGCGATGAAACCGAGGGCGAGCGGGAAGGTCCTCTCAAGCGCGTATCCTCTACCCCTTGTTCCCGGAGGGAGTGAATCCGCCATTATCGCGTTTAGCCCAGGCGCGTAGAAGAAGAGCATCTGCTGTAGTATCTGTCCTGCCCCAAGTATTCTCCAGTCGGGGGCTACGGCGAATAGTATGAAGCACAGCGAGTACCCGAAGGTGGCTATTCCTACGAGTTTTACTCTGCCTCGTTTGTCCGCGATGTATCCGCCAATCGGTTCGAAGATCGTTCCACCGATTATTGCGAGTGCGTTAATGATGCCTACTTCGCTGGGGGTGGCCCCGAGGGCGAGCATGTAGAGGGTGTAGTATGGTGCTGGTATGGATGAGCCTAGGGTCCATATGGCTCTTCCGATTACTAGTACGCGGACGTTTCCTTTGAAGAAGCTGAAGAATTCTTCACTCACATCGACAGCTCGCGAACAGGGTTCACTAATCTAGATGGGGTCCCCATTTAAAACTTGGTAATTATGGTTTTTTAAAACACGTTCGTTGAAGTCGATGCTCGGTAAACCAGTAAATTGAACCAGAATAAGAAACCACTATCGAATACGATTACATTCCCTGAAAAAAGGGCCTTTTAAACGGCTTATTTCATAAAAAGGGTCAATTTATGATTGATTTAGTATTATATGATAATTGGAGCCGGGCGAGGGATTCGAACCCCCGTGGAGCCGCTCTGCAGGCGGCCGCCTAAACCGCTCAGCCAACCCGGCGCGCATTGAAACAAGGCAAAGCGGCGGCTTTAACCTTTACGCAGGTGGTGGGACCGCCCGGACTTGAACCGGGGATCACGCGGTCCCAAACCGCGTATCTTACCAAGCTTGACCACGGTCCCACGCGGCCAAAGGAAAAGTGGGGAGTGGTCTATTAAACCTATCCGAACCTCTGCTTGGACTTCTCCAGGCCCTCGATGACGGGCAGCGTCTCCCCGGCCAGCATGCTCAGCATGGCGCCGCCGCCCGTGCTGACGTGGCTCATCTCCTCTGTGATGCCCAGCATACTGGCCAGTCCACCCATGTGGCCTCCGCCCACAACCGTGTAGCCTCCGCACCTTGCCATGCAGCGCAGCAGCTCCTTGGTGCCTATGTCGAAGCCTCGGCGCTCGAACATCCCCAGGGGACCCTCGGCCACCACGGTGCCCGCGTTCATTATCCTGTGGCTGAACTGGGCTATGGCGTTGAGGCCTATGTCGTAGATGTTGGTCTCGTCTGTGAGCCTCTCGGCCATGACCTCTACGCGCTCCCTATTCACGTCCAGGGCCACGTCTAAGGGGAGCGTGATCTTTCCGGGGAACCTGTCCATGATGGCGTGGGCCTGCTCCACCTGCTTCAGCCCGTCCTCGTCAAGGGTCTCGTACCTCTTCTTCATGCCACCCAGGGCCATGTGGAAGCTGTCCCTGACGAGGCCTCCTATGAGGATGGTGTCCGCGATATCGTCCCTCAATACGCGGCTGATGACAGGTATCCTGTCATCCACCTTGGCTCCTCCGAGTAGGTAGAGGCTTGGCCTTGCGGGGTTATCCAGCACCATGTTGAGGGCCCTGAGCTCGGCCTCCATGAGGCGGCCCGCCACGGTGGGTAGGGTGGCGCAGAGGCCGACGAGGCTGGGCTGGCTCCGGTGGGCTGCGGCGAAGGCGTCGTTGACGAACAGGTCGAAGAGGGGCGTCAGGGTCTTGACGAACTCCGACTCGGCCAGCTTCTCCATGGGGGCCTCCTTGTTCTCCTCGTCAAGCATCCTGACGTTGTTCAGGACCAGTACCTCCCCCGCCTGGAGTTCCTTGATCATCCTCTGGGCCTCCTTGCCGATGATGTCGTCGGTGTACTTCACCTCCTGCTCTAGGTACATCTGGAGGACCTTGGCGTGGAGCTCCAGGCTGGTGAAGTCGTAGCGGCCCGGCCTGCTCTGGTGGGCCCCTATCACCACCTTCGCCTTCTTCAGGTCCCTTATGGTGGGTACGACGGCTTGGAGCCTGCTTGCGTCAAGGATCCTCTTGCTGGCGGGGTCCAGAGGTGCGTTGATGTCTACGCGAAGGAACACCGTCTTCCCTGCGACATTTACGTCTTCGAGGGTCAGGAAGTCGTAAACCATGATGCGTCCCGGCGATTCGAGATACGGGGTCGAATCGATATAAAGGCTGTGCCCAGATCTTCGGGGGGGCTGAACCTTAGGCTTGGGTGACCCAGAGGAGTGTGTCGCCCTCGTTGACGGAGACGCTGGTCCTGAGGAAGCTGACTACGCCTCTTAGGGGGCTGGTGGCGACCTGCTTGGTCTCGCCTAGTAGGCTGGAGATGGTGCCCAGGAGCTCGCCCTCGGATACGCGCTGCCCCGCCTCGACCCGCCTCCTCCAGACGCCTCCGTTCTTGGCCCAGATGCGTATGGTGGGCGGGTCGACTGGTGGGTCGCCAATCGCCGCCTCTCCGTCCAGCATGCCCAGGCGGCGCATGAGGTTCTTGACTCCAAGGTAGTGGTAGAGGGCGTCGTCGTCCCGGACCGGGTAGGGTGCCCCTGACTCGGTCATTATGCAGGGTATGCCGTAGAGGTTTACAGCCTCACCTGTGTTGCCGGCTATGGCCGTGGTCTCTATGAAGTCGCAGTCGAAGCACCTGGCCATGTCCAGCATCCTGTTCCTCAGCCTCTGGTCTTGGGTGCTGTAGATGAACATGCCTCGGGCGGCGTCCTCGCCCAGGTCGGCGCTGTGGAGGTCCACGAGGTGGGTGCACCTTGCGACGAAGTGGGTGAACACAGTGTGGGCAACGCGCTTTGTCATGGGGCCCTCCGGGTTGCCTGGGAACACCCTGTTCTGGTTGAGGTGATCTAGGGTGTTCTCGTAGGGCTTCCTTGCGTGGAACCCCTCGGTGTTCACCACTGGGAGCATTATGAGGGTGCCTGAGAGGTCCGAGGCGTCCACGCTGTCTATGAGCCTGAGGACAGCCTCCACGGGCGCCCACTCCACTCCGTGAACACCGCTGAGCACGCCGAGGGTGGGGCCGTCCCTCGCCCCGTGGGCGACCACGTATGGAAGCTTCACGGCGTGGGTGGATGCCTCAGCCACCTCCAGGTAGCCGCCCCGTTTCTCGCCTCTGGGTACCTCCGTGTCTCCTACTTTGAAGCTCATGGGTTAGAGTTGTGCCGCCGAGAGGAAAAAACTTAGTATGTGTAGTTGGCTGTGAAGGGCTCACGCCAGTCCTTGTACCAGCCAACCACCTTGGCACCGTCCTCGGTGATGACGACGGTGTCTCTGCCCATGAGTAGCTCACCGCTAGGCGCCCTGACCACTGGGTTAAGGTTCAAAACCATACCAGGCTTCAGCTTAGTGTGGTCCGCCCCCGAGATGTAGGGGGGCTCATGGTTTGTGGTGCCGACACCTGCCCCCACAGCCACCTTGCCCACCAGCTGGATGCCCTTCTCGGCCGCGGCCTGCCTCACGGCCTCGTAGACGTCGCTGCACCTGACGCCGGGCTTCATGTTCTGCAGGGCGGCGTCGCGCAGGGCCACTAGGGTCTGGTAGTCTGCCGTCTGCTCCTCTGTGGGCTCCCCCATGGTGAGCATCCTGGCGCCGTTGCACCAGTAGCCGTTGACCGTCGCTGTCAGCTCAAGCCTCATCCACTCGCGGTGCCTTGGGACCCTGTCGAAGCCTATTCCGTACATGGGAGCCCCTGGCCAGAACTTGGCGGCGTGTTCCCCTGTGGTGACCTGCGCGATGGCGTTGTGGCCCACCTCGTCCAGCTGCCTCTCCAGGGCGTGGATGCGGACGTTCTCGGTGTTGCTCATCTCAGTGGCAGCCTGCTTCACAAGCACATGGTGGGCCTGACCCGCTATGGCGTGGTCCGTCCTAGCTGCCACTTCCTCAAGGAGCTCAAGCTCCTTGGAGGTCTTGACCACCCTAAGCTCCCTGAGCCACTCGTCGCAGGGTTCCAACTTAAAGTTCTCGAGGGTAGCCTCTAATTGCTCGTAAAGGCTTACGGAGACGCGCTCGGTGTCTACGCCTATCTTTCCTGTTCTTCTGACCGTGTTCTTGGCCAGGTTTGCGGCAGCTTCGGCCGCGCCTCTTGGGCTACCCGGCTTCTCGGTGTAGGTGCGCGTCTTTTTTACCCACGCTAGGTTCAGGTAGCTGCTCTCCCACTCCCGGGGGAGCACGCATACGGGGTCCTGGTCATTGGCCCAGAAAACGGCCATGTACCTGTCCGGGAAGCTGGCCGGGTAGTGAAGGTAGGCTCCAGTGAGGTACTGGACGTTGTCGTACCCGAAGACCAGGACGGCGTCGAAGCTTGAATCTTGGAGGCTCGCCTTGACCTTGCTCACTATCTCTTCTTTCATTCATCTTCCTCCTAGTGGGTCGCCCTCCACCCCGTCACCGTGTACAGCTTGTCCCAGCTCATGTACCAGCTCAGCTTCCTGTTGCCCTCCTCTGTGACTAGGTACACGTCCTTGCTGTGGACCAGCTCCTTCCTTGGCCCGTACGTGTATACGTCGAGGGCTATCACCATCCCTGGCTTTAACTCGGTGCCGCAGCTGAGGTTAAGGTACGGGGCCTCTTGGTGGCCGGCTCCCACGCCGTGGCCTATGCCAGCCTCTTTCCAGAAATCCACAGCCTGCAGCTTGGCGGCCTTAGCCACGTGGGAGAAGACTTCGTTGCACGCGACTCCCGGCTTCAGCGTATCCAAGGCCGCTGCCTTCAGCTTCAGGTTGTCCCTGTAGGCTGCCTCCTGCTCAGGGGAGGAGTCTCCCACCACCCCCATGCGGCCCACGTTGGTCCAGTAGCCTTTGATGTGGGCGCTGACGTCCATCCTGAAGAGTTCACCCTCCTTGACCCATCCCCTCTGGGGCGTGTAATATGCCTGGCCGTCCGAGCCGAATGCCGTGTTGAGGAGGCCAACGCCGCTGGCGCCATTCTCGTTTATGTGAACCCTGATTCTTTCAGTGAACTCGGCGACATTGTAGCCGGGGGTCTCCACGGCACCCTCCAGGTGCATGAGGGCCCAGATGATGCCCATGTCGGCCTGCTTGCACGCCCTCTCTATGAGGTCTACCTCGCCCGGGGATTTAACTATCCTCAACTCCCCTATCATTTCGTCAGCTGAGACCCACCGTGCATCAGGCATCTTCCTCTGGAGCGAGTCCATGGTGGCCTTAGTGGCCCTGGACGCGTCGAAGCCTATCCTCTTACCGTATAGGCCCAGGCTCGCCAAGAGCTCCCCCAGACTGTTTACGAGGGCTTCAGCGCCGACGGCGGCGTTCTCGTCGTAGGAGATGACCTCACCCTTCCATCCCTGGTCGTGTATAGCCTGGGACCAGTCGTGGGGGCACACTATGACCGGTGAGCCGTCCATGGGAAGCAGGGCCGCGGCCCCCCTGTTGGGGTAGTACTCCGCAAAGGGCAGGACGGTGCGTGTCAGGTAGCTGAAGTTGTCGGGCCCGAAGGCCAAGACCGCATCCAGTTCCGATTCCTGTACCGTGGTCCTGATCTTTGTCTCAAGTTGATCCATGATGAAGGACTCCTTATGGTTACAGTATATGGTGACTAGTTGAATTAGTTAACTGTAAGCCGTTTCCGGTGGTTAAGGCCAGTTCCATATACATGCGGCGTTCGGGCTTGAGAAATCGGCTGTTTTCTTTCCGTCTCCTCATTTTGATTATCTGCCCCATTATGGGAAGGGGGCGTTGAACTTCTGTATCTCCACAACATAGCCTTCAGGGTCGCGGAGCAGGAATATCCTGAGGTTCAGCTCCTTATCGTCGTGGGGCTCGTTTATAGTCTCCACGCCATGCCTCCGGAAGTGCCTGTACCATATGTCGGGGTCATCCACGACGACTGTGAGCATCACCGGCTTCGCGTCGCTGGGCTTGTGGTATCCCACGTTTCCGTCTACGCAGCCCATGTAGGCGTTCTCGGCCACCTGGAATATCTTGGCCCACCTCTGGTCCTGCACCAGCTTGAACCCCATGACCTTCTGGTAGAACTCGGCGGCCTTCTTCAGGTCCCTGTAGTAGAAGAACGTGATGAGCCCTTTTCCAACCGGAAAGAGCGCC
>JADDYB010000247.1_pt1 | contig 16903 bp, 20 predicted proteins | sample 8641941 | NCBI WGS metagenome assembly JADDYB01 (sample SAMN16275377, study PRJNA637457) | freshwater sediment metagenome | isolation source: Lake Kineret sediment | place: Israel: Lake Kineret | collected 2013
AACGACGCGCCGCGGGTACACTCCGTCTGGCCGTCCACCGGGTAGATGCACCAGTACTCCTTCTCGCGGTCCGAGTACGCGGCCGAGGCACGCTGGAGCGCGTTCTTGCTGAGGCGACCCATCTCCCTCTCGATTTTCTGGGAGATGGAGCTGATGGAGATTTCCGCACCGCCGCGCATGCCGCCGTTGATGAGCCAGAAGCCGTCCTTGTTCAGGAAGACCAGCCCGTAGCCGGGCAGCAACTTGATGCTGTTCGTGGCCGTGGTACCGCAGTCCTTCTTCACCGTCGTGCAGGTGAACCCGTCACCCGACGCGTTGGTGAACACGGCGTCGATGCACCGCTCGCGGAACACGAGGAGCACGTCGTAGTACGGGTACAGGGCGGTGATGTGACCGCCGTCCCGCACGCCCACGTCGAAGTAGTCGAACGCGCCGAACTGCTCGGGCAGCCCGCTCTTGCTGTAGATGAGGCGCGTCGGCGTGGACTCTCCGCCCGCGAGCCAGAAGCGTCCGTTCCACGACGCGCCGTACTTGTACGAGGTCGAGATGGTCACGCTGTCGAGCGCGGACGGGGCCAGCGAGACGAGCTGGTTGTCCGGCGTCACGTCGAGGTACGAGGTCGTGTTGTTGTCGTCAATCTGCGTGACCAGGTAGAAGATGTCGCCTGCTCCGCTGATGCCGTCCTTCTTGTTCTTCGTCCTGTAGATGCGCCGGGCCACAGTGCCGTTCGGGCCGGGGTCGAGGCCGACCATCATCACGCCGTACTTCTTCTGGTTGGCCACGTCCTCGTCCGTGTCTCCCGTCGGGCACTCCCACCCGATGGACGTCGCAGAGGACAGAGGGCTCTCGCTGCCCGTGTCCGTAACGTAGGTGATGCGGTACGAGTAAGTGTTCACAGACCCAGCGCTCGGGTCGCCGAGTCCGAGCGCACTGCCGGGGTTGAACTGGACCGCGATGCCCGAGAGGTTGTTCACGGTCGGGCTGCCCGTCGTCGGGTAGAGCGTGTCCCGGTTGTAGTCGGTCTGGACCTCCAGCAGGGTGGGCGTCGGCGGGGGCTGGTAGAAGCCAAACTGCTCGACGAGGCCGCGGCCCCACCACTTCAGCATCTTGTCGTAGCCGTTGAGCAGCGCGGTGAAGCGCCCGTACGGGACGGCCTGCGTGCCGGGATCGTCAGAGCGCGGGAGGTTGCGGCCCGAATCGAGCGTGACCTTGTTCGTGGCCGCGGTGCCCTGATTGCCGAACTCGTAGAACAGGACGCCGTTGCGCTCCTGCAGGTAGTACTCCTCGCCGCCCTGGTGCCGCTGGATGACGGTCAGGAAGCGGCAAGGTGCGAACGCGTCGGTCAGTTCAGAGAAGGTGTACGAGAACGACGCAGGGTACGGGATGAGCGGCTCCCACCCGCGGTCGTTGCGCCAGCCGCCGGACGGCTCGTAGCGGAAGTTCTGGACGAGCTGCGCGGCGTTGGCTCCGGGGAACCACCGCTGGTCCATGCCCCCTGCGACCTGCTCGGGGAGGGTCTGCGACTCCATTAGTTCAGCCTCCGCAGGGACGACGGGTCGAACGGCGACCACGCGCGGGTGGCGCTTCCGAACTGCCCGCGGACCAGGTCGATGTCGATGCTGTCGACGTACCGCTTCTCGAGCCGCTTGACCTCAACGTCGTACTTGCGCTGGTAGTTCGACGCCTGGCCGAGGTTGTCGTGCTTCGAGTAGATGTCGTGCAGGACCTTGTAGACGATGAGCTGGTGGAACTCGACGGGGAACTCGGGCGTGTCCGTCTGGAGCCCCAGCCGTGCGGGCTTGCGGTAGTAGCGGCACTCCCACTGGCGGAACTGGCGCTCGTTCGCGTTGTTGATGGGGTTTATCCCGCCGACCCCGTCGACCCACAGGTACGTGAAGTCAGAGCCGATGGGCCGCGGGTACGGGCGGAACCGCATGTGCAGCCCGTCGAAGTCGATGTACCGCTTGTTGCCGGGGTTCACCTGCGTCAGGCTGACGATGTCGTAGGTCGCCGCCGTGTCGAGCACGCGCACCGGGTCGGCCTCGGAGTCGAGGCCGGGGATCGCCGGGAACACCGTGGTGCTGCCGAAGGTCACCTCGCGCCAGACGGGGAGGCCCGCGTTGCGGACACCCGTGGTGCGGTTGAAGTTCTGGTTGAAGTAGACCCGCTTCCGCAGTCCCTCGAACTGGTTCATCGTCTGGTCGATGGTGTCCGCGTAGGCCGTGGCCTGCACGGCCACGCCGTCCCACGTGAGGAAGCTGACCTGGATGCCGGACGGGCCGGCCTGCCTGCCCGCCAGGATGATTTTGGATTCGCTGAGCGCGCCCACCTTCTTGCCGCCGTCGGTCTCGAAGGCCCAGCAGATTTCGAGGTAGGTCCCGGCCGGGATGGTGCCCACGACCTCGTTCGTGCTCAGGCCGAGGGTCTCGGCCGGAGGAACGTTGCTCGTGCCGTACGGGATGTAGCACTCGCTGTAGAAGTTCGTGAAGTCCTCGCGCAGGTTGAGGTCTTCCTCGCGGCGCGCGGTGATGGCGCGGACCGCGCCGTACGGGGGAATCTTCCCCACGGCCGGGGTATCCTTGTGGACAACTCCCAGCAGTTCCACGGCGTCGGCGGGCAGGTCGTAGTACCGATGCTTGATTTTCCAGGTCTCGTCGTCGACCGTGGTGGTGCCGCGGAACGGCTCACGCAGGCGAACCTCGGTGCCGCTGATGACCTGGTCGATGTGGTAGTCGCGGCCCTGAATCTGGATGACCTGCCCTTCCCACACGTAGGGGTAGGACTCCATCGCGCGGATGGGGCCGCTGAAGGTGACGCGGCGGCGGTTGTTCGTCACGCTCGCGTTGATGATGCTGGTGCCGTCCGGCTGGGCCGGGACGAGGTCCGGCCAGATGTCGAGGAAGGTGGTCTTCTGCGCCCACTTCCACCGCTTCTCGGTCCAGATGGCGTTGTACGCGTCGTTGATGAGGATGTCGAGCTGCTCGTTGTAGACGGCAAGCTCAGGGCTGTAGTCGGTAATACTTTTCACCTTATTTCGGATTTCGGTGAGGTTCACGGCTACATCCTCCAGATGCGAGTGCGGGCGACGCAGGAAGGGTATCCCACGCCGCCCGACTTGTGTGCGGCTACGTCAGAGGCTCAGATGCCCTTGCCGAAGACGTAGACCTGAACCACACCAGCCGCGGCCGCGGTCAGCGCGATGCCGAACGCCTCCTGGACCGGAGCAGCCGTCGCGGCGTTGTAGTTCTGCTGGACCGCACAGGAACCAGCAGCGCCCGCCGGGTCGAGGATGACGGGCTCACCCTGCGCGATGGCGCCGACAGCCGGGACGCTGGACACCGGGCCGCGGATGCAGACGCGGATGTCCTGCGGGCTGGTGGCAGTGCCCGTCACGGACTCCAGAGCAACGCCGACCACGACCTTCTGGACGGGGACGGAGTTGAAGTCCGCGGCGATGACCGTGACGGCGGTGAGGCCGCCGCTCGTGTCGGTCGCCATCTGCGCCACATCGAGCGCCACCACCTGCCCCGCCGTGATGGCGGTGCGGGTGAGGAACGTCTCGACCTGCCGACGGTCGCTGGGGGAGACGCCGACCTGAGTCGTGCCGCCCGCGGCGAGGTTCGTCGTGGTGTTGAGGTACTGGACGAGAGTGGAGGTAGCCATTAGAACGTCTCCCCGTCGAAGAGGACAGCGCAAGAGGCCAGGTTGTCAGCGATGAGCTGACCCTTCCAGTAGATCTGGGCGGACCGAGCGGTCGTACCCGGGATGTACTCGAAGGGGCTCACGGCGAGGTCGCCGTCGCTGTGCATGACCAGCTTGATGCCGTCGAAGTTGATGAAGTACATCGTGTTGGCGAAGCCCGTGTCGGTCGATGCCGCGAGCGGCATGAACACGTCCTGGACGACCGCGGCGTTGCCGAAGGCGAGGGACATGTACCCGGCGTTGAGCTGCTTCTCGTCGATGTAGCGCTCCTGGGCGAACAGCGCGCGACGGTAGTTCGCGTACCCCGCCTCGGTCGCGAGGATGAGCTTGACCTCACCCATCGGCGCACGAGCCGCGGTCTCGGCCGCAATCTGCTGCATCCCGCGGATACCGTTGGTACCGAACGAGGTGGCGCAGTCGAAGCGGCGGTTGAACAGACCGTTGCCGTCCGGCACGAGCGAGCGGGCGAGGCCGCCGACCGTGTTCGTCTGGCCGACAGCCGTCGGCGCGGCCTGCTGGAGGAAGCCCGTGGTGGCGCCCGAGATGGGGTCGCCGCAGAGGCTGCCGAGGCTGGTGAGCACCGAGCTGTTCGCTGCGACGAGCTGACGGTTGATCTCGCGGCGGAGCATCCCCATGACGTTGCGCATGCGCGCTTCGACAATCTTGACGATTGCCTTCTCGCCCTGGTTCTCCAGCTCTTCCTTCTTCGTGATGACGATGGGCGCCACGAAGTCCGACCACTCGTAGATGGCGGGCTGCATGACGTCCTGCACCGCGAGGGAGACAGGCTCGTAGCCGGTGGCGAGCTGGGTGATGGTGGAGTGCTCGCTCACGGCGAGGGGACGCTGAATCTTGATGCCGCCGTCCTCGTACTCGATGCCGCCCAGCCGCTTCGCGAAGTCGAGGAAGGGGACGCGCTGGAAAAGCTCGTCGACCTCGCCGTCACGGATGCTGTACAGCGTCGAGGAGAGGAGTTCGTTGCTGATGGGCATTGGAACCTCTGACTTGACGTTGGTGGAACTGGCCCTCTCGGGCCGGGGGTGATGACGGTTCGGGTGGCCTTCCGGCTCCGCTCTCCCAGTTCAGTCGGCGGGTGACCCGTAGGTTCCGCTGAAAGCAGTCGGGAGGAGTTGCACTGGCTGTAGTATATGCATGCAACGGCAGGCTGTCTACTTCATGCCGTTCGCCTTGTGGTACTGGTACGCCTCCCACGCAGACTTGAACTTCGGCGGGGCTGCGTTGCGCACAGCGTTCCCGGTCGAGGTCTTCTTCAGCGTGTCGCGCTGGGCCTGCTTCACTGCGTCCGTCTGCTGACGGGTGAGCTGCCCCTTCACGATGAAGTACGCGTCTTCGAGCTTCAGCTCGGGGCGGTCCATCAGGAGTTTCGCCACGGGCATGCGGACCTCGTCCGAGGTGAGGTCCGGGTGCTGACTCTTGAAGGAGTCGAGCGCGACCTGCCGCTTCTGTGTCTCGAGGTCCTGCTGCAGCGGAGCGAGCATCTGCTGCATCATCTGCGCGGCCTGCTTGTGGATGCGCTCCTGCAGACCCTCGTCAGACCAGGGGTCGTGCTGAAGCGGAGCCTCGGCCTGCGCCTTCACCTTCTGGGCGAACTCGGACTTGGACATCAACTCGCGGTCGCGGGCCAGGGCGGAGCGCTCCTGTTCGAGCTGCTGCCGCAGCCCGGCGATCTCCTGGGTCTTCTGCGTGTACGAGGCGCGCAGATTGCCCACGAGCTTCCGTCCGTTCTCCGGCAGGTGCTCCAGAATCTTCTTGTAGTCGGGCAACCCCTTGTGCCCGCCCTTCAGTTCCGGGTGCTCGTCGAGCGACGAGTCCAGCAGGTCGTCCAGGCTGACGCCGTCGTCCTCGACTTCAGGCTCGGGCGTTGCGCCCTCGGCCGTGGAGACGGAGTCGACGACGGGGTTCTCTGCAGGTGCCGTGGTCGGCGTGGCTGCGGTGCTCATGCGGCTACATCCTCTCGGTGAACAGGGCGTTGGTCTTGTCCTCGGACATCATGTCCTCTTCCTCAGTCGGCGCCTCGGACTCGGCGTACTCGCCTTCCGCGCCCATCTCCTCGGAGCCGCGCCCCATGACCTTGCGCTTCAGGAAGCGCTTGAGGCCGGGCGACTTCGCCGCCATGCCGAGGCGACCCGCCAGCCCCTGCAGGCCGGAGTCGTCAGTCACGATGGTGAGGTCCACGCTGGCGTCCTCGGGCAGGATCCCCTCAGCCACGGCGTCGCCGATGGCCTTCTGGAACATGGTCAGCAGGCGCACGAACGCAGGAGGCAGGGAGGTCTGCACCTCGCCGCCGAACTTCGGGTAGGCGTCCTCGATGCCGAAGAGCGGCAGGAGACGGTTGGTCGCGTCGACCAGGGAGTTCAGCGCCTTGCCGCTGAAGCGCCCCTTCGGAGAGGCCGAGGCGTACATCTCGTCCTCCTTCTCCTCTACGTCACCCTGCCGAGACATGGCCTCGGCGCGCATCTTGTCCAGTTCCATCTTTTCGTCCGGGGTCATGAAGCCTCCTTGGCGTCGTGGGCGTGAGCCTGCTCCAGCATGGCCTTCGCAGGAAAGGTTTCGGTCATGGCGCGGACCTTGTCCCCGCCGAACTTCTTGAGGTTGTCCTTCCACGTCGCGGCCAGAGCCTCGTGCTCCTTGCGCTCGGTGCGCTTCGCCGACATGAACGAGTCCTCGAACGCCTCACCGCCCAGGTCCTTCACGTTCACGCAGCCGCGGGACTTCATGATGCTCTCTTCCTCGCGCTTGTCGGAGACCCGACCGCCGACCGAGTGGGAGTAGAAGCCGTTGCCGCCGAGGCCCGAGTTCCAGCCCGCGTTCCACAGCGTGGCCATCTTGGCAGGCAGGCTGACCATACGTACGCCAGGCGTGCCGCAAACCGGACAGGGCTTCACCTCGTCGAACTTTGCGAGGGTCTCCCACTGCCCGTGCTCCGTGCACTTGAAGTCGTAGAGCGGCATCACGCGCCTCCGATGACAGTCGACGTGGTGGCTTCGGGTGCGGCCGTCGGTGCGGGCGTCCCAGCCAGGGCAGTCGACGGGGACGGCGGAGGCGGCTCGACCTCGTTGAACGCGTCAGGCAGGTCGAACAGACGCACGACCTCCGAACGAATCTGCTCTGCCGGAACACCGAGCTGCACGAGCGGCGCCAGGAGCTGCATGATTTGCGTCTTCTTGGCGGCGTCGGTGAGCGGGGTGCGCCCGCCATCCGTGGCGTAGAACGACCAGTCGGCATCGAGCTTCGACACAGTGGCCTGCCGTGCCCCGTCCGGCGTGGCGATGACGATGGTATCCCCGTCGTCCACGAGCGGGATGAGCATGCGGACGTACAGGTTCACAGCCTGCTCGATGACGCCGTCACGGTCACGCGCCATCTTGCCCAGCTCTGACGCCGTGTACTGCATCAGGGCGGTGACCTCGGTGGCCGTCGCCTTGCTCGCTTCGCCGCGGGTGAAGCCCGCCGTCAGGCTGCCCTTCTGCAGGTCCTGCTCGACGTAGTTCAGGTACGCCGCATGGTTGCTGCTGATGGGCGGAACCTCGACCACCCGGATGAGGCCGTCGAGCGTGTCGCTGTCCGTGGGGATCATCGCGCCGTCGATGCCGCTCGTAATCTTGGCGAGCGCCTCCTCGTCGAACGCGCCCTCCTTGTAGATGAACTGGCGGCTGTCGCGCCGGACCGCGTTCGCCCAGAACGTGCGGAGGATGTTCTTCTCGAACACCTGGTCGTAGATGCGGGCCATCGCCGCGTAGCCTTCCATCGGGCGGTCGGGGCGGCGGGCGAAGTAGAGCGGCACGAGGTTGGACAACGGCCGACCGTCGAAGGTCATGACCGGGATGGCCGCCTTCTCCAGCAGCTCCTGCCCGCTCTTCCAGTGCGAGGACCAGAAGGTCAGCTCGTTGTTCACGAAGTCGTACATCTCGACGACCTCGATGTACAGGTACTCATTCGGCAGGTCAGGGGTGTCGCCGTACGAGCGGTACGAACGGTCGGTGTTGCGCTCGTAGTCGGTGAAGTAGTCCTTCTGGGGAGCGCCCGTGAACTTCTTGTTGCCGAACTTGGACACCGCCTCGTCCACGGACAGGTAGTACACGTGCCCGATGAAGCGGCTGTCCTCCCAGGCCGCGGCGTCGCGGTCAACGATGACCTGCCACGGCGGGATGGCGCGCATCGCAACCTTGCCGAGCAGCGTGTTGCTCTCGCGCGGAGCGAGCTTCAGGAACGAGTGCGTGTAGATGAGGCCCATGCGCGCCGCGTTCTCAATCTGCTGGCGGCAGTTCTTCAGCCAGTCGTTGGCGACGGTCTTGGTGAAGACGACATCGCCCTTGCCCGTGATGTCCGGTCCGACTTCCACGCTCGGGTACTTCGTGAAGAGCGAGCCCATCATGGACTCGATGCTCGCGTACGCGTCGGCCGTCTCGACACGGATGGAGGTGTCCTCCGTCGTGTACGACATGTCCTCGTAGAACTTGGTCATGTACGCGTTGCGGTACTTGCGCATCAGCGGGCGGAGTTCGTCCCAGTAGTCAGAGTGCTGCTGGAGCGCGGCCTTGATGAAGCCGATCCGCTCGCGTTCAGTTCGTGCCATGCTGCTCCTTGTACCATACTACGGGTAGTTAGTACCGTCGATGTTCATGTTTCGCACCCTGACGCCGTGCGTCGCTGACGCGCCGGGAGGTAATCCACTCGGGCAGGAACGGCTTGTTCGGCACGTGAACGGTCGCCACGCACTGTAGCGCGAGGGCCAGGGCGATGACAGTGTCGCCGTGGTGGATGCCGTTGCGCGGGCAGAACGGCTCGCCGCGGTCGTTGACCTTGAAGGACCGCAGCTCCCCGATGGTGAACGTGTCGAGCTGCGTCAGCCGTCCGCGGAGGATGGCGTCCTTCACGCCCTCCAGCATGCGCGGTTTGCTGCTCGCGTTCGTCGTCCAGTCGTCGCCCTCGTTGGTCTTCCAGAGCGGGATCCCCATGTGCTTCAGCTCGGTCAACAGCACGCCGCCCCATGTGCCGTTGCTCTCGACGAGGACCTTGGCGTTGTTCCACTTCCGGCTGGCGTCGGCCACGACCTCGGCCCACTCGCTCGGGGTATTGGTGTTCGAGCGGCGGATGTCGACGACCTGCCAGGTCGAGGCGCTCAGGACCACGAGCACGCTGTTGTCTCCGCCCGTCCCCGCGCCCACGTCCACGCCGATGGCGTATTTGTCGCGCGGGTCGACCTTGGCCAAGGTGCCGCCCTTGACCTCCATCTGCAGGGCCGTGAGGTTGGCGAGGATGTCCGCCCCCATCCACGCGCCGTCGACCTGGGCGTAGGCTTCCTCGACCGAGCGCGGGTACTCCCGGCGGAACTTCGTCTCGCCGAGCTTGCCCATCATGACCGCCATCCAGTACTGCTGGCCTGGGGTCAGGTCGCTGCCGTGGTCCAGCTCGAAGCCGTCCGGGGGCTCCTCGGTGTACGCCTTGTGCTTCGTCCACGGGAAGAACAGGAAGTTGTAGCCGACGAGTTCCGCCTCCCAGAGCTGGTACTCCCGGTGCAGTGGGTCGCCGTAGAAGTTCGCCGTGCTCTCGATGACGAGCTGGTTCCCGTTGAGCGCGCTGATGGCCGTGGCCTTCAGCTCGTCGGCGTTCTCGCTGAAGGCGAACTCGCTGATGTGCAGGCCCGTCGCCGTGAAAGACCGCAGACCGCCGTCTCCTCCTGCGCTCGCCGCCATGAGCGTGGCGCCCGTGTCGGCCAGGACCATGTCCGTCGTATTGTCAACTGACAACGGCCGCCGGAGGAAGGCGGGCAGCGTGATGTAGAAGAACTTGTGCATCTTCAGCAGGTGCTTCGACGAGGCGAGCTTGTGGCTGAGGACGACGTAGGTCTCGGGCTCGGGCGCCGTGTACCAGCGCCAGAAGAAGTACGCGGCCACGGCCGTGGACGATCCAATCTGTCGGGCCTTGCAGATGAGGACGTCGTCCCCCGCCCGCAGCGCCTCGATGATTTCAATCTGCTCCTCGTTGAGCAGGAGCTTCCGCTGCCGCCCCTGCTTGTCGATGATGCTCAGCCGCGAGCAGAACTCGACGGGGTCGGAGACGATGCGCTCGATGTCCGCCCGGCTGAGGCTCACTCGGCCTTCTTCCGCAGCCAGGTCTGGACCTCAAGGAGCTGGCCCTCCTTGCCCTCCTCTTGCGGACGGTCGCGGCTAATCTGCACGAGCGTGCGCACGACCTCCATGAGCGTCGTCCGCCCGAGCGTGGTGGAGCCCTTCTCGGCGATCTCCTCGACCGCCACAGACAGCAGCGCCCACGAGACGTCCTCGATGTCGCGCGTGCCGATGGCCTCGATGACCTTCTCGAAGCGCTTGGTTTTCTCCGCGGACCGTGCAGCGATGGCCGTCAGGATTGCATCTGGGCTGGTCGTGGTCGACGCCGGGCTGTTGAACAGCGAGACGACGTGGCTCGGGGTCTTGGCCATGAAGGGTGCCTCCACAACAGATAGTAGCACGAAGCCCCGCCCCCCGCGAGAGAGGACGGGCCTCGTTGTGCTATCCGGTCAGGGCTTGAACGGACCGGGCTTCGGCGGGCGGGGGACCTTGAGCACGTACCCCCGCTGACGGACACCCTTGCCGCCGATGGCGGTGATGTAGTACCGGCCGGGCTTGTGCGTGCCGATGGTCTCGACGAGGTCACTGATGCGCTTCGCATCGCCGTTGCTCATCGTCCGCTCGCTGTTGCCAGCCAGGCTCTGCCAGAACTCCAGCGCGGTGAAGTTGTCCCGGGCCTCGCAGAACTGGGTCATCCAGTTCACGTACGGGTCATCGGCCCCGTAGTCCACCGCCGTCTCGGCGCGCTCGGTCTCCTCCGTGCGGTCCAGCCAGTACTCCTCGTGCGCGAGGTACCGGTGCACCGCCTCCGCCCAGAGCTGGTCGCGGGCGGCAGCGAGGCCGGGGATGTCGACGGCCGGGCCGCTCGGCACAATCCAGAAGCGGCGGCTGCCCGTGCTGTCGTTGAGGAACTGCGTCTTGTTCGTCGTTCCGCAGAACACGGAGCGGCGCGGATAGGCCGCAGCGGTCCGGTCGTACGAGCGGCGGTAGCGGTCGACCGCGTTGGTGATGAACGCCTTCAGCTTGTTGGCGTCGGCCTTGCCGGCGGTGAACGCGCTCAGCTCCGCGATCTCGTACAGCCACACACCACGCAGCTTCTCGCAGGCGTCCTTCTCGTTGTCCAAGTTGAGCCCAGTCGACGAGAACCACGGGGCCGACGCGAGGGTCTTGAAGGCAGTGGACTTGCCCGCGTTCTGCGGACCCTGGATGATGAGCATGTGGTCGACCTTGCAGCCCGGCTCGAAGGCGCGGGCCACGGCGGCAATCATCCAGCGCGCCCCCATCTTGCGGGACAGCGAGGTGTCCTGCGCACCCATGTAGTCCTGCAGCCAGGTGTCGATGCGGGGGACCTTGTCCCACTTGGAGGAGATGGACGCGAGGTACACGCACACAGGGTTGATGGCGTTGCGGGCGGCCGCCACCTTCACAGCGTTAGCCACGTTCTCGACGCTGACCTCCAGGTTGTACTGGTCGTTGAGGATCCCAACGATGTCGATGTAGTCGGAGTCTCGAACTGCGGCGGAGTTGTTCAACCCGCGGTTCAGGAACTCCGCCTCCTCCAGCTCGTTGTACCAGAACTTCTGCACCCACACCGGGTCCAGCTCGAAGACCTTCAGGACGTTGGCGAGGATGCCCTTCGGCTGTCCCCACCGCGTGATGACGCCGTTCGAGAACGTGTCCGGCCGACGGCGCAGGTTGCGGAAGGTGTTGGCGTCCATCGGGTACGCGGGGTTGCGGCTCGTGGGCAGCGGCACGTTCTGCCCCTGCTGGGGAGCCGCGGCCGGCGGCGTAGTCGGAGGGGGAGGAGGTGTAGTACCGCCGCTCCCTCCACCACCCGGCGGCGATGCGGGCGGAGGCGGCGGAGTGGTCCCGCCGTTCCCGGGCGTGTTGATGCTCTGGAAGAAGTTCATGATGGCCTGGTCCGCAGGCGAGGGGGGATTGGGGATCGGGTCGTAGGCGAAGTCCTGCTGTTCCTCGCCCTTGACCATCGCGGCATTGACCGTCGACTCGACCTCGTACTCCGGCAGTCCGCAGTCCAGCCCGGCCTGTGTCATGGCCGTCTCGATTTCCTCGTCGGTGATGGTGCCCCGCCCGCCGTACACCTTGCGGATGTAGAGCGTCTTCTTGAAGAGCTTGTCATGGCGCTCTCCTTCGGCGACGGCGCGCACATCATCAGCGGCGCGGGTCAGGCAGAGCAGCGCGTAGGTGCGGTCATGCGCGGGACTGGTCGTGACCGCCTGACCCGCAGCAGCGGCCTTGGCCTTGCGGTCTGCCGCCAGCTTGCGCGCAGCCTCGGCGCGCTCGGCGTTCTTCCGGTCCTTCTCCGTCACGATGTCGAGCAACCACGCCGGGGTATCCGCGATGTGATCGCCGGTGCAGTGCCACTCGTAGTCCTGGTTCGTCTCGGGGTGGACAGAGGGAGGAGCGGCACACTGCCCACGGTCAGCCCGCACGTCGATGTGCGGGCGCAGTCCAGCCGTCCCGCTGATGTTCACGCCGGCCGGGATGGTGAAGTAGTAGTGCGCGCCTCCGCCCCCAGTACGGACCACCCACGTCGGCGGCAGTTCGCCGTGCTCCTTCAGCATCTCATCGAGCGCGAGGTACCCGTTCTTCACGAGGGTCGTCCCCTCGGTGCGGACCGGGCGGCCGTCGTCGCCCCAGGTCGGAGCCACGCGCTGGGGCTTGGTGCCCTCCGGCGCATCGTCGGGGAGGACGGTCTCCTCCTTCCAGTCCACGTCGAGGACCCACACACGGGTCTCGTTCTGCCCATCGTCGTGAGCGTAGCGCCCGGTCACGATGCCGACGTTGTGGCTGTCCTTGAAGATGCGGTCCACGTCCGTCTGCGTGCAGATGTGGCCGTCCTCCCACTTCTTGGCGTTGGGAATCTTGCCGTTGAGCGGGACCACGGCGAGGTGGAGGTCCTTGACGTAGAACTTTGCTGCCTGCTTGCAGGCAGAGGGGGACTGAGGTACTGTCGACATGTCGAACTCCTGAGCTGGGGAGCGGAGGGAAGGGAGACGTTCTGGTCCGTGTGCAGTCGCCCCCGTCAGGCTACCACCTGACGGGGGTTGCGGCTTTACACGAACAGGTTCTTGGGGTCGGGGTAGAGCACGCGGTACTTCGTGTGCATCGCTGCGCTCATGCGCTTCCACACTCGAAAGGACTCGAGGAAGCGGAGCTGGTTTGCCCCCTCCCAGTTCCCGGCGCGGAAGAGCTTGAGGGCCTTCGGCACGAAGTGCTTCTCCATCGTGCAGAACCGGAAGTGGTCCTCGCCGTACCAGTACCAGTAGTCGCAGCCGATGCAAAAGTACAGGCCGGTCTCCTCGTGCGGGTCGCCGTGCATGTAGTAGCGGGGCTTGTCCATCAGACCTCCACGTTGTGGGCGAGGGCCCAGAGGCGGGCGGGGTTGTAGTCGAGAGCCTGTCCGAGCTTGACCAGGGTTTCGTTTGAGGGGAAAGACTCACCCTGCTCGAACTTCGTGATCTGGCTGGGGCTGATGTGAACGATGCACGCGAGGCCGAGACGGGTCATCTTCTTCTTCTCGCGCAGGTCCTTCACCAGCGCCGCGAACGCGTTGCGGTAGAGGCGGTCCTCGAAATGCTCATCGTCCTCACGCCACACCCCGTCACCGGGGAACGTGTCGTCGAACCAGGCCGCGAAGTCCTCGACGCTGAGCTTGCCAGTGTTGACCGCAGAGACGCGGGCGAAGACGCGCATGTAGTGCTCGCTGTCCGAAAAGCCGCGGGCAGAGAGAAGAGACCCGACGTGGGTCGCGATGTTCTCAGTCTTCGGCTCCAGGCCGAGGGCGGAGCGGATGGAAGCCGTGACCTGCTGGTCCGTGTGCGGCACGTAGGCAAAGAAGTGGGTGGGCATGTGGTCTCCGAGGCCGGGGGGTTGCTGCTTTCTTCCCGACCTGCAGACAGAGTACCCGGTGGTGGTCTTACGTGCAAGCCTCTTGTGAAACTTTTCTTGCGGCGCCGGCTCGAGCCCCTCAAAACGGGGCCTCGGCCGCGCCGCGAGGCATGGGACAGGAGGCTGCTGTCCCGAGACTACCTGTCCCGAGTTCCTGTCCCACGCCGAAAACCCCCTTACTACTTACTCTTTCTCCTCTTGGGACAGGAGGGACAGGAGAATAAGGGAGATAGGAGGTAGTAGTAGTAGGAGTGTAGGGGTTTATAGAAACCACCCGTCCAGTCCCGGCCCGTGTCCCATGACCTCGCTCGCGCACCGCGGCCGAGGCCCTCCGGTGGCGGTCGTCCACTACCCGTGGTACACTACGTGTAGGAGGCGCGATGCCGAGCACGTGGGACCTGGTCGAACAAGCGCGGAAGCTCATGCTCCTCATCGACGAGGACCAGGGCGTCCTCACCGAGGAGACCGAGGCGGCGCTGGCGGTCTGGCTCAACTCAGCAGAGGACAAGGTCGGAGCGTGCGTCGTCGCGGCCCGCCGCTTCGAGGCCGAGGCCGACATCCTGAAGGAAGAGGAGGAGCGGCTGCACCGTCGGCGCAAGGCGCTCGAACAGGCGAAGGAGCGCTGCCGTGGGTACGCGCAGTTCATGCTCGAAGAGCTGGAGCAGATGGGCAACGAGCCGAAGGTGAAGGGGCCGAACTACACGGTCTACCTCCAGGTCGTCGAGTCCATCGAGTACCCCGACGACATCTCGCAGTGGCCTCTGAACTGGCGCCGGACTGTAGTTACTCCCGATAAGACAGCGGCGCAGTTGGCCCATCGTCAGGGCGAGGCGCTCCCCCCTGGCTTCGAGGTAGTCCAGAAGCGTTCTTTGAGGGTACGCTGATTTCTACTTCTCACTCTGAAGCGCGACCCATATAATGTTCTTACGGCTCAAGGAGGCCGTAACATGTCTCGTCGCACGCACCCCAAGAACGACCACCCCGACTTCGTCCGCTGGCTCGTGGCCCAGAACACGGGCGAGTCTTCCGTCCGCACGTACGTCTCCGGCGTCCGTCGCATCCTCGCAAACGTCCCGGACCTGACCGAAGAGAACCTGACCGAGTACCTCTACTCCTGCGCCTCGGGCAGCCGGGCGAACCTCCGCCTGTCGTGGAAGCTCTACGCTCAGGCGCTCGCTGCCAACGGCACGAAGGTCTCGCTCATCGGGTACCGCGGCAGGGGCAAGGCCATCGTCGCCAGCCTGAAGGCCGCGTCCGGTGACGGCCTTCGCCGCTACCACGCCCGCCGCCGGGCTGAGAAGGCCGAGAAGGCCAACCCCCGCTACGGCCGCATCATGCTCGCCACCACGGACGGCACCACGTTCGTCGGCGACGTGCTCGAACAGCCGGGCCGCATCCTGCTCGACCGCGCCGTCATCGTGCAGCCCGAGGGCGGGCTGGCGAAGTTGCCGGGTCGTGTCTCCGTTCCCTCCGCACGCGAAGCCTACCGCGTGCTCGTCGCCAACAACGCCTACCTCCCTGGGTGAATCTGACATGACGTGCCCCGCCTGTGGCTCGAAGCACACCCGCGTGAAGGCCAGCCGAGGGCCGCAGGCGGCTAGCACGCACATCCCGGCCCAGGTCCTCGAAGACATCAACGAGGACCTGGGCGAGCTGACGCACCACTGGTACGCCCGTAGTCGCGCGTGTGCCGACTGCGCCTACGCATGGTGGACCGTCGAGGCCGCGGTCTCCACCATCGCAAAACTCCCCTACCACAACATCTGGAAGGTCCCATGACCGAGTCCACCGCCGACATCCGCGAGCTGCTCGACCGCGCACTGGCGCGCATCGACATCCTGCTCGACATCTACAACAGCAAGCTCCTGCCCGAGGTCATCGAACTCGACGAGCACGAGGGGCCGCTCCTGCGGCTGGCGCCCCGTGAGGTGTACGACTCCTGCATCTGTGGCATCGACGCGAACGCCTGCAAGCTCATCTACGACGAGCGCATGGTCATCCTGGCGACCATGCACCACAACTCGTGGGACGAGGACACCGCCCTGGAGCACCTGAACTACAACACGTTCGTGCTGGCCGGCCAGGAGGATGGCCCCATCTTCATGACCTCCGGGCGGGTCGTAGCTCCCAGTGAGGAAGGTCCCGGAAACTGACCCAGTCACCGCCCCACGACAGGTCATAGCGCTGCTTCGTTGCATCTGTCATGGCGCCCCAGGCCCGCTTCACCTCCCCGCTCAGGGCGATGAAGCGGGCCTCATCGTTCCAGTCGATGGGGTACGGCGCGATGTCGACGGCCAGCGAAGGGAACAAGTTGTGCTTCGACCACGGCCACGGGAGCTTCGAGTGCCCCGAGGCGAAGGCGGCGTCCTGCTCGTCCTTGCTGCGGTGACCGCAGAGCACGGTGAAGTCTATCGAGCTGGCCTCGATGGCCATGCCCATCACGCGCTGCAGGACGGGATGGCAGGTGCTCAGCCTGTCCCGGCTCCGATGACCGAACGCGAACGGCATCAGGGCAGCGTCGACCGGATGTGGTGGACGTCTTCCTCAATCTTGTCGACGCGCGTCGTGAGGTTCTGGATGGCCTGCTCGAAGACCTTGCGGTCCTCGATGTGTGCAGCCACGGTCTTCTCGACCGCGGCCACCAGGCCACCCAGCTTCTCGTTCTGCGTGTCGAGGTAGACCTTGAGCACGGGCACGACGGACTTCGCCAACCACCACAGGATCGCCACGCTGAGGGCGAGCGCCCCGAGAGGCCCGGTCACAGCAGCAATCAAGGCTTCCATGAGAGGCGTCCTCCGAGTGCTGCGAGCTGGGCGCGGTCGGTCACCTCGGCGTCCTTGCGGGAGAGCAGCCCGGGCTGGAGGTCGAACACGGGCTTGGGCTGCGGCCCCTCCGTGGTCTTCCTCTCCCGGCCTGCAGACCCGAGGATATCGACAGGCGGCGTCAGGTCGAACGTCTCGTCAGGCTTCGGCTTCACGGGAGCGTCTCCCCCCACCCGTGCGGCGGCCTGCAGGCTTCAGCGTTACGGTCGCCGTCTCCGTGGTGACGTTGGTGATGGTCACATCGCCGTCCGTCTCCTTGGACAGCGTGATGGTCACATCGCCGTCCACGCCGTCAGGGAAGGCGGTGTTCGCGCTGAACGCGTCAGTGGTGTTCGACGGCATCGCTTACTCTTCCCACGTGAGTTCGATGGCCTT
>JADDYB010000248.1_pt1 | contig 16873 bp, 24 predicted proteins | sample 8641941 | NCBI WGS metagenome assembly JADDYB01 (sample SAMN16275377, study PRJNA637457) | freshwater sediment metagenome | isolation source: Lake Kineret sediment | place: Israel: Lake Kineret | collected 2013
AGCCAGAGTACGACAAGGTATATTCCCACCCCTATGAAGATGATGGAGACTGCCACGCGAATGATTCTCTCGGCGCGTGTGACCGCGTTGAACCAGGTGGAAACTCTGGCCACGCCCAGGGATATAAGCACGCCAAATACTAATACAGGTAGACCGGTGCCCATGGCATACACCGCCGGCAGTGTCACGCCACCGGCCGATTTGAGAGCCAGAGGTATCAATACTCCAAAGAACAGGGCAGCGCTATAGGGACAAAAGGCAAGGGCAAAAAGGGCGCCCAACAGGAATCCCCCTATCATCCCCCAATTGGCGACCTTTGCCCCCAGTCCGGACAATCGTCCACCTCCCAAACTGAGCGGAATCCTGTTTATAGTCAGCATTATCACGCCTACCGCTATCAGAATTGGCCCCAGGGCTTGCTCGCCGAAGTCCTGCAGAAATGTAGCGACTCCCGGAATTTCAAGACCGGCCACAATTATCAGAACGCCGATGACGGAGTAGGAAAACATACGCCCTAGCGTGTAGAGCGCTCCAGTCATGACAGCATATCTGCGCTCTGTCACTCGTCGGCTGACATATCCTATGGCAGCGACGTTGGTAGCCAGAGGGCAGGGACTGATAGCAGTTATCAAACCTAGGAGCAGCGCGGACAGGGCCGGGATATTGATGTCTCCCGTAATGTCCCCTAGACCCATCACGCCTCTCCCGTGAGACTTTTCTCAATCTTGCTCTTCAATGTCTCGACAAACGCCTCGTCCTTGCCGATAAGTGGATAAACCTCCGTCACCAGTTCGATGTGGTCAGCCCCATCTTTCACAATGTTAATGTAGAGGCTTAGGTAAGACGACTGGTATTTCTCAACAATGGCAGCATTTGCCTGTTCCTCTACATTGAACACCTGGAAGGTCACTTTGCCACTGGCCAGCTCATCCGCAAAGTAGGTTTCCACGGTATAGCGCGCCGCGTCCTCCATGTATCTACACTTAGGACAGCGTTGTGTACGATGGAAGTAAACAACATCAACTCTGTTAGCAGGGCCTGTAGAATTGTTTGAATTTGGCTGTCCGTCATTTGCTCCTGGCGATGCGTTACATGCTACTATATAACCTACCACCACACACAGAGCGACGCCTGCCAGGACAGAAATTAGAATCTTGTTTTTCTTATTCACTGTAACTGCTTCCTCATGCAGACTGTTCTGGTACAATCTTCCCGATAAGCTTTTTGCCTATTTGCCTTCTCTTTGAATTTCACAATGGTGTCGCTTATACTCTTCAAGCAACGCCTCTGAATATTCGTTATCCGCGGAAGGAGCCACATAGTTGTAAATCTTGACCCTTTTCAGCAATTCTTTTTTGACGGCGTTGTCATCAACTAGCTTCAGGTTGGCAACTTCCTTGATTATGTTTTCCAGGTTCGTAATGCCCACCTGGAAGTCGCCGGGCAAGACCAGTTTCTTCACCATCCTTGCCGCGGCTGCGGCACAGCATGGTTTCTCGTCTGTCATTTTTACCTCCTTGTATACTTGCATTGCTCCTGTGTCGAGATTAATCTGTTATCCTTTAGCTTTATCTTCTTTGGTTAGGGCGTTGGCGATAAGCTGGGTAACCTCGGCCTTCGTAGGCACCCTCCCAGCACAGACCAACTCTTCGTTGATTACCAGCCCGGGAGTGGTCAAAATAGGATACTGCACTATTTTCATCATATCCTTGACCTCCTCTATGCTGGCGTCAATGCCGAGCTCTTTCACCGCCTCTCTGGTGGTCTTCTCCAACTGGTGACATCTGGCGCATCCGGGTCCTAAGATTTTTATGTTCATCCTTCTGTCTCCTTTTCAATTTCTTGAGAATTGACTTCCTTTCCTCACATTCCAAGCCCTATAAGCTGGTGACAAAACCATATAACAATCCCGCCGCAGTGCAGCATGCGATTATGATAACTACATACCAGAGAAGCCTCTTATTTCCAATCATCTGCCGAACAACAAGCATACTGGGCAGAGAAATCACTGGGTCAGCAAGTAAGTAAGCTAGCAAAGGTCCTCTCCCCACACCAATATCTAGAAACAAACGTGCCATGGGTACCTCCACCAGCGTTGGGAAGTACGCGACAACTCCAAACAAAACTGCTGCTAACGTGGCCCCTACTGTTGTGCTTCCGAAATGCTGACTGACGAACTCGGCTGGAATTACTACCCGAAGCATACCTGCCACAAAAACACCCACCAGCAACAAGGGAACAATGGTACGGACAAAAAACCATGTTTCCCGCATCCAGCTCAGCACGTCATCTCGCCTTAATGCACACCGCGCCACCAATATAAGCGCTATCAAGAGCGGAGCAAGCCCAATCAATTTCACTTTCAGAACCTGTATCGCAGGGGAAGCCCCCCACAGCAAGATGGCAAGCAGGAGTCCAAAGAACGCCCAGAGCCACCTGGAGCTAGGGCCATTCCCGGCCAAGGAGAATGCTTGTCCTGCTGCTACATTGGTAGTGTTCTCAGATATTTTGTCAGGGAATAAAGCAGTCATACTGGTGCCGATGATAATGGCGAAACCGATAGAAAGGATGATTCGGGCTAGAGCAACGTCTATGCCAATCAGGGCTGAGGTATAGATGATAGCCAGAATATTGGTAGCCGGGGCAGTGTAAAGAAAGACAATCGCTGGTCCGAGGCCAGCCCCGCTTTTCCGTATCCCGGCAAACAGTGGGAGAATAGTACAGGAGCAAACAGCCAGACACAATCCGGCCGCAATCGACATAGGATAAGAAATATACTTTGGTGACCCCGGTCCGAGGTAGCGAAGAATTTTGTCCTTGGGGAAAAGCGCGTACAGTGCCCCGGCTAAGAAGAAAGCTGGCACTACGAAGGGCAAGTGAGCTAGCAGATAGTCCTTGAGAGTAGCCACGCCACCTTGAAGAAGCTCGATAGCTAATGTCATATCCTAGAATTCCTTGCCTAAATACGCATGAGCGCAAATAAGTGCCCAAAAACTATTTGGGTATCGCCTTTGGGCCAACCCGGACAGCGTGACTTAGCCTCTTCCTGTCCTGCAATAAGGTTTCCTCATTAACAAGAGAGTTTCGGAGCAGTTCGATTAGCGGGGCTGTATAGCTCTTGATCCTTTGCTCATCAATAGAATAGACTATCCAAAGCCCGTCTCTCTTGGACTTAATAAAGCCAGCATCTTCCAATATGCCTAGATTGCGTGAGGCACGGGACTGGGAGATGTCTAATGCCTGCATTACCTCGCAAACGCAGCACTCCTTTTCTAGGAGGACTTTCAAAATCCTAATCCTGGTTTCATCAGACAGAGCTTTAAACAACCTGACAAAGTTTTTCATTGCCGTAAAATAGGTAACATTATACTTATATTTGAATATATGCATATACTTTATCCACAAAAATCTTGCTTGTCAAGGCAACCCAGGAGACAATAAATTCCTATACGCTCCGCCCGTAAATAGCCAAGCTGAGGAAGCTATGATGAAAGGTCTTACTAAGCTCTCCTATATGCCTTAACTGTAATGCTCAGAAGTTTCGCCAGTGTTTGACTTTCCTCGCCTTCTATATAAAACTCCTTGCTGGACACCACCTCTACATTTTCAAAGCCAGCTTCCTTTATCTTTTTCAGGTATTTTTGGTGTTCCAAAGCCCCGCCGATACAACACGCCCAGGCATTCGAGTCATTCTTTATCTCATCGGGCAGCGCTCTCTCCGAGACAATATCAGAGACTGTGAGCCTTCCGCCGGGCTTCAGAGCCCGGTAAGCTTCCCGGAAGACTTTAGCTTTATCCGGTGAGAGATTGATAACGCAGTTGCTGATAATCGCATCCACAGATTTATCCTCGACTGGGAGTTTCTCTATTTCCCCCAGGCGAAACTCTACATTGTGGTAGCCGTGATCCCTGGCGATACCTTTTGCCTTATTCACCATCTCCTCCGTCATATCGACTCCGATAACCCTGCCGGTTGAGCCAACTTTGTTAGCTGCCAGGAACACATCCACTCCGGCTCCCGACCCTAAATCCAGGACTACCTCACCCGCTTTGAGGTCTGCTATGGCGGTGGGGCTACCACATCCCAACCCTATAATCGCCTCTTCCGGGGTATGCTCCAAATCCTCTCTCGAATATCCGACGGCTTTAGCTTGCAGCAATGAACTGGCCCCACAGCCACAGCTTGGGCAGCAGCTCTCCTGGTCTTGCTTAGCTAGTTGAGCATATCTACCTTTCACTACTTCTTTGATTTCCTTTTTTTTCATAATTCACCTCCTGACATTTACATAGCGATAGCTCTTTCATTAGAGCCTCGCAATCAATAATTAGCCTGGCTAATCTGGCATCCGTGAGCTTATAGTAGACCTTCTGAGCTTCTTGCCTCTCTTTCACGATATTACATTCCCTGAGAGCTCTAAGGTGGTGCGAAATGAGAGACTGCTCCTTATTCAGAACACTGGTGAGTTCCCCAACGCACCTCTCACCTTTGGCCAGCAGCTTAAGTATCTGGAGTCTCGTCGGCTCCCCAATACACCTTAAAAACCTCGCCTTATCCTCTTCTATTGTCATATGAATCTCCGTTTATATGAATTGTAATTCATATACAGATAAATGTCAACAAATCTTAGAAGGAATATTGTCTAAGATGTCTAATGAAGCACCAAATAAGCAGAAAACTATTTCTTTACCTAGAACCACATGGTGCCATCAGCATCAAGAACGAGGTCATTCAGTGTGGCGGCTCCCACAACCTTGGCCTCCGGTATAAAGTCTCCCCTATCAAGGCGAAGTAACTGGGTACTCTGTTCACAGACCAGCAGTTTTACCCCGCCTTTTATGGCTTGATCCATTATCTCTTTGAGGGTGGGGAAGTTGCCCTCTTTGACTGTCTCTGCCATACCTTTCTTAACCACTGTTATCCCCTGACCCAGGAAATAAAGTGTCGCATCAATGTCCATTGCCTTGGCTGTCGTGGCCAGGACGAATGGCGAATAGAGACGCTTCGGTGAATCGACACCGCTTGTTTGAACGTAGAGAATATGCTTTTTCTTAGCCATCGTTAACCTCCTATTTTGTTTTTTGTATGAGAAATCTCATACCTTCATTGGTTTTTTCTATCTCAAGTATCTTCTGCCCTGTCCGCTTAGCCCAGGCCTTGAGGTCCTCTTCAGCAGCGGGGTCATCTGCCAATACCTCCAGTGCTTCGCCAATGGCGAGTTTGTCCATTTCCTGTTTGGTATTTAGCACTGGCGCGGGACAATAGAGCCCTATACAATCTAAGGTGTGATGAGACTGCTTCGGTGACCTAGAGCCTGCCATCATCAAAACTCCCTACAACCATGATCTTCTCCCCTTCAAGTAACACTAGCTCTTAATCTCAATCCCACAATGAGGGCACACCCTATTCTCGCGGGATAGTGGCTTTCGACACTTAGGGCAATAGAATACAGTCACTTGGCAGGCCTGGCAGTAAGGGAAATCTGCCTTCATTATCTCTTGATCACAGTAGGGACAATAAAGCTGCTCTTTTTTCTTGTTTTGCTTTGTCATCACTTCTTTCCTCCTCCTTTCTTCTTGTCCAGGTAGTCTTTTATAGCTTTGTTCAGAGCTTGAGCACCGAGGTTGGAGCAGTGAAACTTTTGTTTGGGTAATCCCTTCAGCTCGTCTGCCACAGCTCGAGGAGTGATCTTCATCGCTTCCTCCAAAGTTTTGCCCTTGGCCATCTCGCTCACCATGCTGGAAACAGCAATAGCTGCCCCGCAACCAAAAGTCTTGAATTTAACGTCATCCAATTTGTTGTCCTTGACCTTAATATAGAAGGTCATCATATCCCCGCATACTGGGTTCCCGACTTCCCCAACGCCATCAGGGTTCTCAATCTCCCCAACGTTGCGGGGGTTCATGAAATGCTCCATTACTTTTTCACTGTAAATTGGCATATTACTTGCCTCCTTTGCCGGTTTTGGTAAATTTAGCATAAAGTGGTGACATCTGTCGCAAGCTATCCACAACACGGGTCAGAACTTCAAGGACATAGTCTATATCTTCGGAGGTATTGTCTAAACCAAAGCTGAAGAGGAGAGAACCCTGGGCCAGTTCATGAGATATTCCCATGGCAATGAGCACGTGCGAAGCTTTAAGCGCCCTTGAGGTGCACGCCGAGCCACTGGTAACAGCTACCCCCTGGCTGTTCAATAACATAAGCATAGCCTCGCCCTCGATAAACTCCACACAGAAGCTGGCATGTCCGGGCAGGCGATTTCGAGGATGACCGGTGACTACTACATGCTCGATCTTACTCGGCAATTCTGTCAGTAGGCGATTACGAAGCTGGGTAAGGTGTTCTATTCGAGATGTTATATTGGTCCTGGCCAACTTAGCCGCCTTGCCCAGGCCGACAATGGCTGGGACATTCTCTGTACCGGCACGTCGCCCTCCTTCTTGAACACCGCCATCGAGGAACGGTATGATGCGTACTCCCTTCCGTACCCAGAGAGCACCAGCTCCTTTTGGACCGTAAAACTGGTTTCCTGCCAGGCTCAAGGCATCTACTCTCAGCTCCTTTACATCGACAGGAATCGTCCCTGCAGTAGCCACAGCATCAGTGTGGAAAACTACGCCTTTTTCCTTGGCGACTTTGGCAATCTCCTGTATTGGCTCTATAGTACCCACCTCGCCGTTGGCGTGCATGATGGACACCAGCACGGTGTCTTTCCTTAAGTTCTTGCGCACATCATCGGGGTCAACCACGCCATACTTATCCACTGGAACCAGGCTCAGTTCAAAGCCCCATTTCTCCAAAGTTCTTGCTGAGTGCAGGACCGAGAAATGCTCAATAGCTGAGACCACCACATGCTTGCCTTTATTTTGTTGTGCCAGTGCCAGCCCTTTAACAGCGAAGTTATTGCTTTCAGTGCCATTGCCCGTGAAGATTATTTCCTCGGCATCGGCTCCAATAAGCTGGGCTACCTGATCACGGGCATCTTCCATAGCTTCCCGTGCCGCGTCACCCCAGCTATGAAGACTGGATGGGTTACCAAAGGCATCTCCCAAAAAAGGCAACATCGCTTCACGAACCTCAGGGAGAAGGGGAGTAGTTGCGGCATTATCTAAGTATACCTTCCTTATAGCGACACCTCCTTAATGATACTTCGTACAGCTTAGTATCTCAAATTTGTTATGAGAATTACAACGGGGTTTAAGGATAAAGCTGATTCCCCTCATTATCCTCAACTAATATGGCAGATTCAGGACAGCTCTTAGCTGCCTCGAGCAGGGTATCATCATCGACAGAGCTGGGGTCGAGAACCACTGCCTTGTTCTCTGTATTGAGTTCGAAGACCGTTGGAGCATAGGCAATACAATTACCAACTCCAATACATAAATCTCTATCTACCTTTACCTTCATAGTGTAGCCCTCAATGATTTACCAAGATTTGTCTACTTCTTCTGCCTAGTTTTGCTTTAGCACATTGCAGACCGCAATTTGTTTCTAGCAAAATTTGCGAACCTGAATCACTTGTCTTGATTGTACTACAATAAACCATTGCTGGACTAATTCTCGTATCTTATCATAGCCAGTCCTGTCTTTAAGGTCAATTTTCTCGCGGCCCTCTAACAAAAACCATATCCTCTATGAACTACCTCGGGAGTTCATGGTTTTTCCCAAGACACCTTTGGCTACAGGTTTCTTTTCGCTGCCTTTTTCCTTGCTCGTACAAGCGGCAATTATTTTGACTGTGTCGTTGTTCTCTTCATCGATGAAGAACTCAGCTATCACTTATCCCTGCTAATTCGCAGGTTTCGGTGCTCTTTGAGCATGCACTTATCCATAACCACCATGAGTCCAGCTTCCCCAGCCCGCTTGGCTGCTTCCTCGTTTATCACCCCCTCCTGCATCCACACTGCCTTTGCTCCTATCCTGATTGCCTCTGCCACAATTGGCGTCACCTCTGCAGAGCGGCGAAAGATGTCGACCACGTCTATTGACGTAGGAACTGAGGCAATGTCGGGATAACAAGGTTCCCCCAATATCTCCTTTTCCGTTGGGTTTACTGGAATTATGTTATAGCCTTGCTTTTTTAGATAGCTAGCTACTTTATAGCTTGGTCGGTCGGGTTTTGAGGAAAGCCCAACTACTGCAACAGTTCGACTAGAGTTCAAAATCTTCTCCTCAATGCTCACTCTTCTACTCATTTGGAAGTATATTTCTTCAGAGCATGGTAGAAAGCACCCCAAAAGGGGTCGACTAAAGGATGCTCCAGTTTTTTTTCTTTTCCCGCCTCCACTAAAATCATCCCATACCTGGGGTTTACTAACTCACCCACGACGGAAGAAGGAATTCCCTTCCGTGACAAAGCCTTCACTATCTCCTCTGCCTTGTGTTCCCGGCAGGCGATAATTAACGTCCCTTCACTAATGGAGGCATAAGGATCAATGCCAAAAAGCTTACATATGTTTTCTACACAATCTTTAACTACAATCCGCTCCTTTGCTAATCTGATCCCCAAATTAGCAGCTTGAGCCAGCTCAAATAGACCACCCCACACGCCACACTCAGTAGCATCGTGCATAGCACTAACTCCTCTTTCCCTTACTCCCACACTAACCGCTGTCATCGCATCCTCCACTACCGACATGTCATAGAATATTTGTTGTGCTCTCTGGCTGAACTCAAGACCGAACTTCTCTTCAATAAGTTGTGGAAACATAGTAGCAAATATACCAGTGGCTTCGATGGCTGGACCTTTGGTGATAATTATCCTATCGCCGGCCCTGGCAAATTTTGGGGTGACATACTCATCCTTTTCCCCGACGTTGATTACCGTGGCACCCCCTACCATAGGATAGTGGCAATTTTCGTATCTAGCAGTGTGGCCGCATACAATCGCGATTCCTAATTTCTCACACTCCCGATGCAGGGTATCCCATACTTTCTCCAGTTGCACTTTATTCATCTCCATAGGCAGGTTCAAATCTATAGATAGAAACCTGGGCTTGAGCCCGGAGGTAACAGAATCGGAAACAAGAATGTGAATTGCAAACCAAGCCGCCCTTTCCCAGCCATATTCAGGAACAATGAACACGGGATCTGTGGTCAGAGCCACCACTTTATCCCCAATCTCCACTATCGCTACATCCACTCCATGTTGAGGTCCCACCAACACTGCCCGGTTTTTAGCACCTAAGCGAGGGTATATCAATTCATTAAAGATTTCCGGGGAGATTTTGCCAATTTCAGGAAGATCGCTCATTTTTTTGTTGTTTCTCCTTTCAGGTTCTATCTTGGAGTCTTCAAAATCGGGGACATGGATCTCAACCTGGCGACAATTCCCGGCAAGACCTCCAGCACCCGCTCCACATCTTCCTCAGTGTTTTCTCGCCCCAGGGTAAACCTGAGCGAGCCATGAGCTTGCTCGGGGGGAAGCCCCAGCGCCAGAAGAACATGGGATGGCTCAAGGCTTGCCGAGCTGCAGGCTGAGCCGGTAGAAGCACAGATGCCCTCTAAATCAAGATTTAAAAGCATGGATTCCCCTTCTACGAAATCAACGCTTACATTGACATTATTGGGCAGCCTTCTCGTGGGATGACCGTTCAAGCGGATGTGGTCGATCTTCTCCCTGAGACCTTCGATTAGCTTATCCCGGAGATAAACCAGCCGTTCTGCTTCCTTGCCCATCTCCTGCCTGGCAAGTTCTGCTGCTTTACCGAGCCCCACGATACCAGGAACATTTTCTGTGCCGGCTCTGCGTCTCTTTTCTTGCTCGCCTCCATGCATAAGGGGAACCAATTTGGTGCCCTTCCTGATATACAGTGCTCCCACTCCTTTAGGTCCGTAGAACTTATGCGCTGAAATGGAGAGCAAGTCCACCTTAAGTTTATCCACATTCACCGGGATATGCCCCATCGTTTGCACGGCATCGGTGTGAAGATAGACTCCGGACTCTCTGGCAATTTTACCTATTTCTTCCACAGGCTCTATGGTGCCCACTTCATTGCTGGCATGCATGACCGAGATAAGGATGGTTTTATCGGTAATAGCTTTCCTGACATCGTCAGGGTCAATCAGGCCGTACTCGTCTACTGGAAGGCAAGTTATCTTAAATCCCCTTCTCTCCAGAAATTTGCACACTTCCAGCACCGCATGGTGCTCAATAGAGGTAGTGATGATATGATTCCCTTTATGCTCATTAGCGAAGGCAACGCCCTTCAAGGCATAGTTATCAGCCTCTGTTCCTCCGCTGGTAAAAATGATCTCCTCGCTCCGAGCACCGATAAGTTCTGCCACCTTAGTTCTGGCCTCTTCTACAGCCCCTTTTGCCTCCTGTCCATAAGAATAGATGCTCGAAGGATTGCCAAAGGCATCGGTAAAATAAGGCAGCATGGCCTTCACCACCTCAGGACGAGTTGGAGTGGTGGCAGCATGGTCCAGATATACTCTTCTCATTTAACCTTCTACAATATCTCCGATAACAGGATCAACCCTTACCCCTTTGCCAGTCACCCAAGCAATTCCACGCTCGATATCTTCTCCATTCCCCTCCAATTCAAGAACCACCCATCCCTTATCTCCATTTATATCGGCGCGGCGGATATTGGTCACTACCTTAAACTGTTGACCGAGGTTGTAAATGATAGGTTCCTTAATCAATTCCGGGGGAAAGGTAAACATTACTCGTTTCTTTGTCATCTCAGCCTCCTTCATTTTAGTTGGAATCAGTATAGCACGGTGGATATCTGGTAGCATTGAGCTTACACTCCAAGCCCCTCCACAAATGATTCAAGGCTGGGCTGGATAGTAAAGGGTCGAACAATGTCTGAAATTATATCCTGTGTCCTGGAACCTGCCCCGGTAACTACAGCTACAGTAAGTTCATTCCTCTTAATTACTCCTGAAGCCGCCAGCTTCCTTAACGCAGCTACTACCACTCCACCTACCGCTTCAGCAAAGATACCCTCTGTTTGGGCGAGCAACTTCATCCCAGCGATGATTTCCTCATCAATAACGGCACAGGCACCACCTCCTGACTGTCGAGCAATCCTCAATGCATAATACCCGTCGGCAGGGTTACCAATAGCGATGGATTTAGCAATGGTCTGTGGCTTTACTGGATGCACATGAAGACTACCTGCTTCAAAAGCGTTGACAATGGGCGAGCAGCCCGCCGCTTGGGTAAGAAACATGTGAGTATTAACCGGAGCGATTAAACCAAGCATGGCTAGTTCATCCAGCGCCTGCCATATTCGGGTAAAAGAGAGTCCCGAACCAGCAGGATATACCACGCAATCAGGACTGCGCCACTCCAGCTGCTCTGCTACCTCATAGCCTAAGGTCTTGCTCCCCTCAGCATAGTACGGCCGGAGATTAATGTTGATGAACCCCCAACTATACCTTTGCGCTAACTGGCTACAGAGGCGATTGACATCATCATAGCTCCCTTCAACTTTCACCAAAACCGGATTATATATTGCTGCTCCTACTAGCTTACCCGGCTCTACACCGGAGGGAACAAAGACATAAGCCTTCATATTCGCCTTAGCGGCGTGAGCCGCCACACTGGCTGCCAGGTTGCCTGTGGAGGCACAGGCCACAGTATCAAAGCCGATTTCTCGCGCTTTAGTTGCGGCAACCGAGACGGGCCTATCCTTAAACGAGTATGTTGGATTGAGACAGTCATTTTTGATATATAACCTGTCCAAGCCTAGTTCTCGTCCCAGGTTGTCAGCCTTAACTAGAGGAGTAAATCCTGTGCCAATATCCACCACATCGCCAGTGATAGGCAATAAGTCTCGGTAGCGCCACATATTCGGCGGCCCTTCAGCAATCTCTTTCCGACTTACCGCTTTAGCCATGGACTCATAGTCGTATCTCACCTCTAATGGACTAAAGCAGAAGTCGCATAGGGTGAGCGCTTCTAATGGATATTCTCGCCCACACTTCCGGCAGCGCAAAGCTATAGCATAAGACAAATCTTCCTCCTTTAAGGCCACCCCAGTTCAATGGTATCTTGATACGCAGCTACGAGATCAGTGCCTTTCATTATTATGTTGCCACCGTTAATCTCATATGGAACTGAGGCTTTGGGATAATCCACACATGCTCCCCCAATTCCTTCGCCTGTTTCTGCCTTGAAAGTAGTTGCGCACCTATCGCATATTAAGACGGCTTCTTCAAGATAAAAGCCTATTGACCGGCATGGTGGGCAAACATTTGCCCGGACATGAATTTCTCCATCCAGCACATAGGCCATGAAATTCATATCCTCGCCTTGTGCCTGCACATTAAAGTGGACATTCCACTTATTTTCGACCTCACTTACTGGTATGGACACAGTATCGCCAGCTACCTGCGGCTCAATCCATGTAGCCTTTATTGCTCCCGGTGGCGTCGGATTAGAGGTCGGGTCAGAACAGCCAACAATGATTAATGCTAGGGATAGCAATAGCGCTCCTATTATTATTTTTCTCAACATCTGTCGTATCCTCCTTCTTGTCCAAATGGATTCTTCATTTGGAGTCTCTCTTTTCTTTCTTGACTGCTCATTTACGCATTACCTGTTTCCCCATCGTGATACTCTATATGCCGCCGCAACAACTCGGAGCTCTGGGTTTATCAACGCTGCTGCAACAACTTGGGGCAGTTGGTGTGTCAGAGCCGCTGTGACAACTCGGAGCAGTGGCTTCGCTTGGCTGTGTTAGTGTGATAGTGTCTTGATACGCAGCTAACAGATCGATGCTTTTCATTATTATGTTGCCATTGTCGAGGTTATATGCAACTGCGGCTTTGGGATAAGCGACACAGGCGCCCTCGATTCCTGCACCTGTTATTGCGTCAAAAACAGTCCCACAAGTATCACAGACTAGAGTACTCTGCTGGAGAGAAAAGCCTATGGAGCGACATGGTGGGCAAATATTAGCCCGAACATAGGTTTCTCCATCCACTATATATGCCATAAAATCCATATCCCCTTCTTGTGTCTGCAGATTGAAATGGATATTCCAATTATTTTCGACTTCACTTACTGGTATGGACACAGTATCGCCAGCTACCTGTGGCTCAATCCATATCGCCCTTATCGGCTGATTACTCTGCGGGTTACTGCTACTACACGAGACTGTGCTTAGTATTATCGCAATTAGCACTAAGCCGAGTATTGTCTTCTTTAACATCTAATCAATTACCTCCTTTTTAGCTGATGTTGTTTATTATTCGGCCATCTTGCAAGACTATGATTTCTTTGGCATGGTGGGCTATATCGGGGTTATGGGTAACCATGATAATGCTGCGTCCATCTTTATTTAGTTGCTGGAATAAACCTAAAATTTCGCCTCCTGTTTTTTGGTCCATATTACCTGTGGGCTCATCCGCCAGAATCAATGAAGGGGAATTAACCAAAGCCCGCGCAATAGCTACTCTTTGCTGCTCCCCGCCGCTTAGTTGGCTGGGTTTGTGCTCAGTCCTTCCCCCCAACCCTACCTCTTTTAATATCTCCAAAGCTCTCTCCTCACCTTTGTCCAATCCATAGAAAGTAAGAGGCAGCATTACATTCTCCAAAGCGGTAAGAGACGGAAGTAAATGATATTGCTGAAAGACATAGGCAATCTTATTTCTTCTTATATCAACAAAATCGTTTTCGTCCAGGTTGTCGATGCGTTTCCCATCTAAACTCACTTCACCACTGGAAGGATAGTCTAAGCCGCCGATGACATTTAAGAGGGTGGACTTCCCACTTCCAGAAGGACCCATAATAGCTATGAAGTCGCCTTCATCCACACAAAATGAAACGTTGCTTAAGGCGACTACTTTAGCCGTTCCTTGTCCATAGATTTTCGATACATTTTTAATTTCCAGCATTTTGTTACCTCACAAAGACCTGAAAGAGTCGGCAACCTTAATTTTGGAAGCACGGAACGCAGGATAAACAGTGGCTATGACCGCCATAAAGGCAGCTAGAGCCAATGCAGGAAGGAAATACTGGGGAACATAAGTAATGGCTATGCCTCCAAAAATCAGCGGCCCAACTACGTATGCTAGTAAAGTCCCAACTACATATCCAAAGAAGCCTCCCGCTACCCCGATGATTAAGGCCTCGTAGAGAAAAATCTTAATTATCTGATTGCGTGATGCCCCCACTGCTCTCATTATGCCGATGTCCTTGATTCTTTCATGAACCGAGGTCAGCATCGTATTTACCACACCAAAACAGCCGACAGCCAGTGTAATTCCAGCCAAAGCCAACAGAAACTTGCTTACCTTTTCCATCATGCCCATTTCGGTTTCCGCTATTTGCTTTACGGCAACCGCCCGAACTCCTGGGATATTCCCATTAATGGAATCGGCAATATCTGATGTCGGGCAAGCACTGCATAGGGCACGAACGTCTATCGAGGAAACTAAGCCTTCCTTATTGAATGCCTCCTGTGCCGTTTCTATATCGACGAAAACTTGATAATCTTCGTTTGAGCCTGTCTCCTCGAGAATACCGGCGATGGTTACCTCCCTCCCGTTAACTGCAATTTTATCGCCTATATTGAGTTCTAGTAACTCTGCAGCCGTAGCCCCGACCAAAGCCTGGTCCACGCGTTCGAGGTATTCTCCTTCCAGGATTCTCCACCACGTCTTGAGTTGGCGCTCCTGTTGAGGGTCCACTCCGACTATTATCACAGATGTTCCTTTAATCTCGATGTTCATATAAAGTCTTGGAGCAACTGTAGCAATATCACTCTCCTCTTCAATGCCCAGTGCTTCTCTTATCATGCCATCTGTTATCTGTCTGACCGCCGGTAATTCATTCTCAGAAATGTAGTTCTCCCCAATTGCTAAAGTGCCAAGACTTAAGCCTCCCAATCCCACGTCAATATCGTTTATCGCCGGCATGACCACTAAGTTAGCGCCGTATTTTTCCAACTGAGCGTAGATGTTCGTCTCTCCAGCAAGGGCGATTGTCAGCACAGCAACAATTGTTGCCACACCGATAACCACACCTAGCGAGGCGTATAACATACGCTTTTTCCTTCGTGTGACGTCCTTAACAACTATCTGGTACAGTTTCATTAAATCCTCCTTCACAGGCGATTTAGCGCCTGCTCTAAATCCTCAGTCAAATCGTCAATATTCTCCAAACCAACCGATAACCTGATTAGTTCATCGGTAATCCCCACCTTCACCCGATAATCCTCTGGCATCGAAGCGTGACTCATGGTAGCTGGATGCTCAGCAAGAGATGCGACACCACCCAGCGATTCTGCCAGAGAAAAGCCATTGAGCTTTCTTAGAAAGGTATTTACACCCTCAATACCAGTTCCTAGTTCTAAGGACACTACCCCACCGAATCCTTTCATTTGTCTCCTGGCGATTTCGTGTCCCTTATGGGACTCGAGCCCAGGATAAAGAACCCTCTTTACCTTGGGATGTCCCTTAAGGTAATTTGCCACGGCAATGGCATTCTCCTCATGTCGCTTCATCCTCACTGGGAGAGTCTCAATCCCCCGGAGTACCAGCCAGCAGTCGAAGGGGGCGGCACAGGTTCCCAGGGCATTGAGTAGAAATTGCACCTTCTGGCTTAGTTCATCAGTGGTAGTCACTACAGCGCCACCAACAACATCAGAGTGCCCGTTGAGATACTTGGTGGTAGAGTGGACAACAATGTCAACTCCATATTCAATCGGTCTTAAAAAATAAGGAGTGGCAAAGGTATTATCTATTACTGTTAGCAACTTGTGTTTCTTAGCAACATCAACCACCATCTCAATATCAACGATGTTGAGCAGTGGATTGGAGGGGGTCTCTAGCCACAACATCTTGGTATTGGGCTTTATTGCCTCTTCAATTCTTTTCTGGTCGTCCAGTCTAAGAAAGGTAAACTCCAGACCAAAGGCAGGCATCACATCCTGAAATAGTCTGTAGGTTCCTCCGTAGATATCGTCCCCCGAGATGACGTGGTCGCCTGCTTTTAAAAGGTGCATAACTGTCATCTCGGCCGCCATACCGGTAGCGAAGGCAAAGCCAGCTTTCCCTCCTTCAAGCTGAGCGATGGTATCTTCCAAAACCTTCCTCGTTGGATTTGCCGTGCGCGAATAGTCATAGCCCCTCGTTTTACCAACATCTTCAAAGGCAAAGGTTGATGTTTGGTAGATAGGCGTGGATATGGCACCAAATGCTCGATCCGGCCTATCACCGGCGTGAATGGCTATAGTTTCGAATTTCATATTCCTCCTCCTTGGCTGAATACTGCTTCTATCATTATCTTCTCCTGTAATTCGTCATGGGGAGATGTTATTCCAGTGACACTCTCCAAGTTCTTCAGACGCTCCCCGAGTTTGTCTTGTTCCTTCAAGACGAACCTGACAGCTTCCGCCACCGGGTCGGGTAAGTTACCATGTTCCAAATCCGTGAGCGGCTTCCGGTGGTCCCCTGCTATTCTTCCCGGAATTCCCACCACCGTAGCTCCAGGAGGCACTGACTTTACCACCACTGAGCCAGCACCAACCTGAACTCTGTCCCCTATTGCGATTGAGCCTAAGGCTACCGCACCGGTCCCCATCACTACATTATTACCAATGGTAGGGTGACGTTTGCCTTTCTTCAAGGTTGTCCCCCCCAGGACTACCCCCTGATAGAACAAAACATCATCCCCAATCTCAGCCGTCTCTCCAATGACCACCCCTGCCCCATGGTCGATAAAGAATCTCTTGCCGATTCTAGCTCCGGGATGAATTTCAATGCCTGTTAGGAAGCGACTGATGTGGGACAGGAGACGAGCCAGGAACAGGAGTCTGTGTCTCCAGAAAAAGTGAGCTAGGCGGTGAAACCAGAGGGCATGGAGTCCAGGATAGCAGAAGATAACATCCAGCGTGCTCCTCGCCGCTGGGT
>JADDYB010000249.1_pt1 | contig 16822 bp, 13 predicted proteins | sample 8641941 | NCBI WGS metagenome assembly JADDYB01 (sample SAMN16275377, study PRJNA637457) | freshwater sediment metagenome | isolation source: Lake Kineret sediment | place: Israel: Lake Kineret | collected 2013
AAGATGGGCGTTTTCTGTGTGGGTCTCGATAATGAGGATTGGAACCGTACGTTTGGCGGTTATACCAATGATGATGGCTGGTCAGTGCAGCAGACGACTGACGGCGGCTTCATCATTGCGGGGCATGCCTACACGTATGCAATGCATTCGGATGATGTGTGGCTGCTCAAAACAGCAGCAAACGGCACGGAGGAGTGGAACCGTATGTTTGGCGGGTCTTCTCATGATTACGGCTACTCAGTACGGCAGACGACCGATGGCGGCTTCATCATTGCGGGCACTACGAATTCTTTCGGTGCGGGTTCGTATGATCTGTGGTTGCTCAAGACAGCGGCAAACGGCACGGAGGAGTGGAACCGTACGTTTGGCTGGTCTTTTGGTGGTGATTTTGGCTACTCGGTACAGCAGACGACCGATGGCGGCTTCATCGTTGCGGGATACACCAATTCTTTCGGAGTTGAGGATATGTGGCTGCTCAAAACCGCAGCAAACGGCACGGAGGAGTGGAACCGTACGTTTGGTGGGTATGATGAAGATCTTGGCAGGTCAGTGCAGCAGACGACTGACGGCGGCTACATCATTGCGGGCGCCGGTTCTATCGACCTGCTCAAAACCACAGCAAACGGCACGGAGGAGTGGAACCGTACGTTTGGCGGGGGAGGTGGCTACTCAGTGCAGCAGACGACTGATGGCGGCTACGTCATTGCGGCCACTACCTATTCTTTCGGCACAGGAATGGATGTATGGCTGCTCAAAACCGCAGCAAACGGCACGGAGGAGTGGAACCGTACGTTTGGCGGGGCTTTTCATGATTCCGGCTACTCAGTACAGCAGACGACTGACGGCGGCTACATCATTGCGGGCACTACTAATTCTTTCGGCGCGGGCGATGCGGATATGTGGCTGGTGAAAGTGAGAGGAATCCCCGTCCACAACCTCAACACGAGCGAGGACTTTGCCACCATTCAAGAAGCGATCGATGATGCAGATACCTTAGATGGGCATATAATCCAAGTAAATTCGGGAACGTATCATGAGCGAGTAAACGTGACGAAACGGCTCATGTTGCGCGGCAAGGATACGGGCACTGGCAAACCGGTTGTTGATGCTGGCGGCATTGGTAACGCCATGACGCTCGCTCATGATGGCATTGTTCTCGATGGCTTTACCGCGATAAACGCGAGCTCTGGGTATGTAGGTGTGGGGATAAAAGTTTACTCAAATAATAACATTGTTATTAATAACACCGCCTCGAACAACCACAACGGCATTTACCTGGAGTATTCGAGCACTAATACTCTGGCAGGCAACACCGCCTCATACAACGGCTACGGCATTTACGTGGATTCTTCGAGCAACAACAACAACCTGACCGGCAACACCGTCTCGGACAACAACAATGGCATCACCCTGCGTTCTTCGAGCAACAACACCCTGACAGGCAACTCCGCCTCGAATAACGATTACGGCATTTACATGAGTTTTTCGAGTAATAATAATAACCTGACGAGCAACACCGTTAACTCGAACAACTACGATGGCATTTCTTTATATGCTTCGAGCCACAACATTCTGACGGGCAACTCCGCCTCGAGCAACACCTACTACGGCATTGAAATCGATTCTTCGAGCAACAACACTCTAATAGGTAACACCGTTAACTCGAACACCCACGAGGGCATTAGACTCTCTTCGAGCAAGATGAACACGCTGACGGGTAACACCGTTTCAAACAACGACTACGGCATTTACCTGGATTCTTCGAGCGACAACACACTCACGGCCAACAGCGCCGCCAACAATTTCGGTGGCATTTACCTGAATTCTTCGAGCAACAACACGCTCACAACCAACAGTGTTTCAAACAATTTCGGCGGCATTTATCTGTATTATTCAAGCAACAACAATACTCTGACGGGCAACACCATCACCTCGAACTACCTCTATGGCATTGAACTGTTTTCTTCAAGCAACAATCATATCTTCAATAACTACTTCGATAACGCAATAAATGCGTACGATAGCGGTAGCAACATGTGGAACATTTCCATAACGCCGGGACCAAACATCCTCGGCGGCTCGTGGCTCGGCGGCAACTACTGGAGCGATTATGCGGGCGAAGATGTAAATGGTGACCGCCTTGGCGATACGCTGCTTCCCCACAATTCTTCCGGCGGTATCAAAAACGGTGGCGATTGGCTACCCCTGGTAAGGATCCAGGTCTCCTCGCTCACCGGCACGCTTACCTACGCCTGCAACGGCACCGGTATTGCAGAGGTTATCGTCAACCTCACCCAGAATGGAAGCGTGCTGGTGTCCACCACGAGCGATGCCAACGGCCACTATACTTTTACCGACGTTTCCTCGGGTGTCTGCACAGTCAACGTCTCCAAGCGGCGCTGTTTCGACAATAGCTCGATTCTGACGATCGGCGATGGTGAAAACGCAGTGGTGAACCTCACGCTCTGGCTGAAAGGCGACCTGAACGGCAACTGCATCCAAGCGGACGCAGGCGACCTGGCGAAGCTGAAGGATGCTTCGGTAGGTAAGATCGCTGCGGACTGGCGGTTCGATTTGAACAGCAACATGAATAATGCGGATGCAGGGGATTTGGCGAAGCTGAAGGACGCGTCGGTTGGGAAGACCGAACTGGTCTAGGAGCACGATAGCGAACGTTCAACGCATTCGGCGGCAGGATCTCTTGCAGTGAGTTCGTGGACATCAATGGCAAGCGACACGTAGATTGGATACCGGCGATACGGCTGTACTGCGCGTGAAGATACGGAACAGGCGATAATCAAAAGTGCCCTGCAGACGTCAAATCCGCAATAAAGCAACCATCTTATTTATATAGCCGCTCCGTATTTGGTGAGATCATGGCAGAATATAAATGCAAATATTGTAGCGAGAAATTCGCGAAGCCGCTTGACCTGGCACGGCATGTCAGGATGCAACACAAGCGAGCGAAGAAGCGCGCGAAGAAAGCAGCTGTGAAGCCTGAACCGGCACCGATGAGCATGGCTTTTGAAGCCATGGGTGTACTGAAGGGATTGCAGGCCTCTCCGAATCTGAGTGATGCGGAGAAGAAGCTGTTAGGCGACGTTGCGAAGACTGTTGAGGGATTGGTGCCGAAGAGCAAGTAAGGTATTCTACGGATAACGGATCCTGAACTCAGTCCTTCCTATTCGACTACTGTGTATCCCGGTTCTCCAGTTCTTCTACCTTCTTCCGCAGCTCGTCGATCTCTTTCTCCAGCTCCAAAGTTCTGCCAGTGCCGATCATCGCTTCGAGCACGGTCCGGTAGGTAGGGACGGTTCTGCCCATTATTAGTGCTTCATTTTCCTGACGATGTGTTATTAAAACAGACGCACACGCAGGTGTATCCTTCGGCCATATTTTGGCAGATGCTGGCGTTACAGTCACCAATCACCCGATGTGGCACTGCCTTTTACCTTACAGTGACGATTTGTAATAACAATCCCGGGTAAGGAGTATATATTACTGATATAGTATCACCAGAACGAAGCCCATAGTCCAAATCTAGTTCCAATTCGTCGCCCGCTTGAAAATCCCCTGCAGATATAGCAGCATTATTTAACTTTACAGCACCCCGGTAAATCTCATTGTTGATCCTTACTTCCAAGGCATTCCAATAAGGTGGGCTTTCTTGGAACGCATCAACTATTGTATCTCCGCCATGATGAATTATAGCGACTTTTTTTTGAACCAACATTAGCACCGTCAATAACTATAGCTGCATCTGGGAATAGTTTTCCCCCTTCAATCAATCTAATCGCTGGGGCTACGAGCCTTAGATCAGGCAATCGAGCGCGCTGCGTCGGGCAAACTGGATGAGGCGCTCAAGGTAATCAAGATCGGTGCTGATAGCTCGGATGCTTTAGCCGCAACGGTAGCTGAGCTTGCCTGCAAGGTAGAAGAGCAGCTTGAGGCGCTCAAAACTGACGAGTCGTTGTACGAACCGGCTTTACGTGGCCTCGTGGCAGAACTTGCAGCAGGCCATGATTTCGAACGAGCGCGGGAAATTGCGGCGTGCATACATGATACTGTTTATCGATCCGATGCGTTTTCTGATCTGGCAGTATCGCTTGCAGATGCTTGCCGATTCGAGGATGCGCTAAACTGCCTTCCGGAAATCGGCTTGGCGTACCTACGCGCATACCCGTTGACCCGGATAGTTGAGCGCATGGCCTGGAAGGGCGATCCGCAGCAGGCATTGGAGCTCGCAGGTCAAATTACGGTTGAAAGCTTCCGCTTACTCGCTCTTGAGCGGCTTGCAATCGCATTTCTCGAACGAGGTCTGGTTGACCACACTGTGAAAGCTATTGGGCTCCTGCACGCTGAAGGCGCGGAAATGTCGGTAAGTGCATGTGCGGATCTCGCAGTCTCCTTTGCCAGACGTGGCCAGTTCTACCAAGCACTAAAACTGGTAACGAGCATTGAGGATAACGATTTGCGCGGGTGGCCCGTGGATGAAATAGAATTTGAACTTCTAAAACGAGCGGTCTTGAAACAACTAGAAGAAGCCGCGCAACCGAGCGCCAAGGTAGCGGCTGCGATGCGCCGAGGGTCCGAAGGTAACCTCAGATAGCTTACCGCTCATCTTACATACAGAGTATGGTGGGGGGCGAAAGATGACGGATCTATTTGAAGTGGGTAAAGAAAAACGTTTTCGTGGTTTAGATCGAGCAGTAGAGCTCGCTGCGTCGGGCGAGGTTGAGAAGGCGATCAATGTTATCCTGCGTAGCATCTCGGGCTCAGGGTTGCTACATGACCCGGTTGTTGAAACCGCTTTGAAAGCAGAGTGCGCGCTCGAAGCGATCAGAAGCGGAAGTGAAGAAGAAGCGCACTCCGCGGCTCTGCATGAACTGGCGACGGATTTGGCCGTTGAGAACGACTTCGAGCGAGCGTTAAGGATTGCGAAGCTCATTCGTGATGAGCCTTCTCGGTCATTAGCGCTATCGCAAATTTCATTATTCCTTGCTGAAGCGGGCCAGTTCGAGGCCGCATTAAACATCCTCTCAGAAATAACCGGTGTGCTAGACCTTTCATCGACGGTGATAGCAGTAGCCGAACAATTAGCGCTGGCGGGGCAGTCCGAAAAGGCGCTAGCTATCGCACGCCAAATAACGGATGAAGGTTACCGCGCAATGGCCTTTGAGGAGCTCGGAACGGCATTTCTAGAGGTCGGCCAGTGTGAATATGCGTTGGAATGCCTCAAGAACAGCGGTGCTGAAGGCACAGAGCTGTGGTTTGAAGCATACGCCAGGATAGCCCGGCAGCTCGCTAAGCGTGGCGAGTTCTTAAAAGCGTTCAAAACGGTGCGTGAGATAGATGATGATCGCATACGTTCAAAGGCGCTGCACTGGATCGAATCTGAACTGGTGATACGGCGCATGCTCGCACGCATTGAAGAATGAGCATGCGGAGAGGTTTGGAAGGAAAACGAATATGATAAGAGTTTATTTTGACGGGGCATGTGAGCCAAATCCTGGTGAATCAATACAATTAGCAGATAGCCGCTGCTCGAATGACTCAAAACCTCGCGAGGAAATCCACTGAACGTTATGCGCAGCTGGTGACCAGAAATCAGGCAGCTCTACCCCGTCATGAGATTACTACCGCACTTAATTCAGCATAGCGAACTCGGGGTGGATCAACACGATTTGCTTCTGCTCGTCGTAGCTGAGGAGCTCGAATTTGGCCAGAAATTGGACGAAAGCACGGACCACCCGCAGCGGTAAATTCGCGCGGGTGGCTAATTCTGAGAGCGTATGTGGGATCCGGTCCTCCAAGATCTCGATAATCACCTCTTCACATTTCGGTTCTAAAGACACATGCGCCCCTGTTTTCCTGATCATTACCACCTCAAGATCCTTATATCCTTTCGCTGCGGCCATTTTCTCATCCTCTAGTTTGATGAATCAGGAATGTCATTGTTTGAGGCAGGCAGTATATATAGTGATCGTTTCAACATGATTCCTTATTTTGACACGATTTTCAGATGTTAGCAATGAAAACCACCTATTAGTTGGTATAATAAGCCGCCTGTGTTTTTTGCGGGGTGCAGTGCAGCTTCGCCTTTGGAATCAGTGCTGAACCAACCAGCGTGAGAGGCGGAGACGGTCTCTAGGTGTAAATAAAGGGCCGGCGCGGGCGGCGTCTCCGCCATGTGATGAACATTGACTGGAACATCAGAAAAGCTTAACGGTCGCGTGGTCAGTATTAGGAGTACAAAAACTGGAACTTTGGCTCCAAAACCGCGTTCCTCAGCTCGCCGACTACGGACATCCGCAAAAGAGCGGGACAGTGTTTCTATCTCTTCAGCCGGTGTCCTTTCGCTCGGCTCAACGCCTCACTGGAATACATTGATAGAACAATGGGTATATAAAGCTTTCATTTTTTTCGATCTAACATCCCACTAACTAGGTTGACGCAGCGAAGGCGCCAGGTGCTTCTGTTCAGGTAATAAACCTGGTTGGATTGTGCTCAAAACACCAAAGATGGTAAAGTATTCGGGCTCGACCGATCAGCGATTTCTGTGAATGTGAAAAATGTCGAAACCGACATAATTCACATTCCGGAAGAGTTCAAGAAGCCGTTTCTGAGATTGTCGGGAATATCGAAACCGATATAACCGACATTCCTAATGAGCACAAGAAGAAATCAAAAAGTGAATATTTTCTTTTTGCATGCTTGACAGGAATCTGCAGTGGTGGACGCCGGTCACTGCAATTTTTTGTTCTTGATTAACAGCTCATGGAACTGCTCATAGAACCGATGCATCATCGCAGAATCAGTTGTAATTTTTTGAATCACACTCTCAGCGATTGTGTCAACATTTCCGCGTTCTTTTTCCAGATCCTTCAGCCCTGTAATCTCGCGTTGCTGTAACTCAATCTGTTCATTCAGTTTGGCTATGTCCAGCGCTTGTTCGTTGATGATATCCTTATAGCCTTTTACGGCCGCACTGGTATCTCTGAGCCTATCGCTCAGTTCCTCGATATCGCCGGAACCCAGAATGGTCACGTGGTGCTCCGCCTTCAAGTAGTACTCGCCCATCTGCTTCCGAGTGAAGCGCCGATAAGCGTCGGTTAAATACCCCTCATGACCCATCAATTCCTCTACGATGTCACGTGGACAGCCGAGCGCTAACTGCGACCGGAAGAACTTACGGAGTCCATGGACCCGATATTGCAACCGGTTCGTGCTGGTATCTTTCGTGGCTAGGCCTGCTTTTTTCAATGCATTAATCCAGAACTCACGCACAACCGCTTCCGAGAAGGGAAAGAGCCGATCATCATCGCGTCGCTTCGGTCTCGCCTCGCCGTTTTCAATTAACCCACGATTTCTGTTGAGTGCAGACATAATGTAGGCATCCCGCACGTGTAGCCATGCTTCAACGGCAGCCTTCGCTTCTTTGCTCATGAAGGTCACGCGTGTATCGTATCCTTTCGCCATATCACCGCGTATGATAATCTCAGGCGGTTCTTTCGACAGGTTCAGATCGCGGAGCTTAACATTCAGAGCCTCGCCGATTCGTATGCCGGAGCTTGCCAGGGTCAGGACCATTGCCACTCCTTTCTCGTCCATGTGTACGATGATCTTTCTGAGTACTTCGAGGTCGAACTCACTCTCAACGGTCCACGAACCCTTAGCGCGCGGCATCTTATGCCGCAGCGTCTTCAATTCTCGCGGTGAGAAATCGACCTCGTTGAAGCTCAACCATTCCTTTAAGCCGGTTAGCATGCCTCTGATCGATGCCGGCGGAGTACCGTTTTTGGCCGCGATGTATCGGACCAGATCGTTGAGACGGTCTCGCTCTTCCGCAAAGTACCGCGCGCAGAGCTCTTCATATTTCGTTTTCTCATCGGCGGTGACCCGACTTCCCGCGCGAACTCGACCATAGAGATGATCGAGAAAATCATAGACCGCCGCGCGGTACACTTTCTTAGTGTTGTTCTTTGGGTACAGATCCAAAAAGCTCTCGATCGTCTTTCCACTCATGAATGACCATGAGAACTCGCGCTATATAAAGATATCAAGATTTATTTCAGTCAACAACCGGTTATTCGCTTATAACGACGAGTTGAACTCCACTACCCGTGGGGTATAGGTATACCTGCTAAAACTATATAAAAGCTACTTCTCAACTGCTGGTAGGCAACTGCGGGAAGGGAAGGAGAGGGAGAAGGCATCGAGATGAAGAAGCGGATAAAGCGAATAAGAGGAACGCGCACCTGCGGTGGTGGCTCGCACAAGAAACGGCGCGGCAAGGGCAGCAAGGGCGGCGTGGGGAATGCAGGCGCTTACGATGTCCACATCGTGCGATCGTTGAAACAGGGCTTGAGAAAAGGGCATAACGCTTCACCGACCTTTGTTTACCGCCGGACCGAGGAGGCGGCGCTGAACCTCGGCGAGCTGGACGAGCTACTCGGTGACCTGGTATGCGCGGGCAAGGCGGAGCAGCGAGCCGAGGGTGTGTATCTCGATGCTGAGGCGCTCGGCATCCAGAAAGTGCTGGGTAAGGGCTCGATCAGGCAGAAGGTGCTGCTCAAGGTGGCGAAGATCTCGAAGATCGCGCAGCAGAAGATCGAACAGGCCGGTGGCCGTGTGGAACACGAGAGCGAAGCAGTGTGAGTGTGGCGTAGCTAGATGACGGATATCAAAGATGCCTTAACGACTCTTTTAAGCAAGTTCCCGATGGTGGAGCGCCCGGGCTACCATATCCATTTCAAGTCGAAACTCGGCTGGACCGTCGGGATTCTCATTCTCTTCTTCGCACTCGGTAATGTGCCCCTCTTCGGGCTATCGCCTGAATCGCTCGACCTCTTCGGCCGGTGGCGTGCGATCTTCGCGGGTGAGCGGTTCTCGCTGACCGCGCTGGGTATCATGCCGATCGTGGATGCCTCGATTGTGCTGCAGCTCCTTGTCGGTGCGGGGATCATCAAGTTGAATTTGAGCGATTCGCGCGACCAGGCGTTCTTCCAGAACCTGCAGAAATTGCTCGTGCTCGCCTTCGCCGCGCTCATCAGTCTGACCTACGTAGTCGGCTTTTACAAGCCGGATCCGGGCATCGCGACACAGCTGGGCGTTTCGCTCAGGATCATCTCATTATTCCTCTTCCTCCAAGTCTTCATCGGCGCGATGCTCATCTACTTCATGGATGAGGTCGTCTCCAAATGGGGGATTGGCTCAGGCGTCTCACTCTTCATCATCGCGGGCGTCTCGCAGCAGCTCATCACCGGGCTCATCAACTGGGTGCCGGACGAAAGCGGCTGGGCGGTTGGTGTCATTCCCCGCTGGATCGAGATCGCGCAGCAGGTCTCGCTCTACGAGATCCTGGAAGGTGGCATCACCTTCCTCTTCCAGCACTATATGATCGCACTCTTCTCGACGATCGGGATCTTCTTCCTCGTCGTGTATCTCGAGAGCACACGGCTGGAGATCCCGCTGGCACACTCGATGGCGCGAGGTGCACGCGGGCGGTTCCCGATCAAGCTCCTGTACGCGAGCGTACTGCCTATGATCCTGGTACGTGCGTTACAGGCGAGTATTCAGGGCTTTGGCCGGCTCTTTTATTCGCGCGGCATTACGATCTTCGGCACGTACGAAGGGAACAGCGCGGTTTCTGGGCTGATGTACTACCTCGATCCGATTTACAGCCCCTACGATTGGTTCCCGACGCTCGTGCATGCGGCCTATCCGAACGTTGCAGGCTGGCAGATCGCGCTCCGCCTGGGCGTGGACCTGGCATTTATGATCCTGGGCGGCATGATCTTCGCGCTCTTCTGGATCACGACGACCGGGATGGGTCCGAAGGACGTTGCGGGCCAGATTTACCGCTCCGGGCTCCAGATCCCGGGTCATCGGCGGAATCCCGTCACGATCGAGCGGATGATGGAGGGCTATATCCCCAAGATTGCGATCATGGGCGGTGCGATTCTCGGAGTTCTGGCTGTGGTCGCGAACATGTTCGGCACGCTGGGCCAGGCATCGGGCACGGGCTTACTGCTGGCGGTGAGCATCGCGTACCGGCTCTATGAGGATATCGCCTCGGAGCAGATGATGGAGATGTACCCGATGATGCGCCGGTTCTTCGGGAGTGAATGAGTAAGCAGCCGGTGCGAGCTAGCTACTGAGACTCATCGAAGGTACCGTAGACGGAGAAATCATTCAGCCAAAGACGCAGGAACGAATACGCTATTTTACTTTACGGCCGCCGCGATCATCTGCGCAACGCTGATCTGGCTGAAGATCGACTGGATCGTGTCTGTGGCGATGATCTCCTTGACGCCCGCGGTGAGGATCCTGATGGTCGCGTTCTGGACGAAGAGGCCGTGGATACAGGCGACGTAAATCTCACGGGCATCGCGAGCACGGAGCATGGATGCGGCTTCGGCGATCGTGCCGCCGGTGGAGATGATGTCGTCCACGATCACGACGTTCCGACCTGCGACGCTCAGTGCCTTCGGCTTGATCTGAACCTCCTCGCCGCTGAGCCGTTTCTTCTCCAAGACATCATACTCGAAGTCGTGGAGTTGCGCGACCGCGCGGGCTAATTCGCGTGCGCCCTCGTCGGGTCCGATGATCACCGGCGCGTCAATCCCTCGCGTCGAGATGTACTCGCCGATCAGGGGTGCAGCATTGAGCTCCTTCGTGGACACATCGAAGTACCGCAGTACCGCAGGGTTATGCACGTTCACCACGTAGATCTTATCGACGATGCCGGCGAAGCTGATGCCGCGTGCGATCGCGCGTGAGCTGATTGCCTCTCCGGGTTTGAACCGTTTATCCTGCCGCGCATACCCCAGATAGGGGAGAACGACTGTGGTCTTGTGCGCTTCCTCGACCGCGTCGATCAGCTGAAGTAACGAGATCAGGCCGGTATCGGCCATCAGGCTTTGCACAATGATCACTTCTTCGTCCTTGACGTCATCGACCACGCGGGTGTACAGCTCGCCATCGGGGAAGGTCTTGAACTCGCAGAGCGAGACGGAACAACCGAGTTCCACGGCGATCCGCGAGGCCAACACCTGCGTTGAGATGCCCGGTATGATCTTCATCGCTTTGCTTTACCTAACCTCGTCACTTGTTTATTTGGGTGCTCTATTTATACTTACTTACGCACTCCACTCGCACCATGGGCTTCAGGTACGTGACCTTCTCCAAGAACCTCTTCATTCCGGTGACGAACATCTGCCGGAACGCCTGCGGCTACTGCGGCTTTCGCGCTCGCACTCGCGAGGCAGCATACGTCCTCAGACAACAGGATTTCGAGACGCTCCTGCGGCAGAAAGGAGCGGCGACCGAAGCGCTCTTCTCCGCGGGCGAGCAACCCGAACGCGCGCTGTTATCGCCTATTTTCACGGAGCGCGTAAAGGGCGAGGGTTTTTCATCGCTCGTCGCGTATACGAAGCACCTCTGCCGACTGGCGATCGAGCACGGGCTGCTGCCGCACTGCAATCTGGGCGTGCTCACCCGAGAGGAGCTCAGAGAATTAAAAGACGTGAATGCCTCCATGGGCCTCATGCTCGAGACCACCGCGGAGCTCGAAGCGCATACCCACTCACCCGGTAAAGATCCCGCGGCGCGATTGCGGATGATCGAGGAGGCCGGGGAACTAAAGATCCCGTTCACCACCGGGTTACTCATTGGCATCGGCGAGAGCAAGGAAGATCGTAGCCGTTCGCTGGAGGCCATACGAGCGGTTCACGAGCGGTACGGGCACATCCAGGAGGTGATCCTCCAGCCGTTCTTACCGAAGTTGGGAACACCGATGGCTACGGCACAAGCACCACAGGTCGACGCAATGAAGGAGACGGTCCGTGCGGCACGCGCCATCTTACCGGAGGAGATTGCGATCCAGGTGCCGCCGAATTTAACCTCGCCGAAGGAGCTGATCGCGCTCGGCGCCTCGGACCTCGGCGGCATCTCCGAGTCGACGATCGACTATATCAATCCGGAAGCGCCATGGCCGACCGAAGCGGAGCTGAAGCGCGCAATTGCCCCGTACGAGCTCCGAGAGCGGCTGCCGATCTATCCCCGATATATCAAACAGGGTTGGTACAGCGATGAGCTCACGCTGTTGATTGAGCTGTACGCTGATGACGAAGGTCTGAGGAAAAAGAGGACTGGCAAGGTTCGCGCCGAGCAGGAAAACGTTATAAGACCGCCCATACCAGGAGCGTAGCGCAGCGGGCAAGCTCGTTCGACGCGCCGAGCACGTCACCACTCACCGCACCGAATTTCAGCTTCGCCAGGTGCGTCACACCACCCGCGACAAGCACGCCCATGAGCACGGTGAGGCACTGTATCGATACGGTGACGAGGTATGCGAGGAGAAGGGCAGCAGAGAGCGCTATGAGGTAGGTGCGCGGTTTAAACGCGAGGATAAAGAGTCGTCCCAATCCGGTTGATGCTGGATAGTTCCTGCCCAGAAGCAGACACGTGTTCATACTGAGCTTGGCTGCGACCTCAGCGGTGACGAATACCCCGAGAAAAGGGTACAAGGAGTTGAACGTCCAGTCATTCTCAGCTCGGTTTATCCCTACCGTCTTGATGGCGGCGAGCGAGAGGAGGAGCAGGACGAGCGTGGCGAAGAGGCCTGCAATGCCGGTTTGATGATCCTTCATCGCACGCCGCTTCTCGTCCTTGCTGCCTGGTGCCATCACGCCGTCAAAGAAATCCGATAAGCCGTCCAGATGGAGCAGGCCCGTGAAGAGGTATAAACCCAGCAGCGTGAGCACGGCCGCCAGATCAGGTGCCGCAGCGAGGAAGCGAAAGGCGAGAAAGGCGACGAGCGCGACCACGGCTCCGATCAATGCGCCAACGACCGGAAAGAGGTAGCTCTGGGCTATGACCCGCTCCAAGTTCACGGTACCTCTCACAGGTAGCTGCGTCAAGAAGCTGATGAGATCGCGCATGCTGCTTGCTGCTCAGCCCCTCCTGCCAACTGGCATAATGTATAACGGCGTGCTCTGCTCTTCAAGGCCCAGTACGCGCGCTACCTCGCTCTCATCAAAGGCGCCGATGACTACCGTACCGAGCTCGAGGGCTTCAGCCTGCAAATACACGTTCTGAGCCGCATGGCCGGCTTCCAGATGGACGTACTGTATCCCGCGGTCACCGTACCTCTCAGTCGTGCGTTCGTAAACTCCGGCTAAGACAAGATCGATCGCCGCGTCTTCCACGCAGTCCTGATTAAGAGCTGCGGCGGCGAGCGCAGCCCGCGCGTCACCAGCCTTTACCTTCTCCAGCTCGTGCTTCTCCGGCCAATACCGGTAAACGCCCGTATCAAGCTCATCGACCGCACCGATGGCGACGTACAGCTCAAGGGGATAGAGCGCACCCGCTGAGGGTGCCGTTCGACCTCCCCCGGGCGCGGTAATGCCCTGTGCAGCCCAGAGGAGCTGTGCTACGTCCAGTAAGCTGAGGCTTGCGTCCGAATAAACGCGTACTGAACGCCGTTGCGCCAGGGCGTTCTCCACCGAGGTCTCACTCACCGTGCGGGGTGACGGCAGTGGTATCCGCTCTCCTACCTCGATTCGCCCCGTCGTCTCCACCGCAGCCGGCTCCAACGAATTCATCTCATGCAGCACGAGCACGGTGAAGACAAGTGCAATCGCAACGACGACGAGGAGTACACCACCTATGCCGGATACGAAGGGTCTGGCAGGCATGAACGGGTTGGTTGATTTGGTGAGTATGCGCCCTGCTCGGGAAGATGAGGAGCTGGAGCGCTGCGGGGAGGAGCGGGAAGAGAAGCGCCCAGGTCGGGATTTGAACCCGAGTCCGAGCCTCGACAGGGCTCAATGATAGGCCGCTACACCACCCGGGCTTGCATGCTTTATACGTTATACCCGCTATTACTACTTAAATCTTTAACGCGATAGGGGAGCGAGGGTCGAAAGAATAAAACGTCCTATCGAGAAAAGAAGAGAGAAGCAGAAGGTGAGAAGTGATGGCAACACGAGGTAAGAAAGCAGCAGAAAAGGCAAAAGTGTTGATGGACAAGCTGGAGCGGATACGGAACATCGGGATCATCGCGCATATCGACCACGGCAAGACCACATTGACCGATAACCTCCTCGCCGGCACGGGGATCATCTCCAAGGAGTTGGCGGGCGAGCAACTTTTTACCGATTTTTATATTCTTGAACAGGAGCGAGGAATAACGATCTTTGCCGCGAACGCGTCGATGGTCTATGATTACAACGGTAAAGATCACCTCATCAACCTCATTGATACGCCCGGGCATGTGGACTTCGGTGGCGACGTCACCCGGGCGCTGCGAGCTGTTGATGGCGCAGTGGTGGTCGTCGACGCGGTCGAAGGTGCGATGCCGCAGACCGAGACCGTGCTGCGCCAGGCGATGAAAGAGAACGTGAGACCCGCCCTCTTCATCAACAAGGTGGATCGCATGGTGAACGAGCTGAAGGTCGACCCGATGGAGATGCAGGTGCGACTGGGGAAGATCATCGATAAGGTGAACAAGCTCATCAAGGGCATGAACAAGGCGAAGTACGAGGAATGGAAGCTCGACGCCGCGCGGGGGAACGTGGCGTTCGGGTCCGCGCTCTATAACTGGGCCGTGAGCGTCCCGACCATGAAGAAGACCGGGATCAGCTTTAAAGAGGTCTATGAGTACTGCCGGCAGGGTAATATGAAGGAGTTAGCGGATAAATGCCCCGCGTATGTCGCGGTTTTCGATATGGTCATCGAGCATCTTCCCAGCCCCTTACAGGCGCAGAAGTACCGGGTCCCCGTGATCTGGCACGGCGAAGCTGAAAGTAAGATCGGGAAGAGCATGGCGACTTGCGATCGTGACGGTGATATCGCGTTCATGGTTACGGATATCTCCGTGGACCCGCATGCAGGTGAGGTTGCCTCCGGGCGACTCTTCAGCGGTACCGTCGAGCGTGGCAAGGAGTTATTCGTCTCCGGCACGTATAAAACGAACAGAATCCAGCAGGTCTGTATCTTCATCGGTGAAGAACGGGTTGAAGTGGAGAAGGTGCCCGCGGGGAATATCGTCGGGCTCGTTGGCGTAAAGGATTCAATCGTCGGTTCGACGCTTTCCTCCGTGGAGATGGCCCCCTTCGAGAGTATACGGCATTACAGTGAGCCGGTCGTTACGGTCGCGGTGGAGGCGAAGAACACGAAAGACCTGCCCCACCTGGTCGAGGTGCTCCGGAAATTGGCAAAGGAAGATCCCACGATCCGGGTGGAGATCAACGAGGAGACCGGCGAGCACCTCGTCGCGGGCATGGGTGAGTTGCATCTTGAGATCATTACGTATCGCATCGAGCATGATGAGGGCGTGCCGATCATCGCATCACAACCCATCGTCGTCTTCCGCGAGACGGTCGAGGGCAAAGTGGGTCCGGTGGAGGGCAAGTCGCCGAACCGGCACAACAAATTCTATTTCGAGTTTGAGCCACTGGAGCCCGCGGTGCTCGAGAAGATCATCTCCGAGGGCGTTACGGTTGGTAAGGATAAGGTCGCGCTCCGTGACCAGTTGGTCAGCGCAGGCCTGGACAAGGATGAGGCGAAGAACGTCGTCAGTATCCTCGAGGGCAACATGTTGCTCGACATGACCAAGGGTATCCAGTATCTCCGGGAGACGATGGAGTTGGTCCAGGAAGGCTTCAAGGAGGTTATGCTGAATGGCCCCTTAGCGAAAGAGAAGTGCCGCGGCATCAAGCTGAAATTGGTGGACGTGAAGCTGCATGAAGATTCGATCCATCGTGGACCCGCGCAGGTGATTCCCGCGGTACGCAGCGCGCTGCTCGCGGGTATCCTGCTTGCGAAGGCCACCTTCCTTGAGCCCATCCAGAATGTCTTCATCAGCGTGCCGCAGAATTTGCTCGGCAACGTTACCCGGGAGCTTCAGGGCAGGCGGGGCCAGATCCTCGATATCCAGACGCAAGGCGATATGGTCTCGTTGAAGGCTGAAACGCCCGTTGCGGAGATGTTCGGCTTCGCCGGCGACATACGCTCAGCGACCGAAGGGCGAGCACTCTGGAGTACGGAGTTCGCGGGCTTCAAGCCCATACCGCAAACGCTCTTCGGCGAGAAGGTGATGGACGTACGGAAGCGAAAGGGCATGAAACTGGAAATGCCCAAGCCGGATGATTTCCTGGCATAACACTTCCTCGGGTTCACCAGGGTGGACAAAGTGGGAGGCACTTTTTTTTTAGTCCTCCCGTTACTTCTATCTCCGTGGTCGGTGGGCAGTTCACCCACCGTTAGCCCACGCCTCCCGGAAGTTTATAAAGACCTAATAATTACGTAACGTAGTTGAAGTAAGAGCGATGGCACGGTCACACGGTGAGCGGAAGAACACGAGGAAGAAGCTGAGCAAGAAGAAACGTGAGCGCGGGCTCTCACCCATCAGCAGAGCGATCCAGCGCTTTGAGGTGGGTGAACACGTCCATATTCACATCGATCCGAGCATCCACAAGGGCATGCCGCACCAGCGCTTCCACGGCAAGACGGGCACCGTCAAGGGTGAGCGAGGTCGGGCATTCATTGTGGAGATCACCGACGGGAACAAGCAGCGGCGCAAGGACTTGTTTGTCCGCGCTGAACATTTGCGACTTCAGGGGTAATCCGTTGCTTCGCACATTACCCGTGTATTGCGTCCACTGCAAACGATCGTTCTCGCCGGTTAGTCTTCAGCGTCTGGCCAACCTTGGAGTTCGAATCTCTTGAACCTGGTACGGCGGTAGTTATGACTACCAGAAACCAGCAAAACGCCCGCGTAGCCGCTAAAAAGGCATTGTATGGGCCCGATGCTACC
>JADDYB010000250.1_pt1 | contig 16783 bp, 12 predicted proteins | sample 8641941 | NCBI WGS metagenome assembly JADDYB01 (sample SAMN16275377, study PRJNA637457) | freshwater sediment metagenome | isolation source: Lake Kineret sediment | place: Israel: Lake Kineret | collected 2013
ATTGATTTAAGCATTTCTGAAATGGCCGACTCATATTGTCCTGCGTCTTTATAAACCATTCCCAATCGGAAATGGAGCTGAGGGCTCTTAGGATTATTTGATAATAAATATTTTAGAACATCTTCAGCCTTTTTATACTCCTTCTGCCTTTGGTAAAAAACGGATAGGTTGATTTTGATGGTATCATCATCCGGTCTCAACTGCATGGCGGTTGCAAACTCTTGCAATGCTTTTTCAGGTTCATCCAATTTCCCATAAACAATAGCAAGGTTATTCCGTGATTGATAATCGTATGGAAGCAACTGAATGGCCTTTTCCAAGTATTTGACTGCATTCTGGTCCATCGCCAGTTCCATATACACCACGCCCATCAGGGCGTTTGCGAGATTACTGTTCGGATGTTTTTCCACAGCATCTGTCCACAAGGTATAACTGTTTTCCCAAATTTTATTTTGACGGATCGTCATCAAGGAATAACAGGTTAACATAAAAAGAAATAGGACGATTGCCAAAAGCTTAAAAAATCCTTGCGAGAACCGATGGTTTGTGTAGATATAAAGTCTATTGAAGACGATTCCTAAAAGAAAACAGTACGAAAAAGAAGCGATGAAGACATATCGATCTGCCAAAAGGGTGCTGATGGGGATGATATTGAGATAGGGAAGGATGGAAATAAGGAAGAAGAAGAAGGAAAAGAAAATCACTTTAGTCCATCTCAGGGAGAATATACTGAAGACAAATAGAAAGAGGGTGGTGAGTAATAAAATGATATTCTTCAAACAAAATACAGGCAGAGTGACAGATAAGGAATAGGCAGCGGAATAGTTAATCGTAAAAGCGAGAAGTTTTATGTTGTACAGAAAGACATAAATCGGAACAAAAAAATTGCTCAGGAAACTATCCCCCCGATAGGGCTTGATGCCCCCTGCTTCAAACATCACCTTTAAAAGAACGGAAGTGAAAATGATCGATATGACGAGAGAGAAGGCAAGAAAAACCCAGTGATGTTTGAAGAAACTCAGAATCCCCTCTTTTCTCTTTGCAATCTCAAAGACAACGATAAGACCTGGGAACACAATTGCAGAGGGTTTTGAGAGAACGGCTAGAAGAATAGAAAAGATCACGAAACTTAAGTACAAGGACTTCCTCCCAGGCTCTCCATTTGCTTTGAGATATAGATAAAATCCCAGGAAGAAGAAAAACCCTTGAAGGACTTCTTTTCTCGCCGCAAGCCAGGTGACAGCCTCCACATGAACAGGATGGGCAGCAAAAAGAAGGGCTCCCCAAATGGCGACCCTTCCATGAGAATCAGGAGATGCTTTTTCCCTTAAATGGGTAGAAAGGTGGAGGAGGGTAAAATAGACCATGATGCAGGTCAGGATGTAAAAGAGGATATTTGTGATGTGATAACCCAATGGATTGAGCTTCCAGAAGTGGTAATCGATAGCATAACTCAGCACCCGAATGGGCTGGTAAGTCGCCCCCTTTTTCAAGGTGAAGATGGCAAGGAGATTTTCTTTAGTAAGACTTCTGACCTCTGGATTCGAATAAATCATCCCATCATCCCAATTGGTAAAGATATTGCCTAAGGAGTTCAAATACAAACTGCTGGCTAAAAAGGTTAAGATGAAAAGGGCAACGATGTGTCGCCGATTTTGGAAAGAATTATCTTGACCGATTTCACTCAAGATCCTCATGACCCCTCTAACTCTCCTGCAATGATTTCCCATCGAAAAAAGTTCTCAACCACAGTTCGAGGTTCACCCATCTCCAGATGAGAAAGTGGTCTTTTCGTTTCCCTTCACAGTATTCAAGGAAGATTCGCTTCACCTTCGGCACATCAAAATATTCTCGTTCTGCAAAGGATTTTGAAGAGATGATTTTCCCAATCCAGTTCCTTAATCCTTTCCTGAACCAGATCTCCTCAGGAGTCGCAAATCCAATTTTGTCCATCCGGTTTCTGACCCTCTCCGGTAAGGTTCCTTTCATCGCCTCCCTCAAAATGACCTTGGTCACTCCCCCATTCATTTTCAGATGAACTGGAAGGCTGAAACTGAATTCCACGAGTCGATAGTCCAGAAAGGGGAGCCTTGCCTCGAGCGAGAAGGCCATAGAATTCCTGTCTTCGTAGTGCAGGAGTCCAGGAAGGACCGTAAACCGAAAGTCATGATAGAGGTAATTGTTCAACTCGTGTTCGAATTTCCTCGGCCAAGAAAAGCTTCGATAATAGTTCTTCCTGAATCCCTCTTCCGCCCATCCCCCTCCATCTCGATTCAATCTCGGAAAGAATGTCCAAAGTCTTTTCGGAACCATCGCTGCTATGGTCTTATGGAAAAGGCGCCTCGTCAGATTTTTATGATGTTTGAGAAAACCCTTCCCTTCCCTCATCATCAATCCGATGTCAAAGTCCTTTCGTGCCTGACGGAAAAGATAGTAAAAAGAAGGCAGGTATCCCGCCAGCAACTCGTCCCCTCCCTGCCCATCCAGAAGGACGGTGACCTGTTTTTCTTTTGCAAGCCTCATCACTTTCCACTGGGCATACATACTGGTAGAGCCAAAGGGCTCCTCTTGATAGCGGATCAATTGATACAGATCATTTAAGAAGCCTTTCTCGTCGGGGAAAACATAATTCTTCTCTGCACCTGTCCTACAGATTACCTCCTCAATGAATTTCCGTTCATCATAAACGGGTTCCTCAAAGCATGAGGAAAAGGTCTTCTGCCTCTCCCCAACCACCCGGGTATCGATGCTTAGGCCATTAAACATCAGTTGATTGGCCAGGCAGACGATGGAGGAGGAATCCAATCCTCCGCTTAAACAGGAGCCGATTGGAACGTCGCTTCTCAATCTCAAACGAATGGAATCCTGAAGGAGCGACCGAAACTGTTCGGCATAATCGGATACCCTTGGAAAATGCACTTCATTACCATCAATGTCCCAATAAGACTGAACGGTCAATTGATTTCCTTCAAACAGGAGATATTCTCCTGGCCTCAACTGGTAAATATTTTTAAAAAAAGTTTCGTTGGTATGATCGAGGAGGCCTGAAAAAAGATAATCAGCAATGATCTGTTCATTCGGTTCGATGGAAAAGTTGTCAATCCGGAGCAACGCTTTTATTTCTGAGGCAAAACAGAATCGTTTCCCATCATAGGCATAGTAGAATGGTTTCACTCCTGCCCTGTCCCTGGAGCAAAAAATTCGATTGCCCCTGAGGTCGACCAGCGCAAAAGCCCACATCCCGTTGAAATGCCGGAGGCAATTCATGCCCCACTCCTCATAAGCAGCAAGGAGGACTTCCGTATCCGTGGCTGTTTGAAAGGTATGCCCTTTCCCCTTCAATTCCTCTTTCAGTTCAAGGTAGTTATAGATCTCACCATTGTAGGTGATCCAAAACTCGCCATCCCGATAGGACATGGGGCCATGTCCGGCTACTGAGAGATCGATGATGGAAAGTCGCCGGTGTCCAAGGGCGAGATCAAAAGAACCATCCTTCTCATTTTTTATGGGTGGGAAAGGCAGTTCTCCCATCGTCTTCTCACCCGAGCAGGCCACCCAATGACCACGGGACCGATCCACTAAAACGTAACCTTCATCATCTGGTCCGCGGTGGCTCATGCCAGCGACCATGGCCTCAATGTCGTGCCCCGCTCGACGATTTTCTAAATCGACCAAACCTGCAATGCCACACATGGTTTCTAAAAATTCTCCCGTTTTTTAAAGGGACTCTGCTCTTCCTATCTTCTCAGGAGTTCTTCATAGATGGCGTTGACCCGTTTCTCCTGGACATCTTTATCAGCAACCTGCAAAATCCGTTTTCGATTGATAATGGCTGCTCCCTTTCTATGCTCCGTATGATCTGCAGCCCAACTCATGGCTTCGCTCAGGGCTTTCACATCACTCATCTTCACCAGTCTTCCGTTCACTCCATCCTGAATTAATTCTCTATACGATTCTAGATTTCCTAGAATAGGATAGGTTCCACAAGCCATGGCTTCATAGAGCGACTGGGGCATTCCATCTGACAAGGGGGTAGCCACCATGATGTCAGTCAGATTAAAATATGCGGGCATTTCTTGGTGCGAAATTGCTCCAACAAAACATACCTGTTCTGTCAATCCCAGTTTGGCAACCAACCCTCTTAATTGCCTGGAATAAACTTCATCAGCGAACAACTCAGCCACGATGAGCTTCCCCTTTGCTCTCGGCCGGGCTCGTCCTAGATAATCGGCGAATGCTTGAATGTTTAAATGTTTATTATAAATCGGCTGGCAAAGGCGCGGGCAGAAAAATACCAATTCATCTTTCTGAATGTTCCATCGTTGACGGAGGAAACCCACGTCCACACCGGGGTGAAACTTTTTTGTATCCACTCCCCATGTCACCCGACGAATCTTATGAGCATAATTACCAATCCGATTGAGCGCAGCATCAAGGAAGAGAGATTTCGAAGTAACGACATCAGCAGAGTCGAGCATCTTCTTGATGGGCCACCTCCTCCTTCCGTTGAAACTTTGATCCGGTAGAACATCCCCTCCCATTACCGTTAGCATCAAGGGCCTAAATCTGGAGAGAACGATCGTATTTAATTGTTGGTTTGCAAAAAAAACATGTATCAAATCAGGATGTAGACGATTTATGGCACGCCATAAGAACAAGGGGGATAACAGAACGGAAAACCATCTTAAATGGCCGAAGGGTGGAGTAATAGCTCCCGCTAAGCCCTTGACCTCTGCTTTCTGGATAGAATACCAATAAATATGATATCCCCCCCTGCAACCAACTAACCCGCGTTCTCTCGCTAATGGACTGCGTGGATCGGCAATAATAAGGATGCGTTTTGGTCTTTCCAATTTTTCTTAACCTCGGCGCCACAGCTCAAAACATAGAAGAGTAAAAATAGGATTCGAAAGATCACTCGTCGTGTCTTGCCGATGCCGCTGTAATATCTCCTGTACTGTTTTCAGGTTGAAATAGCCGGCATTCCCCAAGGAGGACTCGCTCAATATATCATTCACGAAATCCCAGAGTCCATTGCGAAACCATACGTTAAGTGGAACATTAAACCCGTGCTTTGGGCGCTTCAGGATTTCTTTTGGTAAATAACGTTCTCCTAACCATCGGAGGATCCGCTTTCCTTCCCGCCCCTGGACCTTCATGGAGGTTGGTAAATTAATGGCATATTCCACCAACCTGTAGTCAAGAAACGGGACACGAGCTTCTAATCCACAGGCCATTGTTGCTTTATCTACCTTAGCAAGCATCTCATCAGTCAACGTGGTCTTGATATCAAAAAAAATCCAACGGGTGAGGTGGTTGGGAACCTTCTCTGGAAAATGGGAAATAAGGGAATCATCTGTCCTCATAGGACGAATATGATTGGCCCATTCCGGGTGATACAGTTCTTCTTTTTCAATTTCGTTGTAACAGTAGAGAGACTGGAGGTACATCCATTGGCACAGAGTGGAGTTATCATACCTAACGGCATCTAATATCTGTTTTATTCTCATCTTGCGGAGGGTGGTTTTCCAGCGAACGATTAGATTGGGTTCTTTGCCTGGATCCTTATGGAACCCTTTGAAAGGCCAATGGTTAAACCAGGATAAGTACCGGTCCAAAAGGCTATGTCTCCACGGATAGCCACCAAAAACCTCATCTCCACCATCTCCAGTAAGCACAACCTTGACATGTTTCGATACTTCTTTGGCCATCAAGTATAGCGGCAACGTTGAAGAAATAGCGAAAGGTTCGTCAAACAACCGAACCAAATGAGGCAACGTTTTAACAAAATCAAAGGGGAGGTCTGTTTCATGATGGTTAGAATTGATATGGTTTGCGACTTGACGAGCCCAGAAGCTTTCATCATAATTTCCCAAACCATGGAAACTCGTGGTAAAAGTATGGAGTTGTTCCTTTATCATGAATTTGGCCATTAAAGCGGAAATAAGGCTCGAATCCACGCCACCGCTCAGGAAGACACCAAAGGGGACATCCGAAATCATACGCCGTTTTATAGAATCCTGGAGACAGGTCTCCAAATTCTTTAATATGATTCTTCGATCTTTCGAGACTTCTTCCCCTATTGGCAAATCCCAGTAGACTCGGTCTTCAATCGTTTCATCCTTTATCAATAAATAATGCCCTGCTTGCAATTTTCGAATCCCTTTATAGATTGTAAAGGGCGCTGGGATGTTCATTAAGGATAGATAATGATGCAGGGCTTCTGGGTCGATTTCCTTGGGTACTGTCCTGTCGGTGATGATCCCTTTGATTTCTGAGGCGCAAATAAACCGCTCCTTATCGAAGTAATAGATCAGAGGCTTAATCCCCAAACGGTCTCTGGCTATAAATAGACTACGATTTTTTTCATCCCAAAGGGCAAAGGCCCACATTCCATTGAAATGAGAAAGACATTCTGTCCCCCATTCCTCATAAGCGTGTAAAACAACCTCCGTGTCTGTATCGGATCGAAAAGAATGGCCTTTGCTCTCTAAGTTTTGTCGCAATTCTTGGAAATTATATATCTCCCCATTATAGGTAATCCAGAGAGCGCCGTTCTCATTGCTCATCGGTTGGTGTCCTGCAAGTGAAAGGTCAATGATCGCCAGACGTCGATGTCCTAAACCCACCGGGCCGTTCACCCAATAGCCTACGTCATCCGGGCCCCGGTGGGCCATGGTATCTGTCATTTGGCGAAGCATTGGTTCATGAACCCTGTTCTCAGGATCGAAATTCAAAATAGCTAAGATACCGCACATCACTTTTTCCTATTAAATTTACTATTCATAGCTCTTAAAGAGACTTTGAATCGATTCGACAAATTTCTCCTCAGAACAATTCTTTTGTATCCAGAACCATGATCGGTATGATTGCTCGTTTAAGGATGTTTGATCATTCAGAACTTTAATCATAAAGTCCGCAATTTCTTCGGGTAATCTACTGTTAAAAATGGGGGGATCTTCTATATAAAAAGGAAAGTTTTTCACACGCTTGAGTGAAAATGAGATACCGATTGTTCCGTTCTTGAGCGCTTCCAAAACAGCATAAGTCAATACCGGGGTCCCAAAGTGTCCGAAACAAAGGTCTGCTCCTTGATAATATTTATCAAGTTCATCTCGCTTCATTTCATCTACCCATATAATCCGCTTTTCGATTCCTAATTTCTTAGATAAGTGTTTTGATGCATCGACATCAGGCCCTTTTTTAACCAGGACAAGTTTGGAATGATCATTATTTACAAAGGATAGATACTTTGCATAGGAAAAAAGAATGACATCATTTCCCTTATAATCCGACTTCTTTTCCCAATCCCCGGTCCAACAATGTCTTACTGATGAGAAAAAATACCGGTCTGCTTCAATTTCTTTACAAATCAATCTTTTATTGACTTCCTTTTGTCGAAGAAGAAAGGGGTAATCCGTCACTTTAAAAAAATGAGGTAAGAAGAAAAGATTTTTATCGGGAAAGAATTCTCTCAGGGCTTTGATTTGATAGGGTGATACCATAACAGAATCTGAATATCTTATCGAATTCCTGGCTCTTTCTCGTTCGGCATAGACCCGAAAGGGATGCCTGATGAGTCTTAGCGTCGACCAATGGTTCTTGAGGCTCGTTCGAAAAAAACATTTGGAATCAAGGTCTGAGCCAAAGCTCCAATAGTGATAGCTTATGTCAGCTAGTTTAAGATGGTAGGCTTTCTCTCCGGTAGCAAGACAATGGGTAATGTGATATTCGGTTTTCATTTGTCTTAAGCGGTGAACCACCTCAGCCGAATTATTGTAAATCTGTTCAAATTGTGAGGATAAGTACCAGGGTTCTTTTTGATACCCATAATGGAATAGAGTGGAATCGTGTCTCGTATCCATTTTGCCTAAATATGCGTAGTAAGTCTCAACTCCAGATCGATTTAGGGTCTCGGCTATTCGAAATGGCTGCCCACCTACTTCAAAAGTACAAAAGATCAAATAGCTCATCGTTTCTTACCAATAAATGAAAAAGAATTGGCCGTCACTCTGAGGGTTTGTGACGTCTTCACAAAGACATCAAGGTATTTGAGAAGAAAGAAGATATACCTCATGGTCATACGCCACAGCGCCTTCATGTATTTGGACGGAAGAAACTGCCGAAAGTATTCCAAAAAGAATACCGATAGGAAGGATCCCCCTCCTGATCCGACCTGCTCCAAAATCGCATCAAACCTTTTCTCGTCAAACAAGGACAGAATCCCTTTGTCAGTGAATCTGAAATAATCATGTTCGTCATGAATGACATTGAGAAATGGAAGCTCTAAAACAACATGGCCTCCCGGGTGGAGAACCCTAAATATTTCATCTGCAACAATCCATGGTTTTTTTACATGTTCAAGCACGGCAATACTATAGATAATGTCAAAAGATTCATTTTTAAATGGCAAAAAATGGGCATCTCCAATCACATGCACGTTTTTTTTTAAAGGAACAATGTCTAAATTAATCAGTTTAATCTCTTTTGAGAGATAATGATCAAACTGTCCAATACCTGACCCAAGATTTAAAACTATCTTCCCGGGAGCATTTTGGTTCATCCAATCAAACAATTCCAGATTTCTGGGTCTTGTATAATTAGGCTCAGGAAACCATAAAACTATTCTCTTTAGGTTCTTCTTTAATCTTTCTTTCACCATCATAGCGAAGCCATTACCTTCTTGAGGGTTTTGCATACGATCCTAACTTCCCCCTCTGACAGCTTAGGATACAATGGCAGAGTTATTGTTCGGTTACCCATTTCATTTGCGATTGGAAAGTCTTCAGGCTTATATCCAAACTTCTCCCTGAAATATGTTAAGGTATGAAGGGCTCTATAATTGACAGCGCATCCGATACCATTTTCTTCCATCTTTTCGATCACTTGATCTCTCGAAGCTTTTCTGGGCAGGAGAATGGTAAACAGATGATGGCCACTGATTTCATTCTTCTGAGAGGCTTCCATAAAATCGAGGCCATCTATATCCATCAAAAGTTCACGATAAAGGGTTTCGAGGTTTTGGCGCTTTTGCCTGTAGTCATTTAATCGATCAATCTGCTGGATCAGTAACGCCGCCTGAATATCATCCATGTTGTATTTCCATCCCATTGTCACCATATCCCAGTGTTCATACTTTTTCGTGTAACGGTAGGAGGCATTTTTAGAAATCCCGTGATGCCTTGCAGAACGGTACCAAGAAGCATCCTCTGTCGATTTGCAAGCAAGGGCTCCACCTTCTCCGCAGGTCATGCTTTTGGTGGCATAAAAGGAGAAGCAGGCAGCCTGGCTCAGTTGTCCGGGTCTCACGCCATCTCTGATCCCTTCAATACAATGGGCAGCGTCTTCGACAAGAACAAGACTATTTTCTTGAGCAACTTTCGAAAGGGCGGCCATGTCCGCCATACGTCCATAGAGATGGACAGGCAGGATGGCTTTTGTTTTTTCTGTGACGGCTGCCTTAACCGTTTCCGGTGAAATCATTCCACTCTTTGGGCATACATCTACAAAGACAGGTGTAGCCCCGGTTTGCAGGACAGCCGTTGCGGTAGCCACAAAAGTCATAGGAGTCGTAATCACTTCGTCCCCTGGCCCTATTCCATGTTTCAGAAGTGCCAAATGAAGAGCTGCTGTGCAACTCGTCAACCCAACAGCTTCTGAAATCCCCAAATACTCTGAAAATCTATCTTCAAACCTTTCAACCATTGGGCCAGTCGTGAGAAGTACAGATCGCATGACCAGATTTACCAATGCGATATCGTTATCAGAGATATTGTGTTTAAAAAATTCTATTTTCTTCTTCATGTCTTGTCCTTAAAAAGCTTATCTTGAGCGATGCAATTTCTTGTTTCAAATTTGGATGAAAAATGACAAATGGGTTCTTTTTTGAGAGGTGCCATAGGAATACTAAAATAATGCAAAATCCTATGAAACAGGTTAAAGCGGTTGCCAGGGAAGCTCCAATATCCGCATATCTCGGAACTAAAAATATATTTAAGCTGATACTAATCACCCCTAAAAAGACTGCTGAGATCGAGGCTAGTCCGAAAGCCCCCATCTTAATATAATAAGGTGCTAGCATAGAAGATAAAGGTAGAAACCAAGCGGCAATCATCAATATTCTAAAATTATTCACAGAGGGTAAGAAGCTTTTCCCTGCATATAAGAGTAAAATCGGCTTTGCAAATAAGATCATGAGAAGGACGATGACTCCCCAAGTATAAAAGCCCCATCTCAGCGATCGAATCGTTATCTCATAATCATCTGAAGCAAGGATTACTCTTGGATATAAAACGGTCTGAAATGTCATCGGTATAAACATCAATGAAAGAGCAGCACTGAGCGAGACTGCAAAAAGACCCGCACTGGATTCTCCGCAATATTTAAAAACAATCAACTGGTTTATTTTTATATAAATGAAGGTAGCAATGGTGGCAATGTGTTGTTTAAACCCTGCTGCTATGATCCCTTTCGCGAGGTTCTTTGAGAACTTCACTCTTAAAAAGTTGTAATTTACAAATTTCAACGAAAGCATTATTAAAGCGATGCCCTGGATGATCAAGATACTTATTAATACCACCTTAATGTTCAGGAGATTCGACCAATAGGCATATCCAATAATTAAAACATTCGTCGCTCCCTGAACCACTCCGATGATTGCAGAATATCGGATATCCCCAATAGCCTGCAAAAAAATGATGAGGTTTCCGACGAGCATCGTTGTAATGAGTAAGGCATCCAGGAGGATGAGATATTGATATGTTTCAGAGGAGACTTTTTCAGGCCATGCATAAACGAATATCGTTAAAGCAGCGGAAGCCAAAAACCCGTAAATCAGACTCAATGAGAAAGTTGTGATAAATTTTGATTGATCATCGGTTCCGTAAAGGGATTTATTTGCAAAATGATAGATTGCTGTAGCCATACTCATTCCAAATAAGACTGCAAATAGTTCAATCCATGTTTGCATTTCTGCATAGACTCCACGGCTGGAGGGTCCTAGAGAACGGTTGATCATCGCTGCTGTCACAAACCCGGCCGACATGAAGATCGTTTTGCTCCCTAACATCCAAATAAAATTACGTCTTAATTCCAATGGAAGGGGCCTCCTTTGACAGACACTTTTAATGCAATTCCCTTTTCCCACTTTTGGTGATAATGGGAATAGTTCTCATCCAGAGTTGTTTTTCCCACCAATTTCTATTTTCCCTGTACCATTTGATCGTCCTTGAAAGTCCTTCCCCCCATGAGACTTCCGGTTTCCAATTCAGAGATTTTTGGATCTTACGAATATCACCTGTGTGCCTGAAGACCTGTCCTGGACGATCACCAACGAATTCAATGATTGAATCATCCTTACCCATGAGCTTTATGACGTCCTGGGCGATTGAAAGTATGGACCGATGGACACCGGACGCCACATTAAAAACTTCCCCCTTCACCCTTTTGGGGTCAGCGTGAATAATCACATCAATCGCGAAACAAAGATCTTCCACGAATATAAAATCTCTTGATGGACTTCCGTCTCCATGGACGCGGATGGGTTCATCCAAAATACAACTGGTGATAAACCGCGGGACAGCCTTCTCCAGATGCTGATACGGGCCATAGTTGTTAAAAGGTCTGATAATCGTAACTGGGGCATCGTAGGTAGCCCAGTAAGAGTAAACAAGCCTGTCTGCACCTGCTTTGGCAGAGGCATAAGGACTCATGGGTAGTAACGGATGATCTTCATCCATTTTATCTTTCATTGCTGTCCCGTAGACTTCAGAGGTGGAGATGTGAATAAACCTCTCAACCCGGTCCTTGTATTTTAAGACAGCATTTGCGACAGCCTGAGTTCCCAAGACATCCGTCTCGAAAAAAATGTAGTTGTCATAAATAGAACGTGTCACATGGGTCTCCGCTGCGAAATGGACCACCATATCTGATTGGGAGACAAGGGTATCGACCAATTCACCATTTCTGACATTGCCATACCAGAAAATGAGCCTTTCTCCTTTGTGGTCATTAATATTCACAGGCAAGTTCTCCACATTTCCGGCATAGGTGAGTGCATCAAGAACAATGATCTTGTAATGGGGATACTTATGATAGACATATCTGACAAAGTTGCTCCCCATAAACCCAGCACCTCCAGTGACCAGTATTGTCCTTTCCATCTCCTCAATCTCCTTCATCACGGTTGATGCATTAATACTGAAAGACTTTTGTCCCCTTGGTTAAAAAGGAGATCGATCACAGATAGGTAAGGAACAAAGTCTCCGTAAAGCTGATCATAGATGGGATGGCGATAGTCCTGAAAGATCACTCGAATCCCCTCTTTCGAGAATGCATCCTCTCCGATATAATTCTTACCGGAGGCCCCCTCATAGAATATATCCGCATTTAATTTCTTACAGATTTTAATGAGCCTTTCGATTCTGTCGCCGATCACACCTAAATTTGAAGATCGAATAATCTTCCCTGTGTCGACACCGATCACTTCTGCAAGCTTGTGGATAAAATGCATATCGAGATCGATGAGATATTCCCAGTTTCTTTCGTAAGCTTCTTCAAAAATGTGTGAATAACGATGATAATAAGGCGCCTTGGAATAACTTTGCCTGATAGAAAAAAGATGTTTTTTTCTCCAGTTCACGTCGTTGTTGATCTTCACCTCATTGATTAAAGTGTGTTCGTTAAACTTGACCAAGACTGGTACTGTTATCCACTGAGCTCCATTGAGCGTTTTAATCTTGTTTCGGTTTCGCCAACTATGTTTGTCATATTGCACATCATCATAAATCACGAAAGCATCACTCCGATACATTTGCTCAAAAAAACCAAGCCACGGCAGATAACCCGGTTGGAGGATTCCGATGATCACAAGCTTTCCTCCTGTTTCATAAATCGAAGAATAATGGGTAGATAATAGGAATAACCTTCCCATGTCCCCAAATCACAAGGAATCCCTTTCAGGATCGTCCCGTATAGGGGAAATCTCTGCTGGATCGCTTCATAGGTCTTGAGAAAATCAACTTCCCCTGTTTGATTGTTCAGGTATTTTTCCGTCATGTAATCCAATGCCTCAGATAAGAAGGCCGTTCTTCCAAACCCTCGAATCGATGAACTTTCATCCTGGGTCAATCCTTTTAGGACATAGATATTACCTTCAGCCTTTTGATATTTGAAGGACCGAGCTCCAGTGAAAAACCGGCCTTCCTTTTTTGGGATATTGACCATCGAATTCCAAATTCCTTTTGCTTCCTTGCTCTGCTCCAGTAATTGTCTTGTTGCGGGCTTTTTTGACAGAAGCACCTGGTCTGGAAGGGCCATGATAAAAGGAGCTCTTCCAACGAAAGCCTTTGCCCTTCGGAGTGCATCTCCAATCCCGAGAGGCTTCTTCTGGTAAACAAAGTTGATTTCGATCCCTTTGTACCTCTGCCTTTTGAGATATTCTTCAACCACTTCTTTCCCTTTTCGGATAACCACACATATCCCCTTTATGCCCGAACATTGGAGCTCGGTGATCGTATGCTCAATCATGGGAAATCGTCCTAAGGGAAACATCTCTTTCGGAAAAAAAGTCGTCAATGATCCCATCCTCTTGCCAAAACCTGCCGCAGGGATGACAGCTGTTTCAATCGCTTTGTTCATACAATATTTTTGGCAGATAGAGTTTACCTCTTCATTTAAACATCCTTAAAGTATCCTTCGGACTCCTGAAAATCCAATGATTTAACTTTTGATCTCCTCTTTTTTTCAGCATTCTTCACAATCTTCCAATAATTGTGTTTCCAGGAACGATATTTCCAGTCGGGGCAATCCTTACAGAGATCGATTTCTACTCCCTTCTTTTTCAGATGCATCTGCCGATAATATTCAAACCCCTCCCCGTGCCAGATCTCTTTCATGCTCTTTTCATGAATATTCCCCATATCCGTTTTGCCAGCAATATCAAACCCACAAACCATGACCTTACCCCTTGAGTCGATGTTTAATCTTTCAAATACGAAAGGACATGGAATCATCTCTGTCGATGGCAAATAAGGGGCTGGATCTGCAGATTTAGAAGGATCGTTTATTCCCCAGGTCAGATACTTTCTTTTTTGGAAATTATCTACCATGGGGTCCCAGAATCTTTCTACGGCGTCGATATCGACATCCACCTGGTTGACGCCACTCGCAATAATTTTTGTTGAGCTCTTCAGAAGATTTCTTAATTCAACCATTTGTTTTACGTTCTTTAACAAGGTCTCCCACTTTAAACCCTTTCTCACTTTGGCATAAGTCTCAGGATCTCCTGCATCAACACTGAATTCAATCATATCCAGATGGGTTTCAAGTAATTGGGTGCTGCTTTCAGCTGAAAATAATGAACCATTGGTGATCAAGCCCACCTTGGCACCGACTTTCTTTGCATAGACCATTAATTCAACTGCTTTTGGGTGCAACATCGGCTCGCCACCACCTGATACTCTCATCCAAGCTCCGTATTCTCCACATTGATCGGCTATGATCTTGAAGGTCGCTTCTTCCATAAACGGGCGGTCTTTATAATCTGCCCTGATTTGAGAGTTGGTATAAGGACAATTCGGGCACTTGGCATTGCAGACATAGGTAAACGAAAGAACACACATCATCGGAAATTCTTGGGCCTGCGGTTTGATACCGTATCTCTTTTGCCTGTGGAGAATTCTGTTATTCTTTTTCATGCCATGCATTTCAACAGATTTTTTTTCTAAATTGGATTCCTAATTTACTTTCACCCTCATAGAATCTCTGGGATTGGCCAAGCATTGTATATCCATTTTTCTCAAAGGTCCTCTTGGCGGTCAGATTATCATTTAATACCCATGCCCAGACACTCTTTAAGGATTTTTCTTTTGCTACCTGTTCAATGATCCTCAGAAGTTTTTTTCCTACACCTTGATTCGGATGCTTAGCGAAAAAGGCTATCTCACCCTCTCGATGGAGGTATAGGATGGCAACCCCTATCAAGCATGAATCTTGTAAAATTCCCCTTACCTCAATGTCCTGACGCTTCAGCCACTCCTTCGTCTCTCCAACATTGACCGGACTGGTTAAAAGGAGTGGGCAGTAGTGGTTCCTTAAAGATACATACTCTTCTACGTAGGCCTCTTCATTTTTTAAATCTATGATTTTCTGAATCTTACCCAAAATACCTCTCCCACCAGAGTTGAAGCATCATGAGATTCCAGACCTTACTCGCATTATTTTTCTTACCAGCATAATAATCTTCTAAAATATGTTTGACAAAATCTTCATTGAAAAAGTGATGCTTTCTTAGTCGGTTTTCTGATAGGATATCGAGGCTAAAAGCTTTAAGCTTATCCACCATCCAGTCGAAGACGGGTAAAACAAATCCCTCCTTAGGCCTCTCCACAATACCGTCGGGTAACAACGGACGAACGGTTCTTTTTAATATATCTTTCACGATCCCGTTTCTTATTTTCATGTGGCCTGGGATCGTGGAAACAAATTCAACGAGCCTATAATCAAGAAAGGGGGACCGAATTTCCACAGAATGGGCCATCGATAGGAAGTCGATAAAGGCCAGGACCTGATCAGGAAGTTGGGTGTTCCATTCCATTTCCAGTATGCGATTCAGAGGATCTTTCGTTGTCGTAGCACTAAAATTCTCATCGAAAAGGGAATAAGAACTGACGTGGTCCAAATTTGACTTGAAATCGCCTGATAAGAGTGAATCCTTTTCCTCATCACTGAATACTCCGAGTTGATATCGCCATCGAGCCTCGTCCCCCTTTGATTTCTCATAAAGGTTCGTCAGAAAATCGATATCACAGGGTTTGAAGAGAACCTTCTCCTCCTCCGCTAAAGTTCCATTTTTTACCTTTCCGTAAAGGAGTTTGAAATAATGCATTGGCTGGGCAACCCGATGAGAAAGGTAACTGCCAAAGAGCTCATCTGCGGCATCTCCGGAAATGGCCACCTTGACATGTTTCATGATCAGCTTTGTCAGAAAATAAGTTGAGATGGTTCCTGAAAAGGGCTGGTCAAAGGCGACGATGACCTTTTCAATTTCATCCACCAGCTCTTTATACGACATGATATATTCATGGTGATCCGTCCGATATGCCTGTGAGACTTTGCGAGCGTAATATAGATCTGCCTCTTTATTCTTCAACTCATCTTCATATCCTAATGAAAATGTTTTAATCGGTTTGTCAGTAAACCTTGTCATCAATGCAACAATTGAACTCGAATCTACTCCTCCGCTTAAATAAGCACCGAAAGGGACATCGCTGATCATTCGAACTCGTGTAGCATCTTCCAGCAATGTTGACATCCTCTCTTTGACATCACGTTCATCCTGATTCTCTTTTTCGTCGAATCGGATCTTCCACCATCTCTTTTTTGAAATTCCGCTCTGAGAAAAGGTTAGGATTTCACCCGGGAGAAGTGAGTAAATCTCCTTAAAGGCAGTGAGAGGGGACGGAACATTTTTAAAGGTAAAGTAATGATTGATGGCTTCGTAATTGATGTCCCGGTGATACTCGGGATGGGCCAAGATGGCCTTAATCTCGGAACCAAATATGAGATGGCTATTGGCAATGGTATAGAAAAGGGGTTTCACCCCCATCCTATCTCTGATCAGCAAAAGTTTATCCTTTACTGAATCCCATAAAGCAATGGCAAACATACCGTTCATTTTATGGACAAAGTCATTCCCATATTCTTCATAAAGGTGGACAATCACCTCTGTGTCAGAATGGTCCGTATAAAATGTATGCTCTCGTCCCATCAGTTCTTTCCTTAA
>JADDYB010000251.1_pt1 | contig 16783 bp, 36 predicted proteins | sample 8641941 | NCBI WGS metagenome assembly JADDYB01 (sample SAMN16275377, study PRJNA637457) | freshwater sediment metagenome | isolation source: Lake Kineret sediment | place: Israel: Lake Kineret | collected 2013
CGGTGTTTTGATGGACGAGTGGCTAACTTCTGCTTCTACGTTTGCTTCGGCAAATCAAACTGCTCTAACGATTGATGACATTAAGAAAGCAATTGATGTCGTCAATTCGCTGCCACCTGAACCATTTAAGCAGATGATGGCGAAAGCAGAAATGCCTCCCGAGGCAGGGTATGAGCTCCATCTTCCGTTTCATTTGACGGATCAATTCCCGTTTGCTCCTGATTATGTGAAGTTTTCGAGAGCGGTTCACGAGCCCACCATCCTTCCGTCGTTTAATATAAGGGCGTTTAATTATGACTTCTCCAACAGTTGAAGGAATCAAACGGGACATTGAGCGAAAGAAAAAGCTCATATCCAAACACAAACAAGAACTGGACAACATGGTATTGGGGTTGCAGTCGCTGTGTACTCACGAAAACAAATACACAACGGAACAGTATCATGACGGTGGTTACTTTGACCAGGCATATACCGTATACAAAACCAAGTGCCCCGACTGCGGCTTGGACCTTGGACAAAAAATAGAGCCCCATTCTTATTATGGATAAGTTTGAGAAATTTGTACAGTCTGTAGATTATATGATACAGCTCACGGAAGAACACGCACTTTCGTGGGAAGATAAACAAGACTACTTCTCACGACCGATGTGGTTGAGAAATTTTGCTACTGTGCACCTAACGTTGCCGAGAGCGGTAGGGAAAACATCGTACATCAACAAACGAGCGAGATGTGCAGATGCAGTGATTGTTCACAACCAAGAAATGAAGTCTCAGTACAAAAACTCATGCGCGAGGATTTTTATCCCCCACGAACTTAACCAGTTGGGGAGAGGGTGTGGGCGAGTTGGTTTCAACCGCGTATACGTTGATGAGCCGAGGTTGGTGTTTAATCAATGGTTTTCTAAAGACGACCTAATGGCAGTATTTGGTGGGGTGAGCAATCCTTCGGTGTGTGCAAACATGATTATTATGTTGGGAACTTGAATATGGATGTTGAACTTATGCCTTGTCCGTTTTGTGGTGGGTCACCAAGGCTTGTCCAAGATGGTAGCTGGTACGTCAAGTGCGATTGTGGGGTTGAGGGTGCCTACTTCTACGGCGACGAAAACACAAACGCGGAGCAGAAAGCTGTGCAAGCATGGAACCACAGAATTCCGTCTAACGTATTAGCGTTTTATGGCAAACCATATGCGTATGAGGTCGTTGCTCCTGATGGGTATTCGACATTGTTGAGGGCGCCAACAGCATTACCTAACCACACCAACATTCCTTTGTACAAGATTGATATCAACTATGAATCCTAAAGCTGCATGCGTTCTTATTTTCAACGAAGAGAACAAGGTTCTTGCCGTTTCGCGTCGTGGCGAACACACACAGTTTGGTCTCCCAGGTGGTAAAGTTGATGATGGAGAAACCACCTTACAAGCTGCAGTGCGTGAGCTTCAAGAAGAAACGGGAATTGTGTTGTATGACGACGATGATCTGGAGTTTCTGTATGCTGATGATGATGGGCATGGGTATGACGTGACAACGTTTATTCTCACACGTTCCCTTCGTTACCACGAAGCGTCACAACAGGAATCAGACATGGTTGTGGAATGGGTTGAGCCACGAGTTTTGATATCTGGACCGTTTGGACAATACAACCTGCACGTGTTTGAGGCAAATCGAATGAGAATGTCGCAGGGATATGACTAACTACGTATTGTTTCTCGACGATGAACGTGAACCGTCCCGGCATTTGTTGGCTCAGAATGCAGAGGTTGTAGTCTGCCGAACATACGACGAAGCTATCCAAACTATTCGACAGCGTGGGACACCATCACACATATGCTTCGATCACGACCTCGGGCCTGATTCGGAAACAGGATATGACTTTGCTAAGTGGTTGGTAGACGCTTCGCTGCAATCAGGAAGTAACATTCCAATTCGGTTTTCAGTACATTCACAAAATCCTATAGGTGCAGCAAACATTAAAGCACTGTTAGATAATTACAACAAACATATAACACAAAAAGGAGAATTATAATGAATTTTGGACAAGCAGTCGAAGCGATGAAAGAAGGCAAGTTGGTAGCACGTGCTGGTTGGAATGGTAAGGGAATGTTTATTTTCCTCGTTCCGGGTAGCACGTTTACTGTTAATCGTGCTCCCCTCCTTGGAATTTTTCCTGAGGGAACGGTGATTAAATATCGCTCACATATTGACATGTATGATGCAGAAGGTATGGTCGTTCCTTGGTTATCTTCTCAGACTGACGTGCAAGCAGAAGACTGGGAAGTCGTTGATGCCCCAGCTGTTTAAAGTATTTCGCCGGTATTCAGATACTTGTGGCAACGTGTCGTTTGTGGAGCATGGTGTATATGAAGCAAACGATGTGTCGGAGGTGGAGGCTGTGTTTCGCGATGGATTCTTCGTTGGGTTTTTTGTAGAGCCACTCGAAATCAAACCGCTACCAACTACTGTACAGCACGTTCCAGCAGAATGAACAAATCCACCCGTTGACAAAATTGGGTAATTGGTTTAGGCTGTAAACATATCAATATAACCGGAGTTTAACATGGACCTAAACGTCCTACTATCAAAAGCGATTGCGCTTGCAGCAACGAAGCACGCAGATCAGTTTGACAAGGGTGGAAATCCCTACATATTGCACGTGTTAAAGGTTATGCACTACACCAAGTCTACAGACTTGGAGGTGTTGATCATCGCCGTTCTTCACGATATCGTTGAAGATACGGACGTCACGTATGCAGAACTGCGTGAGATGGGTTTCAGTGAACGCGTCATCGCTGGTATCAAGGCTCTGACCAAAGTAAAAGGTCAAACACACGAAGAGTACAAGGCTGGTATCCTCGCGAACGTTGACGCGATTATCGTTAAGATGGCTGACTTGCGTCACAACAGTGACATTCGTCGATTGAAGGGTGTGACCGAAAAAGACATCAAGCGGATTGCAAAATATCACAATATGTGGCTCGAGTTAAAAGCTGCGCTGGAGACAATGAATGGACAGTGAGTTTTGTCTTGACTTACTCGAGTGTTTCAAAGTCGAAGCAGGCATCGAAGAAAAAGAGCCGTGTCCTGGTGTGTATTTTCGGTACACAGAGAACAACTATGTCACCAACAACGGGACTAAATTTGTCGTGCAAAAACAGATTTCGCTACTAAAGAAGATATCGTGCACAGGATGTGATGAGTGCGGGTGGATGTTGGACGATGCTGTAATGGGCATGCAAGAAATTGGCGAAGCTCACTTTGAATTTGATGCCAAACTCAGACACGGTGATATAGTAACGCTTGAGTTTGTGGTTGACGGACGAGACTGGGAGATGGGATACGTTGACGAGTCGCACCTTAAGGTGGTCAAAACTACGCCACCAGTTCAAAACTCATCCGCCGAACCTGTTCATCCGGAATTGAGTTGATGTCTGAACCGTATACTGGATCGAGAATAACGATCTGAGGACCAACAGAAGTTAATCGTATCATCCAGTTACCGCTGTGCAGGTCATATGATCTACGGCCCGAAGATAACAACATACGAAGCGCATCGGCGAACGTATCATTTGTTGTCTTTTCGATAACCTTCTGGATCGTTTTGCGATCCTCAAACATCGAGTACAGGTCATCTGGTGTATCGATTTTAAGACCAAGATTCTCAAACATCGCTACGATTGTATCGTTATCGATCCGCCCACCGTATAAGGGTTGCAGCTTCTCCATTAGCACCACGCCAGTCATAAAGTAGCTGTGAATACCTGATAACCTAAACTCCTTATTTTTGTAGATGGAGTGACGATATATACGTGGAAAAAATGGATTGTCCTGGTGTTGTTCGATCATCTTGATGAACTGATAATATGGGTCATTGAAGTCATCCATTCCATACACTTTACGAATCGTGTTAGGTTTGTTGGTCAATAACGCAGCGCCTTGCACACCCGCTCCAAGAACCTTCTTGCTTTTCTGGTCCCTCAGGGTTTGCATGTTGAGAGTAATTTCGTGTAGTAGCATGGTGTTACCAAAGATAGTTTACATATTTATTGTTGACTTAACTACATGCTGTGTATATTATGTTAATATGACATCATCAATAAACAACTTGGTTTGGGTTAGAGGCACCATCAGTCACAATGGCTTGGATAATGAGCGTTGGACGGCAAGAGGTGTGTATACATCTGAAACAGCGGCTGTCTTCGCATGCACGTCCGACGATGACTTTATCGTTCTAGCAGAATTGGATAAGCCCTTCCCGCTGTTAGCAGTTGATGCAATCAAGATGTACTATCCATTTTTGGAAACATGGGAAACGAGTGTGTTATTCAAAATGAGGCACGTCCAACGTCCTGTTCCTAAAAAGTGTGATTCCCCTTGTTTACGACTGGTCAAAAACGATGATCGATGAGAAAAAAGAAGAAACGTTATATCAACGACTTGCTGAGGCAGAGTTGCAACGCCGGTTGCTTAATGAGCGGCTTGACATGATGACACGAATGTGTACTAATTATGCAGACATGCGAGCTGAAGTGTGTCGTCAACTCGAAAAGTTTGACATGGCTCTCACCATCAAAAATGAAGTAATTCGAAAGCCATCCGAATGAGAAAAGGCGAAAGAATAATGGGGTGGGAGGGACTACACCGTCACACGAACCACAACTACCACATTATTGACAAAGGTGGGAGAGCGATATACTGTGGGTGTATGCCTGGTATCCGTTACAACGGTGGGTATATGTGGATGAAAGTTCACCACCGGTCATTGGCCCATCACTTGGAGCAGTGGTACAGACAGTATAAACTCGAACAAAACATGGAACGCAATAAGGAGAAAACAAATGACGTTTGACGAGTGGTGGAACGAGCAACCAATATCTAAATTGCCTGATACGGACCGAGTTGCATATCTGAGAGATATGGCACAACGAGTTTGGAATAGTGCACAGCAAGCAGAACGAGACGATTGGAACACATCTACTCAAGGTGTAACCGCTGAAATTAGCTCTACACAGCGTGCTGCCATTATGCGAAGACTACCAACACTGTTGACGTGGGGAGAGCTGCTAGTCCGGGCCGAGGAGGTGTTTATTGATAACACCAAAGCTGAGCTTGAAGACCACACGTTCCAACACCTCGTTCGAGCGATTTTAACAGAAGAAGAAGACAGACGACACGGTGCAAGACCCAACTATCGAATTGACGACGTATGCACTGACGGCGATTGGAGGCGTGATGGATGGTAGCATAGTGCACAACTACTCTGGCGACATATGTACCCATCAGACTTAACTCAATACAAAACTACACACGACCTATTATTATCACTGTTGTATTCAGAACTGGGGATATACTCCGTGATGCATCCAGCGGCGATGTATCTCGGGGTTTCGTTGGTGTACGTGGAGTTGAAAACCAGGTTGCTGGATAGCGCCGAAGAACTTGTGCACTCTGACATATTGAATATTGGTGTATATCGCAGAGATGATTTGGCACTGTTCTACAAACTATACGCGAGTGTCAACGATTGTAACGAGCTGATGTTTAGTGATGAGATGGTAACACAATATGGTATCCTGCCTGTCGTCGCTGAGATGATTGCGATATACCCTGATGTTGCGAGACACGTTGAACGAGCTTGTATTATACATGCGGATGCTCATGGTGATTTTGTTCGCAAGCGCATGGAAAAGGTACTACACCAACTCAACATAAACAGTTACATACGGTTAAACAAAAAGGTTGCATAATGGAAAAACAATACATCTCATACATGGAGCAGGTGCCGCTACCAAAAATAACAGACTACAAACATGCATATCAAGTTCGGAAAGATAGACCACTCGTGTGGTTGCAGGAGGCCTGCTGCTGGGTGTTACGTAAGTTGGAAGCATACGCACAGGACCGGTCAATTGCGTACACACATAAAGAAGTTGACATTTCCAATCTAGTTGAGGGAATATACGCACAGTTGGGGATGTTGAATAGAGATCACAACATCCGTGGCAGACGAGTGTTAATTGGGTCCGAAGAGTTTGCACAACTGTGTAACGCACCAGACGCACGATATCACTTAACCGTATATGCATCAGACATACGGTTTGGTGGACTAACAGTAACAGTAATTCCATGGATGAAAGGTATTCTGGTAATGCCAGAATAAAAAAATATGAGAGGTTCACGTTCACGATACTGGTCAGGTAGCAAGTTTTCGAAATGGATTCAGAAGACTTTCGCTGATACAACTAAGCCGCTTGCCCTTCCGTTGGGGGAGTGGGGCAAGTGGTACAAAGCGTTAAAAGACGCTCACCCCGTCGTGTACTGGTTTACGGAAGATTTCCTCGACTGGGCGCAAAACGTTGTTAACTATCCCGTTGACCAACTCGACAGTCTCCGTTACTGGGGATACAACCGATTCGTTAGCAAACCACACATACTCAACACCAAGTTAAAGAAGGGTACGTATTACGAAGTTGAAACTCGCATGCTTCACGGACTATTTGAAACGCTCGTTGACTTCATAGAAGTTGAGAAGGCGTGGATGAGCGTTGTATGGGATAAAGAAGCTCGTGACAAGTTCCAACTACCGTGGTATAAGCGTGTGCCATACTGGCTTCGTTGGAAAGAGTGGCGGTGTCCTGAAGCGGGGCTGGAGCACCTCAAATGGGAGATGAGCCTCATTGTTGATTATGAGTATCTGCCCGAGGAAGAACGAGCATCCCAGCCTGACTACGGCGTTCCAACATCTCAAGCAATTGGCGCAAAAGAGCAGTATGAACTCTACAATTGGTGGAAGAACATTCGCCCAACGAGACCCGATCCAATGGACGCCGGTGGGTGGTCTGAGTATTGTGCCAAAATGGATGCCAAGTATGGTGGTGGCATTATGGCTTGGATGGATGAGCGAGACGAACAAGATGATGTGGCGTCAAGTATCGCACTGGATAAAACTCACGAAATCGAACAAGCGTACGAAAAAGAAGACGAAGAAATGATGATTCGTTTAATCAAGATACGCAACGGGTTGTGGACATGATTAACCGCTCCGTCAGGCCTTACCGGGAACCAGCTGTATATTACGCTGAATCCAACACCTATTTGGACGCAATGGATTATGTTGAGTTCATGTTTGGTGAAGGGTGGAGAATTCTAGTTCCACCGTTTGTAACACGAACAGAGCGAATAGCAATTCAGAAGTACGAACAGATAGTTCCAGAGTGGGTTGAACAACCTGTTGAGTGGGGGTTCGTTCTGCACAAATTTCACGAGATGGACGTATTATAACATGGATAAATTAACAAGATCGTTGCTAGGTAAGTATGACTGTGTGATCAAGCTCTCCAGTGAGATTTCTCACGAGGCAGTACTGGCGGCTAGGACTCACATCAACCTCGAAGAGCACATTAAGCGTACGATGGCCGCACAAATAGCGACCAAATTACTCGAAGACAAAGCCGCTGTATTCAACGAAAGTAGAGAGCCAGGCGAGAATATTGTGTTTTCTGCAAAGATCATTGCCATGACAGAAAACGAAGCCGATGAGTTGGTAATGGCTGCCTATCAAGCTGGACTAGATTCAAAAAATGCGTAATTACATACGATACATCTGTTTTTCGTTCTTGTACTTGTGAACGTATTTAATGTTGTGCTTGCCTCTGCGAAAATTGCCAAGGCCAACGTTGTATGCATGGACAGCATCCTCTGCGTTTCCGAGCAGCTTGTAGTACTTGTGCAAGATGTCTGCACCTGACTTGATCTGATACTCAAGGTCGCTAGATAATCGGGTGGGGCTCAAATCCCACACGCCCGGCCGAACTTGCATCAGCCCCATAGCCGGGTCATCTTTCAGCTTCGATACGGCTGCAGGTCTAAAACTGCTCTCAATCCCTGCGATTGCCAAAATATCTTCCGCCGTTGGAAAAGACGATTTTTCATATTTTTGCGCCAATGAGGCGACCGTTTGAGCTAGCTTGGGAGCGACACTATACTTCTTCATAATTTTGTTCGCGAGCATGGCCCTATCCATCTCGGCTCGCTGAGATGCTGTGGCTTGAGTGGGTTCATTTTGAGCTAACTGGGGACTCATTAACGTTCCCAAAGCAAAAGCACCACCTGCAAGCGCCTGCTTGAAGTTGACCTCGTTTAACTGCTCATCTCTCGGTGGCAATTCTATAATTTCGTTAAGTTTCATGCGCGATAGTTCCGTTTGAGTTATTTATGCCTCAGCTGACCTCTCATAAATACTTTGACCCTAACACACAGGCGGATATTATCGATACATAGAGTAACACATCATATTAAACAGCATTGTTGCGTTTCTTATAAGGAGTAGTGTGATGTGTATTGTACCAGCGATAATGATGTTTTTGTATGCAGGCCTTGCTCTAGGTCCTTTGCTAATGGAGAAGTTTGATGAAAATCGTAGAAATTCTTCTGGAGAAGAAGACCAAGAAAAAGAAGAGTCGCAAGACTAAGGCTAAGAATATGTACTCCGGTTCATCGTTCCGCACTCCCGTGGGAGGGTTCGGAGGTTGGTATTATGGTGTTCCTATGGACACCGGTTCAAGCGACGGTGGCGATGGTGGTGGCGAATAACGGTTGACGTTTATCTCCACTCGTAGTAATATGCATCCATATGTTAACAAAAGGATGTATAATGCGATACTACGGATTTGGCAATTTCATGCTCTCAAGCGTCCAACAGGGCGTTCAAAACTTTCACGTTTGTCACGAACTGTTCAACAAGTACTTTACGTCGTCTTCGGGCGCTGCTAAAGTGTTGTTTGAGTGGTCGCTAAATCACAAAACAGCAGTCTTCTTGAACGGTGGTAATGCTGCTGGGTTAAGGGCTGTCTACTCTCAATTGACAGTGTTTGGTGATGAACTATGTCTGCCGTACGTAAAGTTTCACGAAGACGAAGATTCTCTCGACAATTCAATGACCGCTTGTGGTATCATCGTTACGACAGATATCGTTGACCTGGCACAGGCAATGCGGGAAAGCACTAACTGGTGGGCGCCTGAGTTACGGCACACGGACGCGGAGATTGCACTAGCGTCTTTTCTTAATCAATTTCAACTAGCGCGATGAAAATTCAAGACTTATACGAATCAGGCAACACTTCCGTTACGGGCGTGTTGAATACTATTCGGGCGATCTACGCAAACAAGAGGATTGGTACCAGTCCTAAGCTGTGTCATGCTCATACAGCGCAAAATATTGATCCAGCTTCACCAGCGGATGTGATTGTGTTATACGGGTTTGGCACCACCGTTGTGCACTCAGCGTTGTTGCATGGTGGTCAGTTGGTAGGTCAATATGCTGGTGTAACGACCTCGAAACTCCTACCGTCTGGTAACCTCCAAATTAACGTTAATGGTAATATCGACGAATTGGAGCCGGTGTACAGTGTTTCCGTTGGTGATTTTCTGGAGAACGCGCAATGAATGAACTTGAACCACAAGATACTGAGTTTAACACTATCTCTATCAACCTCGATGACGAAGTGGCTGAAGAGCTGTGTCGTATATACGTTGAGCAGAATATGCATCTAGCCTCTCTGTCGTTGTTTACTGATCTAATGTCAGAGGGTGCAGACGTGCAGCATGCCTTATATCGTGCTGTCATTAACCAAACCGTCATTACATCAATGTTTGAAGACCTAAACAAGCCTGGTCATCCAATTCCTCCTTTTGATATTTAAGGTAGTACATGAGCGATAAAAGAGACTTCTACGAAGTTCTTGGAGTACACAAAAACGCTTCTGCGGATGAGATCAAAAAAGCTTACCGTAAGTTGGCAAACAAGTACCACCCCGACAAGAACCCCAACGACCCAACCGCCGAAGAAAAATTCAAAGAGGTTAAACACGCCTATGAGGTTTTGTCAGACGAGTCAAAGCGGTCGGCATATGATCAGTTTGGACACAGTGGAGTAGACAACAGGCGGCCTCAACATGATGCATACGCGGAAGCTTTCCGCCGAGCGTTTGAGGAGCAGGCGCGACAACAACGCACGATGCAGATGCAGGTTGGCATTTCTCTGGTGCAAGCGATCAAGGGTGATACGATTACCGTTGACGTACCATATATGGAAAAATGTTCTGCATGTGAGGGGACAGGATCCAAGTCCAAATCCAAGGCAACGTGCTTACACTGTAATGGAACGGGCCAAACTGTTGGGAACATGGGTGGAATGCGTTTTGCACAAACGTGTGGACACTGCGGTGGGTCTGGTGAGGTGGTAATTGATCCGTGTAATACGTGTCATGGTTCTGGACAAGTTCGTAAGACGCACAAGCAGGAGATTACTGTTCCTCCTGGTGTCGACACCGGTGATGCTATCCGAATGGGGTTCAAAGACCACGAGATCGTTTTTGTGTTTGTTGTGCAACAGCATCCTACGTTTATGCGGGATGGGAACAATCTGATTCGTAAGGTCGAAGTTGATGTGGTAACTGCGGTCGTGGGTGGCAAGGTAACGGTCGAGGACGTATTTGGATCCTCCCTATCTGTTACTATTCCTCCAGGAACACAACCCTTGCAGTCCTTGCGGTTGACGGGTAAGGGGGTATCGAGAAATGGACGAACGGGCGATATGTATTGTCAGATTGTTGTTAAGATTCCGACTGACCTGACTGATAAACAAAAAGAGTTGTACGAACAATTACGACAAACGTTGGATCACTCAAAATGACACTTACACCAAACAAAATACTAGCGGCTGTTGCGGTGTTGTTAATTACGTCAATAACACTAATCGTAGTGTTTGCTCCCAGTCAAACGTGGAACCCCGTGTGCTACAACGGTTACCGATACAACGTAGATGGACAAGGTGTGATGTGGCCAATTCAAACGAAATACGGCATCCAACGATGCTTTACGGGAGAGACAGATGTATCCAAGTGATGAAGACCGTCACAAAATCGTGACAAGCATGTGTTATACAACCCGGCACGACTATGGGTTGGTGGTGGACACAGACGATTCTACCCACTTTGGTACAGCTATGAATAGGCAACAGCAAGAAGCGTTGTACAGACAGATGGATCAGCTGTATGATCATCATATTGATCCGTTGGTGAAAATACTGACGGAGATTTTGGGTAGTATTGAGAATGATGTGGTCAAGCAACGAATTCAACGAGCGATAAGGGAGAGTGGCGGTGGCTAAGGTGTTAGTGGAGACCGTATCGATGACAAGAATGCGGTACGTGGTGGAAACACCCGATGATCATCCTGAGTACGCGCTGGATACCGTTGCGTGTGATGAAGGTATTGAAGTGTCGCAATTGTTTCTCGGTGAAACCATCGTATCTCACCGAGAAATAACTGAAGCTGAATACCTGGATATGTTTGATGAAGATAACGAGTATCTGTCAAGCTGGTCAGATGAAAAGAAACTGGAATACATTACAAGGATCAAAACATGAAAACAGAAGTTTACTGCACCCTACAGGTTGAAGGAACACATAACTGGCCCAACTGTCCGTACGAGGAGGTGATTTACCTGCGTGTTCCTCACAGGCACGTCTTCCACATTAAGGCGTACAAAGAAGTGTTCCACGATGATCGGGATCAGGAGTTTATCATGCTCAAACACAATATTCAGAAGTATTTGAAGACTGAGTACTTCGGGGTGACGCAACAACTGTGTGTGTTTGGTGCGATGTCGTGTGAAATGATTGCTCGTGAGTTAATCGATGAGTTTGGGTTGTCGCGGTGTGAAGTCAATGAAGACAACGAAAATGGGGCGATTCTTACAGTATGATTGAATACATCAAAAAAGACGTGTGCGACATCGAAACGGGTGTTGTTGCACACGGCGTTAACTGTCAGGGCGTGATGGGATCGGGTGTTGCTGGCGCTTTGCGTCGCAAATACCCTCATATTTTCACTCGCTACAAGAACATATGTGACCTGTGTTCACCTAGAACTGAACAGGTGCTTGGGATGGTTGACGCCGTTGACGTTAGGGGTGAGTCAGAACCAATTTTGATTGTGGTTAATTGCTTTACTCAAGACCACTATGGTAGAGATAGCAAGCGGTATGCGAACGCAGAGGCGGTGAAACGGTCTGTAGATTCTGCTGTTCTGATTGCCCTTGGCCTTGGACTTCCGTTTTACATGCCAAAGATTGGGTGTGGACTAGGAGGACTGGATTGGGAAACTGAAGTTGAACCTGTTGTTCAAGAGATCGTCGATAAGTACAATACCACAATTTACGTGTGTGATTTATAACCGTTGACTTACACCAGTATATAGGGTAATATAAACATATTATCACTCAAGGATTAACCATGTACTTATCAGACACAACTAACACCATTGTCCGCATAGGCGGGTGGATAGCTGTTGCACTCGTTATCGGTTCCGTATACGTGCTTACCGATAGCTATCTAGAACAGAAGCGTGTTGAAGATGGAATCGTTCCTCTACAGACGAAGACACCCGTTGAGTCTGCTCATTCGAAAGATTTTATTGGTGTATGCTCTGGCATGGACTTGACCAGCCCAGAGGTTCACATCGTGGCGCTTTCAGAGTGTATGGGACGTGTACGTGGATTCGTCGATGGCCACAACATGACTGTTGCGATGAATCAGATGGCAGGAGCCAAGTCTATCAAACTGTGGTGTATGCCAACGCAAGTTACGACAGACCAACTACTGACGAACGTCATGGACTGGGCGGATTCAAACCCAGATGATTATGTTGACATTCGCGCAAGCATGGATGATGCTAACAGTGCAACAGCAATTGTGATTCGTGCGCTTCGAACCACCTACCCGTGTGTGAATTCGTGATGAGCAATTTTCACAAACAGTTTGAAAAACTTTACGTGTATGCGATGGAGGAGAATGATCCCGTCATTCACGCGATGTTAAATGCCTTCCGCTACACTCCAGAAAACTGGAATAGTTGGGATGAGTTTCTAATTGATATCGTATTTGCTCTGTCAGCAGTAAATAAAGCCTCTCAGGAACATCTCGTGGACGTATTGAGTAAGCAACCTCCGACTCCGTACATCGTACCAATTGATCATTTCATACCTGATGGTGCCTGGTCAAGCGACTACAAATAACATAATTAGAAGGATAACAATATGCTGTTAGCTGTATCAGGTAGTCAGGGAGCCGGTAAGACAACTGTTCTCAATGAATTGACTCGATTGGGGTACAAAGTAATTGAGCGTAAGACATCTCGGTCAATTCTGTCTGACTGGGGTGTAACTCTGGCAGAAGTAAACAACAATCACGACCTCACAATCAAATTCCAAGATGAAATTCTGGCACGTAAGCTAGAGGATGAAGCTTTTGCTGTCAACAGCCCCGATGTTTGGTTCACAGAACGAACATTTACGGACCTGTTCGTGTACGCTCTTGTTGCTTTAGGCAAAGACAATGAGTATAATGAATGGTTGAACGAGTACTATGAGAAGTGTAAAAGCGCTCAGGAATTGTACAGTGCAGTGTTTTATCTGCAAGCTGGACATTTTCAACCAGTAAACGACGGCGTTCGAGGCATTAACAAACACTACAGTACGATGGTTGACCTGGTGATGTCTCATTACACAGGGTTGATGACACCTCAACGTAATATGTGCGTTATTGACACTCCTGGTGTTGATAGCCGAGTGTCAGTCATAGAATCAGAAATAGCACACATCAAAACATTTAAACAAGGAGAAAAATAATATGTCTAGTCATTGTGACGAAACCAATAAACCTAGTGACATGCAGTACCGTCGAGTATTCCGTCACAACGATTACAGCCAGCACATGCCTCACCTCAAGTTTGAGTATGATGCTGATTACTACCCCGAGGATTCGGAGCTGCCTGATCCTCAAATTGATCCATTCATTCCTGGACTGCGCGTTCAACTTGACAAAGTTGGCGTCAACGGTGTTCATCTTCCCATCAAGTTCCTTCGTCGGGATGGTTCTGTTCAAGAACTGCAAGCCGAAGCGTCCCTGTATGGTTCGCTCGATAACCCCGACGCAAAGGGTCTGAACCTATCACGCTTTCCAATTGTGATGCACGAAGAGATTGCTGATCACCTGTCTATTGACGGACTAAAAGGTGTTCTAACCAAGCTGCAATCAAAGCAGGGCAGTAGCCACACCTATTGTAAGCTGCGATTCAAGTACCCGTGGATGCAGCCTGCACTTCGCACCCGCAAAGAGCTTAAGGTTGGTGACTACGATAGCGTAGACGCTCTGAAAGCAGATCCTAACTTCTTTAAAGAAGTTGATGGTGCTTATCTGAGTAAAGAGAAGATGATGGGCCATATCTTCTACGACTGCATTCTGGAAGGACAGATGCACGGAAGCGAGTATAAATTCTTCCTAACTGTCAACTACGTATACAGCTCAACGTGTCCTTGTTCGTTTGAACTTGCTCAAGATGCGTTCCTCAAGCGAGGTCAAGCAGCCAACGGTCACAGCCAACGGTCCATCGGCAAACTAACCGTTCAGTTTGATCCTGATCAACACATCGTGTACATCGAGGACGTGGTTGAGATGGCGCGGAAGCAGGTACCGACGGAAGTGGTTGTTATTTGTAAGCGCCGCGATGAACAAGCGTTTGCAGAACTAAACGGTTCCAACCTACTGTTTACAGAAGATGCGTCCCGTCTTCTGTATCAAGGTCTTGACGCTATGTTTGACGAAGGCAAGATTCAAGACTTCAGTATCGTAACGGAGCACATTGAATCTCTGCACCCATGGTCTGCAACAGCTGTTGTAAGTAAAGGTATTCCTGGAGGGTTGCGCTAATGTGGGTGTCTACTAAAACATACGCACACTCAGAAGGGTTGAGTTGTGCCTTCAGACAGTGGAGGGCAACCTCCCACTGCAACCTAATCCACGGATACGCATTGCAAGTTGAAATCATTTTCGAGTCAGACTCACTTGACGCTCGCAACTGGGTTCAGGATTTTGGTGGGTTGAAGTCTGTTAAACAGTGGCTTCACGATAACTTCGACCATACACTGTGTGTCGCTGCTGATGATCCCAAGTTAGACGAATTGCAGAAGTTAGCAGATGCTGGGCTTGCAGACATTCGGATTCTGCCATCCGTTGGGTGTGAGAAATTTGCAGAATATATCTGCAACTACGTTCATGGCACCGTTTACCAGGAATCAGCTGGTCGGGTTCGAGTCCGCAGTGTAGAAGTTCGTGAACATGGTGGTAACTCAGCAAGATACGAACTGTAACGAAACCGTGACTCTTCGGCGAATCTATAAATATACAATAGATTCCCGGAGAGCTTCATGCGCATAGATTTTAGACAAGGCATTATCACATATCCTTCAACAGGATTAATACAGTACTTCCTACAGGCATCGGGGAACTATGTGTCCCTCAACGCCGCCAACGGTAGAACCGACGTAGCGTTTGCTCACGGGCTCGAAAACTATCTACTTTCCGAATCAACCAGTGTATCCAACGCATGGGGACCTCTTCCTGCCGGCACGGATTGTTGGTTATATTGGGACATTGATCTTCGCACCGCTGTTCGTACCTTTGGCTTTACTACCATTCAACCAATCAATGCTCCCGTTCAGCCTCCCGTAGTTGAAAACCAACATTGGTTCAACACAAGTACACTTACCATGTATGTAGCAACAGCCGGGGCGTATCGAACTGTTGCAAGGGTGTTTGCTGCAAAGGTGAGAGACGGACAGTTTACACCACTTGGATACGGCACTTCAGGCAAACCATACGCTGGTACACAGGCTGGTATTACAACCCAAAACGTTAAGGTTGGTCGCATATTAGTTGATGACAATGGCAACCCCATACGTCGAGGAGATGGACGGTTATTCACAACGGAAAACGAATTTTTCGTTGACGGTTCACCAGTTAATACAACTGTTTTGGAGGGTGCAGTCGTTCACGCAACGGCAGATACTGTGCTTCCGGCATTTAGTGTAGTTAAGTTTACTGACTTTGGTCAAATTAACCTTGCGACCTACAACGACATACAAGATAGTACCATTGCGTTGTTAATGGAGAACTTATTAACACATCAGGCGGGGGCCATTGTGGTGCAGGGGTTGGTTACTAATCCCTTGTGGAACTGGACTTCGTTGTCTAACTTGTGGATCGATGATACAGGGACACTTGTGCAAACGGACCCTCATGTTACAAACCCACTCGCTTACCCCATGGCCAAACCACCTGTTGGTCGAGTTGTATCTCAGACTTCGATTATATTCGACCAGGGGTTAGGGGGTATTGGTGAGCAAGGCCCCGCCGGCACAGCTAGACTCGCCACAGCTACTGTGCCTGGCATCTCAAGACTTTCTCTTTCTGCTGTTGTTGGAACTGATCCGATTGTAGTTGGGGACAATGACCCGCGTTTAACGGACGCGAGAATACCGCTAGCACACTCTCACAGCTATGAACCGTTGGACAACACGATTCTTAGGGATGCCAACATCGGAGTAAGTGTTGCTGCACAAGTCCACAGTCACGGAGATTACGTTGATGTGGTAGGTGATACAATGACCGGTTTCTTAACGCTACACGCCAATCCAACGTTGGCTCTGCATGCAGCGACGAAGCAGTATGTTGATGCGGCGGTGAGTGGTGGGGGCGGGGGTGTCGCGGAGCCGCTATATTACATTGTGCACGGGACGGGAACAGGGGTCGACTCATCATCAAAGTTCACACACAACACAGCCAACGGAGGGCTGCTTTTTAACTACGCCGCAACCGCCTACACATCTCCTGGACACATTGAACTATATGCAGCAAACACGTCATTCAACAACGCGGCTGCA
>JADDYB010000252.1_pt1 | contig 16732 bp, 12 predicted proteins | sample 8641941 | NCBI WGS metagenome assembly JADDYB01 (sample SAMN16275377, study PRJNA637457) | freshwater sediment metagenome | isolation source: Lake Kineret sediment | place: Israel: Lake Kineret | collected 2013
GGTGCGCTGTAATTGACCAACCCCCGGGCGAACTCTTTTCCACGATATCCCAGGCAGGTGACCAGATCCCCCCGATCGAAAGCCCCCCTGACTTTTATTACGCCAGATGGGAGCAGACTCTTTCCTTTCTGAACAATGGCCTTCTTCGCCCCATCGTCCACGATGACATCCCCCTTTGGTTTTGGGTTAAAGGCAATCCAATGTTTCCGACTGCTCAAGGCTTCGCCTTTTGAGAGAATCAGTGTCCCGATCTCCTTTCCCTTTAAAATCTGATGAAGAATACCGTCCCTCGTCCCCCGTGCTACCACAGTAGGAATTCCAAAGCGGGATGCCTTTTGGGCAGCCTGGATCTTACTGATCATCCCTCCCACACTCATCTCGCTTTTCGTCCCTCCGATGATCCCCTCCATATCCACATCAATATCCTCCACCAGAGGAATACATCGAGCATTTGGGTTCACTCTGGGGTCAGAATCACAAAGACCTTCGATGTCCGTCAGAATGATGAGTAGATCCGCTCCGACCAGATTGGTGATCAATGCCGAGAGATTATCATTATCACCCACTTTGATCTCATCCACCACCACGGTATCGTTTTCATTGATGATGGGGATGATCCCGAGTTCGAGAAGTGTCAACAGGGTATTGCGGGCATTCAGAAACCGATGCCGATGGCTCAAGTCATCATGGGTCAGAAGAACTTGGGCAACCATCTGTTGATAGCGCGAGAAGTAGTTTTCATAAATGTTCATCAACCGGGTTTGACCCACGGCTGCCGTAGCCTGCTTCTGTGTGATGGCCTGGGGACGGGTCTTATAACCCAATTTTTCCATTCCTGCGGCGATGGCACCCGAGGAGACCAAAACGATCTCATAGCCTTGGCGCTTCAGATCCGACATTTCTTTGGTCAAGCGGGAGAAGACTTCGTAACGGAGCCCTTTCTCGGCAGAGGCCAAAATACTGGAGCCCACCTTCACGACGATTCGTCTTCCCTTCCCTAATATCTTTCTGCGAATATCCTTGTTATTCATGAACTTGATCCGAAATGGATTCGAGTGCCCGAGACACCCCCTCTATCAATTCTTCCATTCCTTCTCCTGTTTGACCTGAGATGAAATAAAGTGGATGTCCCATCTTCTCAAATTGATTTTTAATGCCCTTTGCCCTTTCTTGCACCGATGGAAGATCTATCTTGTTGAGGGCAACCAGTTGAGTTTTTTTCTGAAGCGAAGGGTGATAAGCCTTCAACTCCTGGTTGAGGGCATGAAAGTCCTTGACCGCATCGCGAGAAGGCCCTTCCGAGATATCCAGAAGGTGAATGAGAAGACGTGTCCTCTCCACATGTCGAAGAAAAGTCAATCCGAGCCCAGCTCCTTTGGAGGCGCCTTCGATTAGACCTGGAATATCCGCAACGACAAAGGGTCGGTATTCTTCTCGCGTCACCACACCCAGGTTGGGAACAAGCGTAGTGAAGGGATAGTCTGCGATCTTTGGTCTGGCAGATGAGATCCTGGAGAGGAGAGTTGATTTTCCGACATTGGGATAACCGATGAGCCCTACATCAGCGAGAAGCTTCAGTTCGAGTCGGAGAGTGTGCTCCTGTCCTTTTTCACCCTTTTCGGCATGACGGGGGGCCCGCAGCGTGGACGTGGCAAATCGAGCATTGCCTCGACCGCCCCGACCTCCTTCTGCTGCTACAAATTGTTGGCCATCAAAGAGAAGGTCTTGCATTACCTCCTCTGTCTGATCATCTCGAACAAGCGTACCGGCCGGAACACGAATGATAAGGTTCTCTCCATTCTTTCCGGTTTGGTCTTTTCCCTTACCGTGGTTTCCCTTTTGGGCACGAAGTTGTTTTGGGTAGGTTAGATCGAGAAGGGTAGTCAATTGAGCATCGGCCTGAAGGATCACGTCCCCGCCTTTTCCTCCATCACCGCCGTTTGGACCCCCTCTGGGGATAAACTTTTCTCTCCGAAAACTGACACAACCATTACCACCATCGCCCGCTTTCACATGGATTTTTGCTTCATCCACAAATTTCATTTTCGATCACGGGCCAGATGGAGGGCCCTGAACCACGTTGGATTCAGGGTATGACCCTGCATCCTATGTGAGGCAGGGTTAAAGATTCTGAGTGTAGACACTTACCTTTTTTTTATCTTTCCCTTTCTTCTCATATTTGACGATCCCATCAATTGTGGCAAAAAGGGTGTAATCCTTTCCCACTCCTACATTTTCCCCAGGATGAATCCGAGTCCCTTTCTGACGGACCAGGATGCTCCCTGCCTGGACCCTTTGCCCACCGAATCGTTTGACGCCCAATCGCTGTCCGGCACTGTCTCTGCCGTTCCGAGAACTTCCTCCTGCTTTCTTGTGTGCCATAACTGCCTCCCAGAAACTCAATCATTGGATTACTGGAACGGTGGAATGTTGGAATTATGGTTTAACCCATTATTCCATTGTTCCAATATTCCATTTTTCCAGCCTATCCGCTCAAAGCGATATCATTGACCTTCAGATACATGTACGTTTGGCGATGTCCTTTGAATCGCCGATAATTCTTTCTCCTCTTCATCTTATAGGTTAGGACTTTTTTCCCTTTACTCTCTTGGACGATTTCCCCTTTGATGACGACATTCGTTAGATGGGGAGTCCCGATCTGTGTCTCTCCTTCTTTGGAGACCATCAGGACATCTTTTAATTCCACTTGATCTCCTAATTTTCCTTCCAATTTCTCTACCCGAATGAGGTCTCCTTTGGAGACCCGGTATTCCTTCCCACCGGCTTTCACCACTGCATACATCAGACGCCTCCGAACTTACATAATTAACGAATACTAATCCATTTTTCGCTTATTGTCAAATTCACATTTTCTCAAATTTCGACGATGCTGAATTGCTCTTGGTGGAATCCAGCCTTGCCCTTAATGATGATCTTTTTTCTCAGTATTTTCTCCAGCTCCTCCACTCCAGCCCTCTCCTCTTCATAGAGAAGGTCGGCGATCTCCGGATTGGCTTCGACCAAGATGTTATGACCTCCTAATTCAGTCGAAGTTCTTTCGATCTCTCGGAAGATGTCATAACAGACCGTTGTCTTCGATTTAATCTGTCCCGCTCCCTCACAATAGGGGCAAGGTTCACCCAGGATCCTCGAGATATTCTCCCGGGTTCGCTTCCGAGTCATCTCCACCAAACCCAGTTCTGAGATTTTAAAGATATTGGTCTTCTGACGATCTTTCTTCAAGGCCTCTTCCAAAGCCTGATAGACCTTTTCCCGATCTCCCTCTCTTTCCATATCAATAAAGTCGATGATGATGATCCCTCCGATGTTGCGCAGTCTCAATTGGTAGGCGATCTCCTTGGCTGCCTCCAGGTTGGTCTTTAGGATCGTATCCGCTAAATTTCTCTTTCCTACATACCTCCCTGTATTCACATCAATGGCCACCAAGGCTTCGCTCATATCAATGACGATATACCCTCCGGATTTGAGCCAAATCTTACTGCCCAGGATTTTGTCAATCTCCATTTCAATCCCATAAGCATCAAAGATCGGCCCTTTTTTCTCATAGAGGATCATCTCATATTTTTGTTTCGGCATGTAGGTGTTGATGAAGGAAAGTATATTATCGTATTCTTCTTTAGAGTCGATAATGATTCGGTTGACTTGAGGGGAGAGGATATCCCGGATGACCCGGAGGACCATGGTCAAGTCACTGTGGATCAGCGAGGGGGCGGGTGAATTTTCTTTCTTCTTCTGAATATTATTCCAGAGATGGAGGAGGAATTCCATATCGGTTCGAATTTCGTCCGCCTCTGCCCCTTCACTGGCTGTCCGCACAATGAAACCGCCCGCAGGGGGTTTAATCGATTGGACGATCTCTCTCAGTCTCTTCCGTTCCTTTTCATCCTTGATCCTTCTCGAGACACCGATATGATCCACCAGGGGCATATAGACAAGATACCTGCCGGGCAAGGTCGTGTGGGAGGTGATCCGGGTCCCTTTCGTACCGAGGGGTTCTTTTGAAACCTGAACTAATATCTCCTGGCCTTCGGAGAGGAGATCTTCGATCTGTGAGGAAGGGCTGCTGAAATAGGTGGGCATCTCTTCCCCTTGAAAGCCCATCTCCTCATAATCTTCGATCACCCCGTAGACGTCTGAGACGTAAAGGAAAGCGGCTTTTTCCAAGCCGATATCGACAAAAGCAGCCTGCATTCCTGGCAAGACCTTCACCACTTTCCCCTTATAGATATTTCCCATGATCCCTCGGCCCTTGGTCCGCTCGATATAAAGTTCGGCAAGGCCCCGATCCTCTAAAAGGGCAACCCTTGTCTCATGTTGCGTCACATTAATGATGAGCTCATTCGCCATAACTCGCTCCCTCAAAGAATAATGGAATAATGGAACGATGGAACGATGGAATAATGGGTCTTCAGGAGAAGAACATCTCCCAAACACTCACAACTTATAGATACCAATATTCCAGTTTTCCAAAATTCCATCATTCCAGTTTGATGACTTTGAGTTGGGCAAGGGGTTCCCCTTCTAAACCCAATACGGTCCCAACAATCTCGATAGGTTTTGCCGTCCTTCCCGTCACCCTTCGAAGTACCAATTCCAATCCCCATTGGGACTCTTCCCCTGATTTCCCCTTGATCTCCATCTTTTCAATCAGGGGTCGAATGTCCACACTTCTCTTCTTTCCATCTCTCTCCTGATGAATGAAGCACTCTTTTTTATCCAAAATCATTTTAACCTTTGGGATCGCTTCTTCCTTTAAAAGAAGGTGATCCAATGGTATCCAATAGACCGATGGATGAGGTAAAGAGGATAGATGGAAAAAGAGGGGAACCTCCGCAGCCTCCAGGATCTCAATTCCCGGTGGTAAAGTTTGGTTGAGTCTCTCCATGACTTCAAGAGAAGTGATTTTCCCCTCACACTCCATATCCACGATCTCTGTCAAACTCTCCATTCCTACTGGCAGGGCTGTGGCGAAGATGATCCTGGGCATCGGGTGAAATCCCTCAGAGTAGCAGAGGGGAAGGTCCGCCCTCTTTGAAGCACGATAGAAGAGATGCGCCAGTTCTAAATGGCTCAGAAATCGCATCTCTCCCATTTTCCTGAATTTTAATCGAATCTTCCTCTTCATCCCTTTCTTTCGAATGTCTTTTCTTACCATTCTTTTCAGGGCTTTTATTTCAGTGGGATCACTTTCTCTCACCGTGATGGTCTTTCCGTCGCAAATCCCGCATCGATGACAATTCTCTTTCAAACAAGGAGGACTGATTTTCTCTGCGAGGCCCCTCTGATATTCCTCCCAAAGAAATAGAGCATCTATCCCTGTTTTGATAAAAGACCATGGAAGGATATCTTTGAATTCTCTTTTTTTGGTAAGGGAATCCATCTCCAGTCCTGTTTTCTCAAAGGCTTCTTTCCACAGGGGATAGCGGAATTGGTCGCTCCAGCCATCAAAGCGACATCCCAGCCGAAAGGCCTCCACTAAGACGTGGGAAAGATTCCGATTCCCCATCGAAAAAATCCCCTCCAAAAAACTGAGATGAGGATCTTGCCATTTAAAACGGAGATGACTCCTGTTCACCCCCTCTTTTAGAAAACGAAGTTTTTCTTTCATCTCCTCCAACGGGATTTGCGACTCCCATTGAAAAGGAGTATGGGGTTTGGGAACGAACGTAGAGACACTCACATTGATGTTGGGATGGATTTTCTGCTTTGTTCCTAAGGAGGCAATTTTTCTCGACAGGTCGAGGATCCCTCTTAGATCCTCCTCCTTTTCTGTTGGAAGTCCTATCATGAAATAGAGTTTGATGTTCTTCCAACCTTTTGAAAAGAGGTCTGAGACGCCCTGGAAGAGGACGTTTTCATCCAGTTCTTTATTGATCACCCTTCGCAGTCGTTCTGTTCCGGCCTCGGGGGCAATCGTAAATCCAGTTTTTCTGACCCGTTTCACCTCCTCTGCCAGGTGTCCCACCACACTCTCAATCCTTAAAGAGGGAAAAGAGACCGCCACCTTCTTTGATTCATATCGGTCCATCAGGTCAGAGAGGAGAGGTCCGATGGAAGAGTAATCTCCAGCGCTCAGGGAGAGTAAAGAGAGTTCTTCATAACCTGTTCGCTTGAGGGAGGTATCGAGAATCTCATGAATCACCTCCGGACTTCTCTCACGGTAAGGCCGATGGATAAACCCTGCTTCACAGAAACGGCATCCCCTTTTGCAGCCCCTTGCGACCTCAATGCTGAGACGGTCATGAACTACCTTCATGTAAGGGACGATTGGACAGAAGGGGAATGGGGTTTGATTGATGTCAGAGACAACTCTTTTACGAATCTCTTGTCCCTCCGCGTGCAAACTGGGGACATAGATTCCTTCCCGTTGAGAGAGGGATTTTAAAAAATCCTCTTTCTTTGCCTTGGCTTTTTTCCATCGAAGTCCAAGATCGCAAATCTCGAGAACCACTTCTTCACCATCTCCGATGACCATGGCGTCAAAAAAATCAGCGACGGGTGCTGGATTAAAGGTTGAAGGACCTCCAGCAATGATGAAGGGAAACCTCTCATCCCTATCTTTTGAGAAGAGAGGGATATTAGAGAGGTCGAGCATATTGAGGACATTGGTGAAGCAGAGTTCGTATTGAAGGGAAAATCCAATGATATCGAATTGATTGAGTGGGGTAGAGGACTCCAGGGAGGAAAGGGGAACCTTTTTTTCTCTTAAGACATTCTCCATATCGACCCAGGGAGCAAAAACCCTTTCACAGGCGACCCCTTTCTTTCCATTGAGGATGTGATAGAGGATCTGAATTCCAAGATGAGACATCCCCACTTCATAGACATCTGGAAAGGCAAGACAGAATTTTAAATTGACCTCGGCAGGGTCTTTTTTAATTGCATGGATCTCCTGACCAAGATACCTGATAGGTTTTGAAACAATGGAGAGAAACTCTTTCAATCCGTCACCACCCATTCAAATCCCCCCCTGCCTACCGGTAGGCAGGCATCCCCCCTTTTCCCTCCGGGTCAGAGACCGCTCTGGGTCGGAGACTAAAGGGGGGCAAGGCGAGATTAATAATTTATAGGAAATGAACCCACAATAAAAAATTAGGTGGAATTCCCCTTACCCCTTAGCCCATTTAGGTTATTAAAAATACTATAATTTTGCCCACCTGTCAATTTTGGGGGATGCTGAATTGATTTGACATCTACTTAGAAATTGTGATATGAGAAAGTAAAAATTGATCCGTGTTCAGGTGGCTTGAAGCCAAAAGGGAACCCCGTGAGAGTCGGGGACGGCCACGCCGCTGTAATCGGGTACGAAACTTGCCAGATCCACTATCCGAAGCCCTGAGCTTGTCGAAGGGTCAGGATGGGAAGGGGCAAGCAGTAGGACGATCCGTAAGCCAGAAAACCTGCCTGAATGCGCTTCACAATAGGTCTTCGACGGAGGACTGTGAAGGGTTCAGGAGAAAAAACCCGGTCTTTCATCCGAAGATTGGGTTTTTTTATTGGAATCTGGAATATGACTGGAATTTCGACTCTGAAGATTGCTGCCTCTATCTCATTGGGTATCCATCTCCTATTTATCGGGATTGCCTCAGGCTTATTCCAAGGCCCTAAGATCCATCGAACCACCACGCTTCATAACGTCAAGGTTACCCTTTTCCCCTTGGTGACCCAGGAGAAACCCGACGCCAAGATTATTCCTCCCATTCCACTGAAAGTTGGGAATCAAGATCCCAAGGGACCCGTATTGGATCGTGAGGGACTCAACCAGGGCCCCCTTTTCCCTCACCCGTCTGAAACAAAAAATATTTCTTTCGAAGAACTTAAGTCCATTTCGAAGAATAAGGGGGAAGAGAAAACACCGAACGACCCCATTCACATAGCAAAACTCCCGGGATCAATCTCGGATACAGACTCGAACCTTAAGAATGAGGGGAATATAGCTTCCTCCAGAGAGGTCACTTCAACGGGGGGAGATCTCTCCATCTCTTTACCCTCTTTACATTCTGGAGAATCCTCTGGAGGTACTTTTTCGTTCAGGAGTTCTGGAGACGGACAGGGATCAGGAACTGGGTCTGGGAATGGAGGTCCTGGCAATGGAGGCTCTGGAAAAGGGGAAGGAATTTTTGGAAAAATATTTTCTTCCCGCGGAGGGGGAAATGGGACTCGACCCAGATATGCCGAGAACCCGAAACCTATCTATCCGCAGGAAGCAAGGGAAAAAGGATATGAAGGAGAAGTTGTTTTGAGGGTAGAAGTCCTTATCAATGGGCGGGTGGGGCAGATTGAGATAAAAAAGTCGTCCGGTCATGAATTGCTTGACCACTCAGCCCTCACCACAGTGAAACAGTGGAGATTCATTCCTGCAAAGAAGGACGAAATCGCCATTCCTCTTTGGGTGAATATTCCTGTCAAGTTTCAACTCCAATGACCCAACCACCACAAGAAATGGAAATCAAAAAGAAAAAACCTAAAAAATTCCCCTCCCCCGGTGGGAGGGAATTAAGGGGAGGGGGTTGGAATAAGTGGGACGTCACCCTCACCCCAGCCCTCTCCCCTCCAGGCCAGAGGCCCTTCTGGGCCGGAGGCCGTCGAGGGAGAGGGGGGAAGAGTCTTCTTTTGATTCTTTGCATATCCATCTTCCTTGGGACATCAATCTCCTATTCAGCGACCCAAAAGTTTAAAGATGAAGCGGGGAGAGAAGTGACCTTTTCCTTTCCTCCCAAAAGGATCGTTTCCTTGGCTCCCAATATCACTGAAATTCTCTTCAGCCTCGGACTCGACGAAGAGATTGTGGGCGTCTCCATTCATTGCAACTTTCCTGAAAAGGCCAAGAACAAAGTTCGAGTGGGAAGTTATATCAGTCTTGATTTTGAAAGGATCACCTCCCTCAAACCTGACCTGATCATTGCCACGGGAGCAGGAAATACACGGGATATGGTGGATCGTTTAGGGACATTAGGTTTTCAGACTTATGTCATTTATCCAAAGAATTTTGATGATATCCTCCAAAGCATCGCTCATATCGGTCAGGTCGTGAATCGGGAAAAAGAAGCGAAGATGATCCTCGAAGGAATGAGAAAGAGGAGTCAGAAAGTGATCGAACTCACCCGAGGTCTTCCCCGGTCCAGAGTTTTCATCCAGATCGGAGATGCTCCTGTCGTGACGGTGGGTCAAGGCAGCTTTGCAGACGACCTCATCCGGCTGGCCGGCGGGGAAAATATTGCGGGAAAAGAGAAAGAGGTGTATCCTCGATTTGGAATGGAGGAGATTTTAAAAAGATCTCCAGAGGTGATCGTGATCAGTTCAATGAATCCCAAAGGGGATTATCAGAAGATATTTCAGGAATGGACTCGTTGGAAGACCCTCCCCGCGGTTAAAAATGGCCGCATCCACCTCATTGACTCTGACCTGCTCGATCGGCCGTCGCCCAGAATCATCGATGGATTGGAGGAGCTTGCAAGAGTCCTCCACCCGGAGCGCTTTAAGAAATCATTGCAAAATTAGCATTGCAAAATTATCATTCCAAAATGATAACGGGTCATTGCTAATTGATAATTTTTCAATGAGATTTAAATGAAAATCATCACACTGAAAAAAGTCTTCACCCTCTCCATCCTCCTCAGCCTTCTCCTCATCCTTGTCATCCTCATATCCGTCACGATGGGAAGCGTAAAAGTTCCTCCACTTCGTTCGATCCGTATTCTATTCCAGTCTCTTCTGGGTCTGGAGGGAGCAGGGAGCGAGACAGAGCGGACCATCATTCTCTCCCTCAGACTTCCCCGAGCGATTTTAGCAGGTTTCGTAGGAGCAGGCCTTTCTGTTTCAGGGGTGACCTTCCAGGCCCTCCTGAGAAATCCTCTGGCCGATCCTTATATTCTCGGAGTCTCAAGTGGTGCAGCCGTAGGTGCCATCCTTGCCATTCTCTTGGGGCTAGGCACCTTTTCCTTGGGCCTTCCTCTGGCCTCCTTCTTGGGAGCTCTCCTGACCATAGGGGTTGTTTTCTATTTCGGAAAACAGGATGGGAAAATTCATCCCAATACCCTTTTGTTGGCTGGGGTCATCATCGGTTCCTTTCTTTCAGCCCTCATCATGTTTTTTATTTCTGTTTCCCAGAAAGAAGAACTCCATACCATTATCTTCTGGTTGATGGGAGACTTTAGTTTCTCCAACACTCGAGCGATTCTAATCATCTTCCCTTATATTTTATTGGGCGGCCTTCTCCTCTACCTTCGCGCTCGCCATTTAAACCTTATTCTTTCTGGAGAAGAAAATGCTGTCCAATTAGGAGTCCATGTAGAAAAATTGAAACTGATTTCATACCTCTCTGCCTCTTTAATCACTGCGGCATCAGTCTCTGTATGTGGCCTCATCGGTTTCGTGGGGCTCATCATTCCACATTCTGTCCGGTTGATCTTCGGTCCCGATCACCGTCTTCTCATCCCTGCTTCAGCATTAATCGGTGCTTCCTTTCTGATTGCCTCGGATACCTTTGCGAGAACGATTCTTGCACCTACTGAGTTACCTGTCGGGGTGATCACGGCTGCCTTTGGAGGTCCCTTTTTCATTTATCTTTTAAGGACGAGAAAGGTCATTAAGACATTATGATTGAAGTCAATTCCATCTCCTTCCGTTATCACGAAAATTGGGTGCTCCAGGACGTCTCTTTTCGAGTGGAGAAAGGAGAGTTTGTTGGAGTGATCGGACCCAATGGATCCGGGAAGACCACACTCCTGAAGATCCTCTATCGCCTCCTTTCACCCCAGAGAGGGGAGATTCTTTTTGACCTTGTTCCCATGAGGAAGATGGATCGAAACGATATTGCCAAGAGGATTGCTGTGGTGGCCCAAGAAACTCAACTTCTTTTCCCTTTCAGTGTCCTTGAAATGGTCCTGATGGGAAGGTCTCCTTATCTCGGGCATTTAATGTTTGAAAGCGAAAAGGATCTGGAGATTGCAAAAAAGGCAATGGAGTGGACAAAAATCTTTCCGTTTTCTGAAAGACCTATGGATGAACTCTCCGGCGGAGAACGGAAGAGGGTCTTCATCGCCAGGGCTTTGGCGCAGGAGCCGGAGGTCATTCTTCTGGATGAACCCACTGCCAACTTAGACATTCATCACCAGATTGACTTTCTCGATCTCATCCTCACTCTCAACCGGGGGAGAGGCCTGACCATGGTCATGGCCTCTCATGACATGAACATCGCCTCCGAATTTTGTGACCGGCTGATTCTTCTTCAGGATGGAAGGATTTATAAAATGGGAACTCCTCAGGAGGTCATCACCAAAGAGAATATCGAAAGCGTCTTTGGTTGCGAGGTATGGATAGATCAAAATCCTGTTTCAGGAATGCCCCGGATTAATCTATCGAAAAGGGGAGTTCATTAAAAATGAGACTTTGGGAAGAAATTGAAGTCGCACAGAATAAAATTCAAAAGGCAATCCTCCGGACTCCAACGATCTATTCAGATACCCTCTCAGGGCTGACCGGTAAAGAGGTCTTTCTCAAACTGGAAAATCTTCAGAAGACTGGCTCTTTCAAAATCAGAGGGGCCTACTATAAATTGTCCCAGTTCACCCCATCTATGAAGAAAGGTGGGGTGGTGGCCGCCTCTGCAGGAAACCATGCCCAGGGAGTTGCATGGGCTTCCTCCCTCTTAGGAATTCATTCGACCATCGTCATGCCTGAGGGAGTCTCTCTTGCCAAACAGATGGCTACCCAATGCTATGGTGGAGAGATCCTCCTCTTTGGCCAAAATACAGATGAAGCCCTCCATTATGCAAAAAAGTTAACAGCGGGTGGTAAACTCTTCGTTCACCCCTTTGATGATGAGCAGGTCATCGCGGGTCAGGGAACAATCGGTATCGAGATTTTAAAGGAGGTTCCGGATGTCGAAGCCATTGTCATCCCGGTCGGTGGCGGAGGGCTGGTTTCAGGAATTGCTACCATCATCAAAAAGAGAAGACCTCGAGTAAAAATAATCGGAGTACAATCCATTCATGCACCTTCTGCCTTTTACTCCTTGAAGAGAAAAAAGATTGTGGAAGTTAAAGTCAAGCCCACATTAGCTGATGGGATTGCTATCCGAAGGGTGGGAGAGATCACCTTTCCCATGATCCAAAAGGGAGTGGATGAGATGGTCACTGTGGATGAGGATGAAATCGCCTCAGCCATCCTCATGTTGATGGAGAGGAAACAGGTGGTGGCAGAGGGAGCAGGAGCTGCTCCATTGGCGGCACTCCTTTCAGGAAGATCGAAGGTTAAATCAAAGAGGGTTGTCCTGCTTATCAGCGGAGGAAATATTGATGTCCACCTCCTCGACCGGATCATTGAGAAAGGCCTTGCACAAACAGGAAGGCTCGTCCGCTTTACGATCCTCTTAAGAGATGTTCCAGGAGCTCTGGCAAACCTCACCCGTTTGGTCGCTCAACACCATGCCAACATCCTTCATATCATCCATGAAAGGGCAGCCAAGGATATCCCCATTGAGTTCTCAAAGGTGATATTGGTCCTCGAGACTCGTGGCTCGGATCATATCCGGGAGATCAGGGGAGGCTTAAAAGAAAAGGGTTATTCTCTCCAAACACCGAGCTAGTCTGGAAAAGTTCTGTTTACCCCGTTAGAAAGCCTTTCTGTTTTCAGTGGGGTTGAAGATAAAATCCCTTTTGAAACGAACCCCGTTAGAGATTTTTATCTAAACGGGGCGAACACGGGGTTAAAAGTCCAGTGTGAACCCTCTCTTTGGAAGGCCGAAGATCTATCTTCTTACACGGGGTTTACAAATTCGTTGTTTAATTGTAGGATAATATCAAGTGAAGAGGATGGAATTCATAAAAAGGAAAGGAATTGAGTATGGCAGAAGTGGAGCATACCTTAGCGGTCTTCATCGATTTTGAGAACCTTGCCCTCGGTTTCAGGGGCAAGAGGGATAAACGGTTTGAGATCCGTAAGGTTTTGGAACGCTTGGTCGAGAAAGGAAAGATCATAGTGAAGAAGGCCTATGCCGATTGGGCCGATTATTCAGAATATAAAAAGCCCCTTCATGAGGCGGCCATTGAACTGATCGAAATTCCAAAACGCGCGATGACCGGAAAGAACTCCGCCGACATCCGGCTCTGCGTGGATGCTCTCGATCTCTGTTATTCCAAAGAGCATATCGATTCATTTGTCATCGTTTCCGGCGACAGCGACTTCTCCCCCCTCGTCTCTAAGTTGAAGGAGAATGGCAAGCGGGTGATCGGCCTTGGGATGAAGGAATCAAGTTCCAACCTTTTAGTCGATAACTGTGACGAGTTCATTTACTATGAAGATTTGGAGCGACCTTTAGGCATCCCTCCCAAGATCGAACAGGATCTTCCCGAAAAGAAGAAAGAGGCTTTTCAACTCCTGGTGGACTCTGTCGTGGCTCTCGTCCGTGAGAATAAGGAAGTCCTCTGGTCCTCGATGGTGAAAGAGACGATGAAGCGAAAGAAACCCTCTTTCAATGAATCCTATCATGGTTACCGAACCTTTAGCGACCTCCTTGAAGATGCCGAAAAAGAAGGGATCATTCAACTCAGATCCGATGTCCGAAGCGGAACCTATGTCATCGTTGGTTTTGGGAAGGAACCTAGGAAGGAGAAAACGGAAGAATTAAAGGGACCCAAGGAACGCAAGACACAAAAAATCTTAAAGCCTCGTTGGCGCCCGCATCCAAGGAAACCAAAACCGAAGGCACCTTCACCTCCGCCTGATGCTCCCGATGTGCCGAGTCCTTCGGAAACAGAACCGATCGTATAATGTATGGGGTTTGCGTCTAACCTTCGACTTTTCGTTCCCATCCTTGTCTTTTTCATTTTGAACTCTCTTCCAAGAATCTCATTCGCTCAACAAGATCTTGGCATCCCTGTGAGAGAAGCCATGTTCTGGGGAGCTTATGTCGGTCCAGGAAAGACCGGAAAGATGGATACGATTTACCTCTCCTTTGGACAATACAAGGCCCCTCTTTTCCTACTTGCCGTCAGTCCGGATACGGGTCAGGTCCGGCAGTTCAACGGTCCCTTGTCCTCTGAAATGGGTTCCTGGGGATATACGGTGGATCATGAGAATCGGATCTATCTGGGAAGTTATTATCATGCCCACCTCCTTCGCTTCGATCCAAAGACCGAAGAGTGGGATGACCTGGGCCAACCTGGAGGAGAAAGGGAATCCTTTATTTGCAGAATTACAACAGCACCCGATGGGAAGATCTGGGGAGGAACTTATCCCTCGGCTAAACTTTTCTCTTACGATCCAAAAACTGGAGTGAGTGAGAACTTTGGTCGAATGGATCCAAACCAATTCTACTGTTATCCCACTGCAGGGGAGGATGGATTCATTTACTGTGCGATCCAGTTCGAGAAGATGGATATCGTGGTCTTCGATCCAGAGAAAAAAGCCAAAACTCCCCTCATTCCCTTAGAGCAACGAAAACCCGGACGTGTGAGTTTCGTCAAGGGAAAAGACGGAAAGATTTATTCCAAACTCTCCTCTTCGGATAAATGGTATCTCATCGAAGGAGGAGAAAGACTGGTCGAAATCTCTAAGTCCGATGTCCCTTTTCCTCAAAGTGGACTTCCAGATGGCCGACAATTCAGTGTCTTCGATAACAAAATTCTTCGAATTGAAAACCCCGTGACAAAGGAAGAGAAAAAGATTCCTATCCATTATGAAGCCGCGGGAGCCTTCATCTTTGTCGTCGGGGCAGGTCCGGATGGTCGGATCTATGGGAGCAGCATGCTTCCCCTTCGCCTCTTCGTCTATGATCCGCATATACAATCTTTTGCCAATCTTGGCAAAGCCGCTTATGCCAGTGGTGAGATTTATTCAATGGGGTCTCTCAATGGTAAACTTTATCTCTGCTCCTACCCTGAGGCCAGACTTTCCGTTTACGATCCCCAAAAACCTTTGAGATTTGGTGACAAGGAAGATTCAAATCCAAGAGATTTGGGTCCCTTCGGTGGAGATCAGGATCGGCCGAGGACAATGGTGGCTGGTCCTCACGGGAAGGTCTATATCGGAAGCTATCCTGATTATGGGCTTATGGGAGGGGCGATTAGTGTTTATGATCCGAAGAAGGATGAGAAGAGGGTCTACCGCCATATCATCCAGAACCAGAGCGTCGCTTCACTGGCCTACATCGAGAAAATAGATCTTATTGCTGCAGGAAGTTCGGTCCGCGGTGGGGGTGGGACGCGAGCGATCGAAAAAGAAGCAAAGCTCATCCTTTGGGATCCCAAAGAGGAAAAAAAGATTTTTGAAATCGTCCCGGTCCCAGAGGCAAAGGCCATCCTCTCCCTTGCGGCGACCGTGGATGGAATGCTTTATGGAATCACGCATAATGAGAAAGTCTTTGTCTTTGATCCAGAGAAGAGAGAGATCAAAAAAGTTTTTGATCTTGGATTTAAGGAGCCCAGGGAAATCTCCCTACAACTTGGACCAGACTTAAGACTTTATGGACTTGCGAAGGAGGCCATCTTTTTTATCGATCCAAGAAACGACCAGGTATCCCTTGTGGCTGAACCTTCCGTTCCAATCGGTTCAGGGATGGCGATGTTTGGTCGAAAAATCTATTTTGGGTCAGGGGCAAATCTCTGGGAATTTGAAATTCCCATCGAACCCAGTATGCCGGTTGAGTAAACCTTACCGTGACATTAAGTAGCCTCGGCGAGAACACTTCCAGATCCTTGTAATGCGGATTTTATTGGAATGGGTCATAGAGGATTTCACCAAAAGGGAACGCCAGCAAAGGTCGCGGACAGAGATGCTTGGCATTAAAAAGGTCCCGCTACAAGGCTCTTCCAGTGTCCACGCCGAGGCTATTTTGGTGTTTTATTTGCAATGTTAAGGTTAAATTCTCTTCTTCCTCAACGTTGCTGAAGAATCGCTTTAAACTCTCTTAACCGTTCTTCCTGTTCCTTGAGTAAAGCGTGAGCTTCTTCAATGGAGATGAGTTTGAATCGCACTCGATCCCCAGGCTTGAGTTGTGCCACCTTGGGTAAATCCGTTGAGAGGATCGTGGCGATCTTTGTATAACCACCGGTGACCAATTCCGTCAAAATGATGATGGGTTTCCCGTCGCCAGGAACCTGAATCGCACCTGATATCAGACCCTCTGAAATGATCGATTCCTCCACATCGGATCGTCTCTCGATCTTGGGTCCTTCTAATCGAACTCCCATGCGATCGCATTGGGGGGTGACCTGATAGGATGAGGAATAAAATATTTGAGACCCTTTTTCTGTAAAGTGGTGATCCTGAGGACCAGGGATCACCCTGAGAGGGACTTCTCTCTCCAAAGGAGAAATCCAATCCTTTGGAAATCGAATCCCCAATTTATTAAGAGAAGATGAGATATCGAAAGCATAGAGAATATCTCCTCTTCTCAATGCCCTTCCTTCCAAACCACCAAATTTTCCTGAAAGATAGGTTGACGAACTTCCCATGATCTTTGAAACAGCTAATCCTCCACCCACAGCCAGGTAAGCACGGCAACCTGCTCGCACCTTTTTAAAGGTGATGACATCCCCTTCCACCAGAAGATGGGTTCTCCACATCTCCAAAGGTTCTTCGTTTAATGTCGGGCAGAGATCTCCACCGGTAATAGCAATGACAACCTCTTCCAAGGCTTTTATTTTCAAACCCATGAGCGTCATCTCAAGGCAGGCCTCTTCTTCTCTGTTTCCAACTAATAGATTGG
>JADDYB010000253.1_pt1 | contig 16706 bp, 12 predicted proteins | sample 8641941 | NCBI WGS metagenome assembly JADDYB01 (sample SAMN16275377, study PRJNA637457) | freshwater sediment metagenome | isolation source: Lake Kineret sediment | place: Israel: Lake Kineret | collected 2013
GCCACAGCCACCAGCACGCCCACGCCCACCCCCACGCAGAAGCCGGTGCTGACGGGCATCAGCAGCGTTTTCCGGCTGGAGACGCCGGACGTGATCAGTTTCACCGTACACGTCGTGGATGAGGCCTATCGCAACAAAATCTACGACCTGGAGATCTACTTTAACGAGCAGAACCCACCGTGGCAGTTTGGGCATCCGCTACAGTGGCCCACGGGGTGGTTCGGCGAGTTGCTCCTGGATCAGAGTGGGCAACCTGTGGGCATCCGGTTTTACACTCTGGAGTTTCCGCTGGTGCCTTGCCAGCCCCAACAATTCCTGCTCCACTTCCTGGCCGCACCGCCTCCCACCGTGATCCTCATCCACGTCACGGACAAGGATCACAACAACCTGGGCTACATCACCAGCGTACGACAGCCGTAACAGATGACGATACCTGGGCCGTGATATGGCAAGGGGGCCTGACCGCATAGCAAGGACAGGCCCCCTTTGTACAGATGTCGAGCAGGGTACTGCCAAAGTTATGCCTCATGAACCCGTTTACTTACTCGGGCTTCGGCTCACCCGCGCGATGACAAGCCGCTAAATTTGGCATAACCATGAGACGTCGGATTTTTCCTCTTGACAAAATGGCGAAATGTGATATACTTAGTCAAGATTTGGCGGCTTGAATCTATAGGTGAGGTTCTCCCCTAGGAGGACAGCTATGCGCCGCATCATAGGGATTATTTGCCTCGCCCTCGTATTCACGCTGGCGGGCTCAGCGCAGGCCCAGGTGCCCCCTGACCCTGGCCAACCTGGCCCTTATAACGTTGCCCATATCACCATCACAACCAGGAACCCGAGCACGGGCAGCAATCTCTCGACAGATATCTACTATCCGTCAAGTAGTGGCGGGGTGGATCCCAGTGGGGCACCGTACGCTACTCTGGTGTTCGCCCCTGGTTTCCTGGCCGGTTCCAGCAGCTATCCCGGTGATGGCGAACATTTGGCCAGTTGGGCCTACATCGTTGCTATTCCAAACTTTCCTAGCGAAGCCGTCGAGGTTCGAGCATCAGACGTCCAGTACCTGTTCTCCTACCTGGAGGCCGAAAACGCTAATAGTGGCTCCCAGTTCTTTCAGAAGATAGACACTAACCGCTTTGGCTTGGTTGGCCACTCGCTAGGTGGGCTGTCTACCATGATGGTTACGGCCAGGGATAGTCGGATCAAGGTTGCCGTGGCATTGGATGCCGCCAACCCTAACGCCTGGAATTATGAGCAAGAGGCACCAAACATCACTGCGCCGTTAGTGGTGATCGGGGCGCCAGCTCAGCTCTGCAACCTCAATGCTAACTACAACGATATGTATACCTTCGTGGGAGCTGGACACAAGGCCAGGTTTGTCATTGCGAATGGCAGCCACTGTGACTTTATGAATACGGACAATCCCCTCTACCGCTCTGGTTGCTATTTCTTGTGCGGCGGGCAGTTCAGCGCGGAACGGTTGCGGCTTATCGAGCGCTACATGACGGCCTGGTTCAACTATTACCTGCAGGGCGAAGCGGAATACTACACCTATTTGTACGGTGACAGGGCCAATGAGGATATCCAGGCTGGCCTTCTCACCCGCGATCTGCAGACGGCGCCCCGCGGTGTGGTAGCCATGGGCCAACCCAGCGCGGTAAGGCTAAGCTGGACCTTGTCTATCTATCCCATCATCGCCAGCTACAACATCTATCGCAGCCAGCAGAGTGGGACCTACCCGAGTGTGCCGTATGCCCAGGTAGGCCGCGAATCGTCCTATGTGGATGCGAACGTTGCTCCGGGGCAGCGCTATTTCTACGTGCTGCGTAGCCGAGATACGGCGGGGAACGAGCACCAACCATCTAGCGAGGTGAATGCGGTGCCTGGGGGCATCTCCACATTGACGCCAACCTCCACAGCAACGGCGACCGCCATGCCCACGTCAACCTCTACTACCATACCGATGCGAACCCCCACGGCAACGGCGACTGCCGTGTCCACCGCCACGCCCACGAAGACAGCTACCAACACACCCACGCCCACAGCGACAGCCACAGGTCCCGCTCCCACGGCAACCGCGACTATCATGCCGACGTTGACCTCCACTCCTACGGCAACACCTGGGGGCAAGCCAGAGTACAAGGTCTATCTGCCGCTGATCTGGAAAACCGGCATCAGTGGCCAGGCTCAAGCTCAGGGACCCTGGAGCCTGCGCCATAGACTCGATCATAAGCTATGGGAGCTACTGTTGGCGCTGATCCGTTCGGCTCTGTCCCTTCATCCTGGCTGACAAGGAACTCTGGTGACCTAAGATCAAGAGCAACTGGCAAAGCGCTATAGCTCGCACCGAAAGACGGAGGCTAGAATGCCAATTCTGGAGGCCCAAGCGCTGCGCAAGCAATACAAACTGGGAGAACACACGGTAAACGCCCTGGCCGGTGTTGACTTCGTGGTAGAGAAAGGGGAGTTCGTCGCCATCATGGGGCCCTCGGGCAGTGGGAAATCGACCCTGCTCCACCTCCTGGGCGGCCTGGACAAACCATCCGACGGTGAGGTGACCCTTGCTGGCCAGCGACTCTCCGTGCTGGACGATAACCGGGTCACCCTGGTGCGTCGGCACAACATCGGCTTCATCTTCCAGTTCTTCAACCTGCTCCCCACCCTGACGGCCGAGGAGAACGTCGCCCTACCCCTCATCATTGATGGGCAGGACTTGCGTAAGCATCAGGCGCACATCAATGCGCTGCTGGAGCTTGTTGGGCTGACCGATCGCCGCCGTCACAAGCCCGATCAGCTCTCCGGCGGTGAGCAGCAGCGCGTGGCCATCGCCCGTGCTCTGGTTACTGAGCCCACCATCGTCCTCGCCGATGAGCCGACGGGCAACCTGGATTCCAAGACAGGGGCGGCCATCATGGAGCTCCTGCGCCGCTCGTGTGATGAGCTCGGCCAGACCATCGTCGAGGTGACGCACGATCCGCGAGCCGCCACCTATGCCGACCGCGTGGTGTTCCTGAGAGACGGACAGGTCATCAGTGAGGTTACATACGATGGAGTGGACGAGATGGGTCAGCGCCTCCGCGTCATTATGGAGGCGATAGAACGGCTCCAATTCTAGGCCAGATGGGCAGATTTCGTCTTGGATCCCCGGGCCGTAAGGGGATGAGTGTTGCGCAGCAGACTAGGAGTATGCGCTGACCTACGTTTTGCCCACTCAGGGGATCCTTGTCAGCCTGCTCATTGCCCTCGTTGTCTCGCAGCTTGCCGCCCTCTGGCCAGCGCGGCGAGCGGCAGGCTTCCGCATCATCGAGGCCATTCAGTTCGAATGAAGGAGGAGGTGGAGCTGTGATTCGACATCTAATTCCGGTAGCCCTGATCGTGGTCATCGTCCTGGGTCTCGCCGGTTGCAGCCAGTTCCCTTCACCGGGGTCGCCGGCGACCACTCCCACGCCGTCTGGGCCAGGCAAGGAGGGTGGGACGGCAGATGTAGTCTCAGCTAAGGCCGTTGTGGTGCCATACAAGGAGGCCAAGCTGAGTTTTAAGGCGGTGGGCCGCGTGCAGAAGGTCCTGGTGTCTGAAGGCCAGGCGGTGACCGCTGGCCAGGAGCTGGCCAAACTGGAGACACGCGACCTGGATCAGACGGTCCGCCGCGCTGAGGCTGGGTTGAAGTCGGTGCAGGCGCAACTGGCGAAGGCCAAAGCCGGCGCCCGCCCTGAAGAGATTACGTTGGCTGAGGCAGCGGTGGCCATTGCGCAGGGCAATCTGGCCGCGGCCCAGGCTACGCTGAACAGCGCGCAGGCCAGCCTGAACAAGCTCCTGGCGGGCCCCACCGGGCGTGACCTACAGATCGCCGAGAAGCAGGTGGAACTGGCCAAGAACGAGCTGTGGGGGCTGCAGAAGCAGCGGGACGTCACCTGGGGCGTGATTGAAGGCCAGGTGGCCGCTGCTCAGTCACGAGTGGAGATTGCCCAGTTGCAGCTTGAGCAGTTGCAGGCTGGCGCTCGGGCCGAGGACATCGCTATGGCCAGAGCCCAGGTGGCGCAGGCCCAGGCTGGCGTTCAGACGGCGGAGGCGCAGGTCAGGCAGGCGCAGGCCCAACTCGCTCTGGTGAAGGCGGGAAGCCGGGCCGAGGACATCGCTATGGCCGAAGCTGCAGTGGCCCAGGCGGAAGCGGCTTTGGCCGAGGCCAACAACGCTCTTGAGGATGCGGTGCTCAAGGCCCCCTTTGGCAGCACCATCGGAGCGATCCTGGTTGATGAGGGGGAGCTGGCCTCGCCCCAGATGCCGGTTATTCGCCTGGGCGCTCTGACCCGGCTGCGTGTCCAGACCGAAGACCTGAGCGAAGTGGACATCAACCAGGTGAGAGTGGACCAGGAGGCGACGATTACGGTTGATGCCCTGGAAGGCAAGAAATTCCAAGGCAAGGTGGCGCGCATCGCCTCTGTGGCCAGCGATCGCCGTGGTGACAAGGTGTATACGGTGACCGTGGACTTGGATGCAGGGCCAGAATCGGGTCTGCGTTGGGGCATGAGCGCCTTTGTGGAGATCAAGGTGCGCTAGGCGAAGAATAGTGAACGGCTGATCTTGGTGATTTCCTGACCAGCCACTAAAAGGCAGGCAAAGATGTTTCGCAGTTCCTTGCTGGCAATTCGTTCTCTACGGGCGCGGCCAACGCGCACCCTGGTCACCATGTTCAGCGTCGTTCTGGGCGTGGCGGTCATCCTGGCTATCAATATCACCAACTTCAGTACCCTTGACTCTATCACTACCCTCTTTAGTGAGGCCTCGGGCAAAGCCCACCTGGTGGTGACCAGCTCGAGCGCTAGCAGCCAGGGATTCCCCGAGGATGTCCTGAGTCGCATCGCCACCGTTCCCGGTGTGAAGACGGCGATCCCCTCTCTCCAGGTCCAGACCTTGCTGGCCGATGAAGTCCCCCCTTCCCAGATGGGCATTAGCTTCTTTGGGGCTGTCGCCGGTGGGCTCACCATCTATGGCATTGACCCCTCTCTGGACCCCCAGGCCCGCGAATACAAGATCGTCACCGGTCAGTTCCTGCCCCCTGATCTCGAGGCCTACGACATCGTCCTGGTCAAGGACTATGCCGATGAGAAAAAGGTCCAGGTCGGGCGTGATCTCAAGATTCTCACCTCAGAAGGGGTTCAGACGCTACGCGTCGTGGGTCTGATGTCGAAAGAAGGACCAGGCCAGTTGAACAACGGCGCCTTCGGGATCATCCCTCTACGGGCGGCGCAGGAGATCTTCAGCCGCCTCGGCGACCTGGACCAGATTGATATCGTGGCGATGCCGCAGGCAGCCAGTGGTGCGGAGCTCGATAACCTCAAGGCCACATTGCAGGCCCGGCTGGGGGAAAAGTACAGCGTGATCTACCCGGCCGCCCAGAGCAAGCGCGTGACCCAGATGCTGGACACATACCAGATGGGTCTCCAGTTCTTCAGCGTCATCGCCCTCTTTGTGGGCGCCTTCTTGATCTACAATACCTTCTCCATGACCGTCGTGGAGCGTACCCGCGAGATCGGCATGCTGCGAACTGTGGGCATGACCCGGCGCCAGGTCATAGGACAGATCCTGACCGAGGCCAGCATCCTGGGGGTCATGGGGGCTGCACTGGGGGTCGGGGCGGGCATCTTGTTGTCACAGGGCCTCATCAAGGCGACGGAGTCTCTACTAGCTCAGGAGTTGAGGCAGATCCACGTGCCCCTGGACGGCCTGGCCACCAGCGTGCTCGTGGGGGTCTGTGTCACCCTGGTTGCCGCGGCCATCCCTGCCTGGCAGGCGGGCCGCATCTCACCCCTGGAAGCCCTGCGCATCCGGGGCAACCCACGCGAGAGCTGGATTGTGCGGCGTGGATGGCTTTTGGGCGTGGCCCTCCTCTGCATTTCCTACATCTTCCTCAATTCTGACCTCCTCCCGCCCGCCATCCAGTATCGGCTTGGCGGCCTCGCTGTGTTCACCCTGTTTGTGGGAGCTACACTGCTGGTTCCTATCACTATTGCCCCCTGGGAACGTGTGGCGCGTCCCTGGGTCCGCTGGATCTATGGGAGTGAGGGACGGCTGGGCAGCAGTAATATCCAGCGCGCCAAGCTGCGCACTGCTCTGACTGTAGCTGCGCTCATGGTTGGTGTGGCTATGATCCTCGGCATCCGGGGCATGACGAACGCCTTTGAGCACGATATCCGATCCTGGATTGAGGCGTACGTCGGTGGCGATCTGTACATCCACTCTTCTCTGCCCATGCGCCTCGATTTGGGGCGACGGCTGGAGGCCGTGGAAGGCGTAGCTGCGGTGACCCCGGTGCGCTACTTTGACGTGCAGCGGCTAAAGCCCAATGGTGGAGATGAGACCCTGGCGTTCATGGCGGTAGACCCTCTATCATACCAGCGCGTGGCCTCCTTCGTCTTCACCGCCAACCAGGGCGCCCCCGAGCACCTCCTGGATCGGCTGGCGATGGGCGACGCGGTGTTCATCTCCAGTGTGCTATCCGAGAAGTACGGGCTCAAGCAGGGCGACGCTATTCGCCTCAAGACCAGTCGTGGTGAACGGGACTTCGCGGTGGTAGCGGCGGTGGTGGACTTCTACAATCAGGGTCTAGTTATTCAGGGCAGTTGGCAGGATATGCGCCGTTACTTCGGGCTGAACGACGTGAGTATGTTCCTGCTGAAGGCTCAGCCTGGCTACTCGCTGGACGACGTTCAGGACCAAATTGACCGCCTCTATGGCCAGCGCAATCACCTGACCATTGACTCGAACAGGGCTCTTAAAACACGAGCGCTCAGGTTAACTGCCCAGACCTTCAGTCTATTCGACGTGCTGGCGCTCATTGGCATGATCGTGGCCGCCCTCGGTGTGATCAATACGTTGACGATGAGTGTGCTGGAGCGGACGCGGGAAATCGGGATGTTGCGTAGCCTGGGCATGACGCGGCGACAGGTGAGCAAGATGATCTTAGCCGAGGCGGGGATGATAGGATTCATCGGCGGCGCCTTCGGTCTGCTTTTCGGTCTCCTTATGTCGCGCCTTTCCCTGATGGCCATTACCGCTGCGCAGGGGTATGAGTTGACTTACGTTCTGCCCACCCAGGGCATCCTGGTCAGCCTGCTCATTGCCCTCGTCGTCTCGCAGCTTGCCGCCATCTGGCCGGCGCGGCGCGCGGCAGGCATCCGCATCGTCGAGGCCATTCAGTTCGAGTAGGAAGTGGATGTAGGGCCAGAAGCTGGTCTGCGTTGGGGCATGAGCGCCTTCGTGGAGATCAAGGCTTCGCCCTGAGGAGCTCGAGCCCGAAGGGTGCGCTAGGCGAAAGGGGGATAACGGCAACCGCAAAGGAATATGCCGATCGTGAACTTCCACATTGTTGGACGTCCGTTAGGTAGTTCTATAGTACAAGGTTGGAGAGGAGGAAGTAGAAATGCCTAAACTATTGATTGCCCCTGACCTGACACTCTACCAGGCGCTGCGCAGGGTCATCGCTGAGTACCCTCAACGCCCGGCTCTCACCTTTAGCGACCAGACCCTGACCTACCGGGAGTTGGGCGAGAAGGTTGATGCCTTAGCGCGAGGATTGCACAGCCTCGGCATAGGGCCGGGTGACAAGGTGGCCATTATTCTACCCAACTGTCTGGAGTTCGTCTACGCCTTCTTCGCTCCGTCAGCGTTGGGCGCAGTCATGGTGCCGCTCAATCCCGTCTACCGACAGAAGGAGTTCCAGCACATCCTGTCAGACTCCGAAGCTTCGGTGGTCATCGCTGATCCCCGCCCTATGGGCAACGATGTGCGAGGCATTCTGGACGCAGTGCGGCCTTCTCTGCCTAGGCTGCGACATGTGATCTTGCGCGGCGAGGCCGCCCCCGGGTTCATAAGCCTGGCTGAACTAAAAGGTGACACCGCGCCGCTTTCCCCGGAAGGCGTATCACCAGATGCTCTATGCGCCCTGGTCTACACCTCAGGTACCACGGGCGTGCCCAAGGCGGTGATACACAGCCACCAGAGCATGATCTCGGCCGTCTCGCAGAGCGAGAGCACATTCAAGACGCCGCTCCTCGTGCAGCTTTGGCAGCTGGCGAAGCTGGTGCGGCAGTACGACGCACGTTTCCTGCGCTGGGGCCTCAAGCAGCCCGCAGTGCTCTCTCCCTCGCCCATGCACGCCCTCCTGGGCTACAGCGCCCTCATTTACGGGCTACTGTACGGTTATCGTATTGTGATCGCCGATCGCTTCCATCCGGCGAAGGTGCTGGAGCTCATCGAGCGGGAGCACGTCACAGGCATGATAGCGGCACCGACAATGGTGGCGGCGCTCCTCAATAGCCAGGAGTTCCCCCGCCACGACCTTCACTCGGTCCTCTCTATCATGATGGGGGCGGCTCCCTGCCCACCTGATCTGGTCCGCCGCGCCCGCCAGGCGTTCGGTTGTCCGATAGCCATCGCCTTCGGCGCCACTGAGGTCGGCGGTGCCACATTGGTCACCAACGTGTTCGATTCAGAGCCTCTCCAGGCTGAGACTGTCGGGCGGCTGCTTCCTGGTATGGAGGCGAAAATCGTAGACGAGCAGCGACGGGAAGTGCCACGTGGGCAGGTAGGGGAGCTGACACTGCGGTTGCGTAGCGTCATGCTCGGCTACTACAAGGCACCTGAGACTACTGCCCAGTCCCTCGACGGTGAGGGTTGGTACTACAGCGGTGACTTGGCGACCATGGACGAGCAGGGGTACATCCGTATCGTGGGCCGCAAGAAGGACATGATCATCCGCGGTGGGCAGAATGTGTACCCGGCGGAGATCGAAAACCACCTGCTGAGCAAGCCCGGCATCCAAAGCGTCGCCGTCATCGGCGTGCCCGATCCCCTGGCCGGTGAGCGCGTGTGGGCCTTTGTTGTGCCCAAGGAGGGCGTAGCGCTGACACCCGCAGACGTGTGGAACTACTGCCGTGGAGAGTTAGCACCATACAAAGTACCCGACCAGGTGCGCATCGTTGATACCTTACCCATGACCAGCACAGGGAAGGTGCAGAAGTTCCTCCTGCGGGAGACGGCTCTGCAGGAACAACAGGCAATGAGTGCTAACCCAGGCACTACGGAATCTATGGCCAGCCCGTAACCGACCTGTACTCGCCACCCGAACAGGTAGGAGGCAGAGGGCGTTCCCAAAGTCTGGCAAAATCTTCCCGCAGGCTGCATAGTCAGGGAAAGAGGCTTGATGAAGGTGATAACCCCCTGCTCAACCCAGCCTAGGGGAGGGTTAAGATACTTTGGGAAAGCTCTGGTAGGAGCCAATACAGATCAGGAGGAACGCTATGGCTGAGACAAATATCCTGTCCTTCGATGAGTTCCGGCGGTTCTTGTCTGACACGCTTGGTGTAGCGGAGCCCGCTCTGAAGCCCGAGGCTTCTTTCCTGATTGACCTGGCGATTGAATCGCTCAAAATGGTCGAACTGATAATGCAGATTGAGCAGCAACTGGGCGTAAAGGTGCCCAGCGACGCCGCCTGGGAGATCCTGACAGTTGGCGACGCCTACGACTACTACGTCAACCGGCTCGGGGGCGGATCTGCTTCGACTTTGGCACAGCCTTGAACGCCGATGTCGAGACGGTGCTCACCAAGTCAACTATGAGAAGCGCATCACATGACTCGTGGGCAGCGATGGCTCGGTACAGCCTTCGCCTGCACGGAGCAGAAAATAACATCTTGAACCGCCAATACGCATATGACGAAAAAGGAGGGGGCCAATGGCAATGCGCCTCAGCATATGGGCCTTCCGCTTGTTGGGCTTTATCTTAAAGCTTTTGTACGGTTTTCGTGTCGAAGGGGCCCCGAACGTGCCGCGCGAGGGCCCATACATCGTCGTATATAACGAATTTTCATTACTCTGCACTATGTGCGAGGCTGTGGCTAGCGTCACCTTGGTGGTAGAGCCGTATCTCCAGCGCAAGATGCTAAGCTTTGTCGGCGAAGAGCTCTGGGCCCTGCCCTACTTCAGTTTTGCACTCACCAAGATAATCCCCGCTTTCCCACTGCTTCCGCACGGTGCTGGATTGTTTGGCGTGAGTTTGCTGGACGGCCTCGCGCATCTGAAACAGGGTGGGGCAATCGTCATTAATCCCGAGGGAGACATGAGCCGGGATGGGCGCCCCGTACCCATCCGAGGTGGTGCCGCCTGGCTGGGCTTGCACAGCGCTGTGCCCTTAGTGCCGATCATTGTTTCGGCCGGCGCCTATGACATCTGGCCCCCCTGGCAGATATTGCCACGCCTGCGAGGCCAGATGCTCCAGCGGGTCGGAAAGCCCTTCAAGCTGTCGGAAATACCACTGGAGACGATTACCGATGAAGACCTGGCCAGGGCCAACGCCCGCATTCGCGCTGAGATCGATCGTCTCTGGTACGGGCCGGGCGGGGTCACCGAGTGGGCTGGCTCGCCACTGCGGAATGGTATGCCTCTGGAACAGCCCATCCAGCTCCGAGCCGCGGCGAAGCCCGTTGTTGCGAGTCAAGCAGCAGGGGAAACCCAGGTCCCAGTGTGGAAGCGGGGGATCCCCCTGCTGCTGTGGCGGTGCCCGGTCTGTCAAACCAACGATGCCCTGATCCACAATCGCCCCTGGTTCCGGCCCCAGACCTTGTATTGCCAGGCGTGTGGTACGCATTGGGCAATCCGCCGCGTGCCAGGCAGGGATTTCCGCTTGCAGGTAGTGGATGGTCAGGCCGACTTAATCGGACTGGACATGGCTCTCTCGACCTGGTATGATGAGATGAAGAGAGACTTTAAACCATCGCCCATTCCGACAACCGACGTGGATCTGCTGCCAGATGAGGAAGTGTACCTGAGAACAAACGGAGTCATGCTGTTGGCATATCGTTCCAACGCCCTGTTCAATGGCCAGACTGGACGCGAGCCGCCGCGTAAAGAAATTCCCAAAAGATCCCAGGCGGCTCACTGGGCCAGGCTTGGCACCGGAGAACTCTTACTGACCAATCGCCGCCTGGTGTGGGAAGGACCTCAAGGTGGTCTTGACTTCCGGTGGTCATCTGTCACGGCAGTTTCCCTGCGCCTGTACTACTTACTGGGCATTAACTACGGCATCACGCCATACCGCTTTATTCTCGGTCAGGATAATGGCCTGAAGTGGTTGACTTATGCCGGCACAGTGGCCCAGCAAGTAGCCGCGCAGAACGGTCATAAAGTCACCTTATCTCCTTTCTAGCCCGCCCCGAGCAGGCGGATATCTGGAACTTAAACCCATGCCAAGCCTGCCAAGCGGTGGAGCAAGCGATGTCAAGCGAGAAAGTGGCCGTCATTGGCGGCACAGGTTTCCTTGGCTCGAACCTGGTCATGGCGTTATTAGAGGCGGGCCACACTCCTGTCGTCGTGGCGCGTAGACCGGACAGAATTGCCAGGGTGTTGCCCGGCATTGATGTCGAGGGCCGACGGGGTGACTTGACTGATCTCCCTAGCCTCCTCTCTGCTCTAGAGGGCTGCGACGTGATCCACTCGGTCGCAGCCCTTTGGAAGCAGATCTACTACAGCCCCAATCCTGACCTGCTCGAAGCCGCCATCCGCACTAACGTCGGGGGGACGCTGACCGCGCTGCGCGCCGCCCATGAGGTCGGCGCCCGACGCGTGGTGGTGACAAGTAGTGCCGGCACTCGTTACCAGGCGGGTGGGGCACTGGCCAACGAGGACTCGCCTCCCACTGATCCAAACATCATTGATGATGCCTACATCAGGAGCAAAGTGCTGGAGGAAGCGGCCGTAGCAGCGTTTGCTAGAGAAGCGGGCCTCGATGTCGTGAGCATACTGCCGGGCGGTATGATTGGGCCGCGGGATGCCGGCCCAACGCCCCTTGGCCACGCCGTGGTGCAATACTTGAATGGTCGAGCCTTCCTCATGATAAAAGGAACCATGCCGATTGTCGATGTACGCGACGTGGCCCGAGCTCATGTTGCCGCCATGGAGCGGGGCACGCCAGGGCGGTCGTATCTTGTGGTGAGTATGACCTTACCGGTGCGCGAGTTCTACAACATCCTGACTCGTCTCACCAGGCTGCCTGGACCTCGCGTTTTCCTTCCACCTTCAATGACGATGCCCATGGCATATTTGGTTGAGGTGTTCGCACAGGTAACCCATATTGACACGCCGTTCACACGCAACTCAGCGCGGCACGCCTTCCTGGGGCAGAAATATGATTGCTCCCGAGTGCAGCAGGAACTCGGCATCAAGTTTACGCCAATCGAGAGTTCCATATGTGATACGGTCGTGTGGTACGTCGAAAACGGCTGGGTATCCCACCCAGAACGGTTCGCACCTCTAGCTAACAGGGCACATGGCGCCAAAGGAATATCAGCCTGTACCACATCTGACCGGAGGTGATAGCATGAACCATCGCCAGCGGGTGGCTGCCGCCCTGCGCGGCGAGCCGGTGGACCGCGTGCCCATCGCTATGTGGCGACACTTCCCCGTGGCCGATCTGACGCCGGAGGGGCTGGCGCGGGCGACGCTGGTCTTCCAGCAGCAGTTCGATTTCGACTTCGTCAAGGTCACACCGATGAGCGGCTACCCCGCCGCCGACTGGGGCTTTCGGGCCGAGCATCGCGGCAATCGCGAAGGTACGCGGGAGCCGCTGGCCTATCCCATCCAGTCGCCGGACGATTGGTACGGCCTGCGTCCCCTGGACGTGACCCAGGGTGCGCTGGGCCGGGAGCTGGTGGCTCTGCGGCTGGTCCGGCATCGGCTGGGCCCAGAAGTGCCCCTGCTGGAGACCGTCTTCAGCCCCCTCACCGTGGCCAAGAACCTGGCCGGCCCTCGCCTGCTGGGCGATCTGCGGGCGCACCCACAGGCCCTGCACGCCGCCCTGCCCGTCATCGCCGAGACGGTGGCCCGCTTTGCCGTCGCCGCCCTGTCCGCCGGGGCGGACGGGCTCTTCTTCGCCACCCAGTTCGCCAGCCTGGACCTGCTCAGCCCGCAGGAGTACCAGGAATTCGGCCTGCCGTACGACCGCCAGGTGCTGGCCGCCGTAGCGGGCAAGACCGACTTTCTGCTCTTGCACCTGCACGGCACGCGCCCCATGTTCGACCTGCTGGCGAGCTATCCCGTGCACGCCGTCAACTGGCACTCCCGCACCACCCCGCCCACCCTGGCCGAGGCGCGCCAGCGCTTCCGGGGCTGCCTGGTGGGTGGCCTGAACGAGTGGGGGACGCTGCAGAGCACGCCGGAGGCGGTCATCGCCGAAGTGCGGGAGGCCATTGCCCAGGCGGGGGAGCGCGGGCTGATCATCGGGCCGGGCTGCGTGATCCCCATTGACACGCCGGAAGCCAATATCTTGGCCGCCGTCCAGGCTGTGAGGTAGCAAATCAACAAATCGGCAAATCACAAATCAACAATTTGCCGATTTGCCGATTTGCTGATTTGCTGATTCTCAATGTTGCATCTGACGGCAGAACAGGGCGAGGCCATCGTCGCCCATGCCCGGGCTGAGGCGCCGCTAGAGGCCTGCGGCTTGCTGGCCGGGACAAGTGGCCAGGTGCGGAGGCTCTATCGCCTGGCCAATAGCGAGCAGAGTCCGCTGAGCTATCGCCTGGACCCGCTGCAGCAACTGCGCGCCTTTGAGGACATGGAGGCGCAGGGCTGGGAGCTGCTGGCCATCTATCATTCCCATCCCGCCTCGCCGGCCTGTCCCTCTCCCAGGGACGTGGACCTGGCCTACTATCCCGATGCCATCTACCTCATCGTTTCCTTGCTCGACCCCGCTCGGCCCGTGCTGCGCGGTTTTCGCATCGTGGAGGGTAGGGTGAGCGAGGAGGAGACATGTAGTCACGACTTCTAGTCGTCGTTCCCACGGCAACGGCGACTAAAAGTCGCTACTACGTCAAGGCGCAACCGGTCTTGCATCACAATCCCTGGTGTGCTATAATCCCCGTGCCCGTCCATGTGAAGGTCGATCTTCCCGGGATCGGCCTTTTTGTGTTGGCAACGATGGAGACGTTCACCCTGCCGGGTGGCGAAGGCGAGGTAGATGTTCAAGAAGTCATTGCTGAAGACGAAGGCCAAGCCGGCCGCGCCGCCTGGCTTGACCAGCGAGCAGGAGGCCCTGGCCAGCGAGCTGGCCTCCCGGCTGAGCGCCGAGCCCCATGATCTCCTGGCCGAGATAATGCAACAGCCCCGGCCGGTGTCGCCGGCCCTGCTGGCGCGTCTGGCGCAGCAAGGACAGGCGCTGGCCGTGCCCCTGCTGGAGCTTGCCGCCAGCGGCAGTGACGGCGATCTGGCCCTGGCGGCCATCGAAGCCCTGGGGACAGTACACGCCGCAGAGGCAACGCAGGCCCTGCAGCGCCTGCTCGTGGCCGGCGGCGACAAGAATCGCCTCAAGGCGGCCCGGCGCGCCCTGTATCGCCTGAGCCAGCGGGGGGTGCCCGTGGCGCCCGTCGCCCCGGCGCCCGCACCGGCCCCGGTCTTCGAGGAGCCGGTGTTGGCCGCTCTGGCCAGCCCCTACGACGGCAGCGGCACGCAGTTGATGTGGGTGGTCAGGCAGAATCGTTGGGGTGACCTGCGCCTGGCCGTCTTTATGCTGAGCGATGAGGAGGGCGTCAAGGAATGTTTCGGCCTGGACCCCTGCAGTAAGAAAGAGTGGCAGCGCCAGCGCGAGTGGGCCGGGGAAGAGGATATCCCCATGACCGCCGTGGGCCTGTCCGCCTGCCGCTGGCTCATCGCCCAGGCGCGGGAGATCAACCAGGCCAGTGACTCCGACTTGCCCGCCGAGCTCGACCGTTGGCAGCGTCTTCTGGAGAGCAGCCAGGCCCAGCCCTGGCCGGAGGAGCTATCGCCCGACCATCTGCACGCCCACCCGGAGCTTCTGGCCGAATCCAGGCGCCTGGTCAAGGCCGAGGAGTGCCAGGCCTGGCTGCCGGACGAGGGCCTGGAGCAGTACGCTGATGAAATGAACGAGGCGGCCACGCAAGATGCCGACCTGCCCGTGGTAGACTTGGGGGCTGTGCAAGCTGAGGGCGCGGTGGTCAATCGAGTGGTGCAAGAGCTGTTTCGGGAGAAGCTAAAGGAGCGTTTTCAGCGGCGCTTGCGGGGTATGGCTGCCTACTTCTGGGGTGCGGGACGGCAGGAGGAGGCGCAATGGGCGGCCGCCTCGGCTCTGGCCCTGGCCGAGGGCAGCGTACCGCTGGCAGAGCAACCCTTCTTGTGGGAGTCGGTGTATTCTACCCTGCGGACGATCGCCAAAATCGCCGAGGATGCTGAGCTCCAGGCAGAGAAGGCAGAGAAAAGGCCGCGCCGGCCGAGCGGACTGACTTTGCCTCGACCCAAAGAGCCGCCACCGGAGCCCGAGGGCTACCAGCGGCGGCCCAGCGGCCTGATCGTCCCCAAATAGGTAATTGGAGATCAGAGATTGGAGATTGGAGATTGGAGATTGCTAAATCGCCAATCTCTAATCTCTAATCTCCCGGAATCTCCACTCTCTGTGTGTTGGCTATTCTGACTTGTCTTGCGGCGGGGTCGGCGGCGACTGCAAAGCCGGAGGCGGCGTCTCCACCGGCTGCGGCTCCTCGTCTATGATGCGGTAGCCGATCCTGGCTCCCAGCTCCTCCAGGTGCTGCCGGACGATGTCCTTGGGGCACAGGTCCACAAAAAGCCAGAGGCCCAGCAGCAGGACGGTCAGGTCGTCGAGCTGGCCCAGGCCCAGAACCACGTCCGGGATGAAGTCAATGGGCGAAAGGACGTAGAGCAGCGTCCCCGGGACCAGGAGCTTAGTCCAGGTGGGGACGCGGGCATCATTGAGTAAGCGCCAGATCAACCGCAATTGGCGGGCGATCTCAGCTAATATACCCGCCCTCTGCCGCAGGGTGGGGTCTTGGGGCATAGACATTACTTGGCCTCCTGTTCGTTCTGCGGCTATTATACCCGCTTTTCTGGCCTGACGCAAGGCCCGGCGGGGGCGATTGGAGAGTGGAGAGTGGAGATTAGAGATTAGAGATTGGAGAGTGGAGAGTGGAGAGTGGAGAGTGGAGATTGACGAATGACGCTTGACGTTTGACTTTTGACGTTTGACGCTTGTGGGTAGTAAATGCCGGAAGCTACGTAGTATCCTATGAGGCAGGTCTGGACCGACCAAACGTTGTCCGGTCCAATCAAGAAAACCTCTGTGTTCTCCGTGCCTCTGTGGTTTCTACAAGCCGGAGCCTGGTGACTGAAAACATGACGGCGGGCGCCGCGCCCGCCCTACAGTTGGAGTGCAAGTTGACAGACGTTTCCATTAAGATGAGGAGCCCGCTGCTCCTGCTGCTGATCATCGTGCTCTTCGTCATGTCCCTGATCATCGCCAATCGTGTCTTCTTCTACGTCTTCTACGTGCTGGTGCTGGCCCTGCTGGGCGCGTACTTCTGGACACGCCTGAACGCGCAGCACGTGGCTCTGAGCCGAGAGCTGCGGACCGACTGGGCTCAGGTGGGCGATAAGATGCGGGAGCGATTTGCCCTGGCCAACGATTCCCGCTTGCCCCTGCTGTGGGCAGAAATAGAAGACCATTCCGACCTGCCAGGCTATCAAGCCAGCCGCGTAGAGACCGCAGCCAGCAAGACGCGGGTGAAGTGGGACGCTACGGCCATCTGCCAGCGGCGAGGGTTGTTCACCATCGGACCGGTAATACTGCGCACCGGCGACCCCTTCGGCCTTTTCATCGCCCGGCGGGATTACACTTCCACGCGC
>JADDYB010000254.1_pt1 | contig 16691 bp, 16 predicted proteins | sample 8641941 | NCBI WGS metagenome assembly JADDYB01 (sample SAMN16275377, study PRJNA637457) | freshwater sediment metagenome | isolation source: Lake Kineret sediment | place: Israel: Lake Kineret | collected 2013
TAGGAAAGCTTTATCAAAGACTTTTGGTAATGGATTATCAAGAAAAAACCTCGAAAACACCTTTTTCTCTGACTTCAGAGCTTGACCTTTTAGTGGCTTCACTTTAGAATGGAACTATGAAAAATCCTAAGCTCTTTGGCACCAACGGGATTAGAGGCGACGCGGAAAAATTATTTACCAGTGAGTTTTGCTTTGACATCGGGGTTAGTTTCGGAAAGTTCCTTTTGAAAAAAAATAAAAAGGGAGAAGTCGCTGTCGGCATGGATCCTAGAGAAAGTAGTGAAAGAATAAAGTCGAGTTTTCTTCAAGGATTTTCTACCACCGCCACTTGGGAATTTTTGGATGAAGGCATTATTCCTACTCCTTGTTTAAATTATTTCGTTAAAAAGAAAGGCTTGGCAGGCGGGATTATGATTTCCGGAAGCCATATAAAAAAAGAGCTCAATGGAATTAAGTTCTTTATAGATGATGAAGAAATCACTAAAGTTCATGAAAAGGAAATTGAAAGGATATATTATCAGTCAAAAGAAAAACAGAAATATCTTCCTCAAAAAATTAATCTTAAAAAAGAACAGGAAGCCCGGAAGATTTATTTCGACTTATTATTTAGCCTTGCGAAACCTCCTTATTTTTCTTGGAAAATAGTGGTTGATGCCGGCAATGGAACCCAGAGCTTGATTATTCCTAAACTCTTGGAAAAGTTAGGATTTATGGTGGTTAAAATTAATTGTAACCCTGCTAAGGGACTTGTGGTTAGAGACATGGAAGTAAGCGACTCATTCAGAGAATTGTCTCAAATCGTTAAAAATGAGAAAGCGACTTTTGGTATTGCCCTTGATTCTGATGGTGATAGAGCCGCTTTTTTTGACGAGGGGGGTAAGTCCATCCCTGGCGAGTATTCTTGTTCTTTAATCGCCCAAGATTCACCAAGTAAAATCGTTGTTACCCCAATTAACTCCTCTTCTGTTGTTGAACATATTGATAAAAAAGTCATTAGAACTAAGGTGGGTGTTCTTTACGTCGTTCAAGCGATGAAAAAGTTTGGAGCCAAATATGGTTTTGAGTCTAATGGAGGCGGTATTTCCGCTGAATTCTTTTATGGGAGAGATGGGGGAACCACCTTGATGAAGATGCTCAATCTTCTTAAGAGAAAAAATAAAGCTCTTTCTGAGCTTGTTAACAATTTTCCTCAATTCTCGATTATCAAGAAAAAGGTTGATTGCCCTAGAAAGTTTAATAAAACAATTTTAAAAAACGCTGAAGAAAGTTTTAAAGGGATAAAGGTTGAAAAAATTGACGGTTTAAAAATATGGGTTGATAAAGATAGTTGGATTTTGTTTCGCCCTTCGGGAAATGCACCAGAATTTCGTGTTTTTTCTGAGGCCAAAACAGAAAAAGAGGCTAGAAATCTATGTAACAAAGGAATAGAATTAGTAAGAGAGATAAGGGGAAAAAATGGCTGATAAATCAAAATTCTCAGTTAAACCATTATTCCAAAAAGTAATCAAGCCTTGGGGCTATGAAATTTTATTGACCCCAGAAGAATCACCCGTAACCAGTAAAATTCTTCATTTAGACGATGGAAAGAGGTTTAGTTTTCAATATCACGATAAAAAAATTGAAGCTCTTACTCTTATTCAAGGAGAGGCTAAAATCATTTTAGAAAACGAACAAGGAGAGATAGAAGAAATAAAAATGGAGTTAAATAAAGGCTACTTTATCCGACCCTTCCAAAAGCACCGTGCTCAAGGAATTAAGGATAGCCTCATCTTTGAATCTTCAACAAAGGAGGAAGGCAATACTGTCAGGTTAGAGGACGATTATCATCGAGGAACAGAAACAGAGGAAAAACGAAAGACGCGAATCCGGAGCGGGGTTTATATGGGGTAATTTCCAATGACTGCCCAAAAGAAGTTCATTTATTGGTTTAGAGAGATTGATAAAGACGATATCGGTTTGGTGGGCGGTAAAGGCGCTAATCTGGGAGAGATGACCAAGATGGAATTGCCGGTGCCGCCAGGTTTTATCGTTTCCGCTTCGGCTTACTTCTACTTTATTAAAGAAAATAAACTTCAAGATAAAATCAAGGGTTATTTAAAGTATATTGATCCGAATGATCCTCTTACCTATCAAGTGGCTTCAGAGAAGATTAAAAGTTTAATAATTAAAAGCAAGATGCCCAAAGACTTAAGCCTGGAGATTATGAAAGCTTATTTGAAACTGAGAGCAAAATTTAAAGAACCTCTAGTCGCTATTCGCTCCTCCGCGACCGCTGAAGATTTACCTGAAGCCTCTTTTGCTGGTCAGCAGGAAACCTTTCTTAATATCAAGGGTGAGGTGAACGTCGTTAATAAAGTCAAAGGTAGCTTCGCTTCTCTTTTTGAACCGAGAGCCATTTTTTACCGCGAACAACACGGCTTTGACCAATTTAAAGTTGGTTTAGCCTCCATTGTCCAAAAAATGGTACAGTCTGAAGCTTCAGGCGTCATGTTCACCATTGATCCGGTCACTAATCAGAAAAACAAAATTCTAATCGAAGCGATTTATGGCTTAGGTGAATACATCGTTCAAGGAATGGTCACTCCTGACCGTTATTTAATCGACAAAACAAGCTTAAAAATCCTTGAAAAGGAAATTGCCGAGCAGAAGGTTCAATTAATAAAAGTAGGCAGTTTAAATAAACGAACTAAAGTACATAAGAAAAAACAAAAGAATCAAAAAATATCTTTGAGCCAAATAAGGGAACTGGCAAAATTAGGAAAGAAAATTCATCAACATTATTATTTCCCTCATGACATTGAATGGGCAGTGGAAAAAGGCAAGGTTTATATTCTCCAAACAAGACCGGTGACGACTATAAAAAAGCAAGAGAGTAAAAGAGTAAAAGAGCAAGAAGAAGAATCAAAAAGCGAGCCGATTTTAAAAGGACAACCAGCTAGTCCGGGTATTGGCACGGGAAAAGTTCAAATAATTAAATCATCTAAAGAAAACAATAAAATAGAAAAAGGTGATGTTTTGGTAACAAAAATGACCACACCCGACTTTGTGCCGGCAATGAAAAAAGTGGTTGCCATTGTCACTGATAGTGGTGGTCAAACTTCTCATGCCGCCATTGTCTCGCGAGAACTCGGAATTCCTTGTGTGGTTGGCACTCAAGAAGCAACCCAAAAACTCAAAAATAACATGTTAGTGACCGTTAATGGCACTTTGGGAGAAATTTATCCTGCCAAAGCAGTTCCTTTCTCTAAGATTCTTTTGCCAAGCGAGACAAAAATTCAGCCACCAACAACCATCCACAAGAAGCCACTGAAAACCGCTACTAGAATCATGGTTAACTTAGCAGAACCAGAATTGGCGGAAACCATTGCTCAAAAAAATGTTGACGGCGTGGGCTTATTAAGAGCCGAATTCATGATGTCAGAAATCGGGATTCATCCTAAAAAGATGATTAAGGAAAAACAGAGCAAAAAATTTGTCAATTTTTTAATCGAGGGAATGAAAAAAATCGCTCAAGCATTTTCTCCGCGACCGGTAATTTATCGCGCCAGTGATTTTAAAACCAATGAATATCGAAACCTTAGTGGCGGCAAAGATTATGAACCGGATGAGGAAAATCCTTTTATCGGCTTTCGAGGGGCATTCCGTTATCTTTCTGACCCGAATGTCTTTGAATTAGAAATCGAAGCAATAAAAAGGGTGAGAGCTTTAGGTTTTAGTAATTTATGGTTGATGATTCCCTTTGTACACCAAACTTGGGAATTAAGAGAAGTTAAAAAAATCCTCGCTAGCGAAAAACTTTCGCGAAGTGCCAGCTTCAAATTATGGATGATGGTGGAAATTCCCTCTAACGTTATTCTTTTAGAAGATTTTATCAAAGTCGGCATTGATGGTGTTTCTATTGGTTCAAATGACCTGACAATGCTCCTCCTCGGAGCTGATCGGGATAACAGTGAATTAGCCAAGGTCTTCAATGAAAGAGATCCGGCTGTCCTTTGGGCACTCGAAAGAGTCATCAAGATTGCTTCGAAAAATAAAATTGATTGTTCAATCTGCGGCCAAGCTCCGAGCCAATATCCGGAACTAGTCGAAAAATTGGTTGATTGGGGAATTTCTTCGATTTCTGTTAATCCAGACGTCATTGATTCCACTAGAGAAATTGTTTATCATGCTGAAAAGAGAATACTTAAAAAATAACCAATAACCAAATCACAAATCACAAATAAATTCAAAAATTTAATATTCAATTTTTCAAACCTTTTAAAATTTAGAATTTTTAGATTTAAACATTGTTTGAAATTTGGTGCTTGAAAATTGATAATTAGGTAAATATGGCAAAAATAAGAACCTTGCTTTCAGCAAGAACCTTGATTTCATTGAAATGAAAATTAAAACCATCAAAGCAAGAGAAATTCTCGATTCAAGAGGCAATCCAACCGTGGAAACAAAGATTGTTCTTGATAATGATAAAAAAACTGAAGCTTCTGTTCCAGCCGGCGAATCGATTGGTAAATACGAAGCTATAGAGTTAAGGGATGGCGATCCTGAACGATATGATGGCTTAGGTGTTTTGAAGGCCATTGCTAACGTCAATCAGATAATTGCCCCCCAACTAATTGGTCAAGACCCGACTCAACAAAAAACATTAGATGATTTAATCATCAAGCTTGACGGGACAAAGAATAAGCAGAAGTTAGGCGCCAATGCGATTTTATCGGTCTCGCAGGCAATTTGCGAAGCAGGTGCTTTAGCTTCAAACTTGCCTCTCTACCAATACATTAACAAAATTTTTTCGGACGGCCAACAATCAAAATCTTTATTGATGCCCATACCGACATTTAATTTAATCAACGGCGGCAAGCACGGTGCCGGCAACCTTGAATTCCAAGAATTTCATATTATCCCTGCCTCTGGAAGAGCTTATTATCAGTCATTGGAAATGGCTGAGGAAATTTACCATTCAGTAGAAGAAGTCCTTATTCGCCATGGAGCAGTTCACTCGGTGGGAGATGAGGGAGGTTTTGCCCCCAATCTTTTCACCAACATGGATGCTCTAGAAGTCATTATCGAAGCCATCAAAGAATCTGGTAACGAATTCAGAAAAGATGTTTTCTTGGGTCTTGATGTGGCCGCTTCCCACTTTTATAAAGACGGCAAATACTTGATTCGCGATCGCACTCAACCCGTCGATGCTCAAGAGCTTAACCAGTTTTATCAGGAATTGGTCAAGTCATACCCCCTATTAATCCTTGAGGACCCTCTCTATGAAGATGATTGGTCAGGATGGACAAACCTTACTGCCCAATTCGATGAAACGATTACTGTCGGTGATGATCTTCTTTGCACCAACCCCAGTCGATTGGAAAGAGCGATTAAAGAAAAAGCGTGCAAGGCAATCCTCGTCAAGCCAAATCAAATAGGGACGATTACTGAGGCGTTGTCGGTTATTAAAACGGCTCGAGAAGGAAACTTCAAAGTGATAGTTTCCCATCGCTCTGGAGAAACTAATGACGATTTCATTGCTGACTTTGCGGTTGGAGTTCAAGCAGAATTCACTAAATTTGGCGCTCCGGCAAGAGGAGAAAGAGTGTCTAAATATAATCGCTTGCTGGCAATAGAAACAGAATTAGCCACAGGAAAATAATAATTACCAATAAATACCAATTATCAAATTATCCAATCATCTAATAAATACCAATTATCCAATCATCTAATTCTCAATTTGAAATTAGTTGATTTGTTAATTAGATGATTAGTTGATTATCAATGAATAAGCCTGTAGTGCTCATTATCCTTGATGGTTGGGGAATTTCGGTCGAAGGGCCTGGAAACGCGATTACACAGGCAAATGTTCCTCATTTTAAATCTTTTTGGGGTTCCTATCCTCACACCAGCCTTCTCGCCTCAGGTGAAGCCGTTGGTCTTCCTCACCACGAGAAAGGCAATTCGGAGACAGGTCATCTCAATCTTGGAGCGGGAAGAATTATCTACCAAGATCTACCTCGAATTAACATGGCGATTGCTGACGGCTCATTTTTTAAAAATTCGGCCTTTTTAGAAACCGCTAATCATGTTAAAAAATTTAACTCCTGTCTCCATTTGATGGGTTTAATTGGTCACGGAGGAGTTCACTCTAGTCTTGATCATCTATATGCTCTTCTCCGATTTACCAAAGAACAAGAATTAAAAAATGTTTATCTCCATTTGTTTACCGATGGTCGTGATTCGCCGCCAACGTCAACCCTTACTTACATTGAAGAAATCATAGAAAAAATGAAGGAAATTGGCGTTGTCGCTCAAATCGCGACCATCATTGGTCGATATTTCGCCCTTGACCGCGACAATCGATGGGAAAGAACCGAAATAGCCTATCATGCCTTAGCCGAAAGAAAAGGAGAGATCACCCAAGATCTCAAGAAAACGATTCAAAAATCTTACGATCAAGGGGTGACGGATGAATTTATCAAGCCGATTATCGTTGAGAATTCCAGAGGAATAGGCAAAAATGATGGCGTCATCTTCTTCAACTTTAGAATTGACCGACCGAGACAACTGACCAAAGCTTTTGTCATCGATGATTTTCAAAAATTGATTGGTCAAAAAATTGCCTTTGACCCCTACACTGAAAAATATTTAAAAAAGACTTACGTGGAAAGAAGAATCGCCTCCATCTTTGACCGTGGACCAAAAATAGAAAATCTTGCCTTTACTACCATGACGGAGTATGAAAAAGATTTGCCCGTTGCCGTTGCTTTTGCTCCCATCAAGGTCAATCTGCCTTTGGGAAGGATTTTGTCTGAAAATAATCTCCGGCAACTGAGAGTTACCGAAACCGAAAAAGAGAGATTTGTCACTTATTATTTTAATGGTCAGAGAGAGGAGCCTTTTCCAGGAGAAGACAGAGTGATTATTCCTTCTCCTGAAGTTCAGACTTATGATTTGAAGCCAGAAATGGCCGCCTTACAAGTCACGGATGAGGTGATTAAAAACCTCAAGAGAAGAATCTATGATTTTATTCTTATCAACTACGCTAACCCCGATATGGTCGGTCACACCGGCGTTCTACAAGCGGGAATTAAGGCTTGTGAGGTTGTTGATGAAAATTTAGGGAGGTTGGTATCAACCGTCAGCAATGTCGGCGGCATCGCTTTAATCACGGCCGACCATGGCAATGTGGAAGAGATGATTAATTTGGAAACAGGCCAGGTTGACACTGAACATTCGACCAACCCAGTTCCCTTTATCGTCGTGGGAAAAGAATTTTTGAGCCAGCCCACCAAAATTCTCAGTGGAATTCTAGCGGATTTAGCCCCAACGATTTTAAAACTCTTAGCCGTTAGTGTTCCCAGTGAAATGTCAGGCAGACCATTAATATGAAAAAAAGTTTAATAAAGAAAAAGATTTCAGAATTGAAGTCCGAACCTAATTTGGAGAATTATGAAAAAGCTTATAAAAACTTTACTTGGGAAGAGGAAGAAAAAGAACTTGAAAAGTTTAGTGGAAACAGAATCAATGCCGCCTATCTTGCCATTGATAAAAATGCTCACGGGTTCAGAAAAAATAAAGTCGCCCTTTACTGGGAGTCAGAAAAGGGCGAGAAAAAGAAATTTACCTTCCAGGAATTAGCCATTCTTTCCAATCAATTCGCCAATTTTTTGAAAAGCAAAGGGGTGGAAAGTGGCGACCGAGTTTTTTTCTTTTTACCTCGAGTGCCTGAGCTTTACTATGGCTTTTTAGGAACCTTGAAGAGGGGTGCCATCGCCGGTACTCTTTTTTCTGCCTTTGGAGAGCAGGCTCTACTCGATCGGTTAAGCAATTCAGGGGCAAAAGTTTTAATCACTAACGAAAAACTACTGAAAAGGATAACGAGGATTAAAAGAAAGCTCAAAGAGCTCGAAACAGTCGTCACTGTTGAAGAACTTCAAACCAAGATACAGGAACAAAAAAAGAACTATCAGGTTGCGGCGATGCAACCTGAAGACGATGCTTTCATGCTTTACACTTCAGGGACTACCGGTAAACCCAAGGGCGTTATTCACACTCATCAAGCCATTCTTCATCAACATTGGACGGCAAAATGGGTTTTGGATTTGAAGGAAGATGATGTTTACTGGTGTACGGCTGATCCAGGTTGGGTGACCGGCATTGCCTACGAAATTCTTGGCTCCTGGAGCAACGGCGTCAGCTCGCTTGTTTATGAAGGCCGTTTTGACCCCGAGAAGTGGTATCAGTTAATTCAAGATTACAAAGTCAATGTTTGGTATACCGCTCCCACAGCCATCCGAATGTTGGCCGCTAAGAATGGGAAATTAACCAAAAAGTATGATTTGAGCTCTCTCCGTCATTTAGCCAGTGTTGGCGAGCCTCTCAACCCCGAAGCCGTCTACTGGGGTCTAAGAGCCTTCGGCTTACCTTTTCATGACAATTGGTGGCAGACTGAGACAGGCGGAATTTTAATCGCCAATTATCCTTGTCTGGACATTAAACCAGGCTCAATGGGGAAACCTGTTCCTGGGGTTAAAGCGGGCATTGTTGATGATCAGGGAAAAGAACTTTCAAACAATAAAATCGGCAATTTGGCCATCAGACCAGGTTGGCCTTCAATGATGAAAAAAATCTGGCGTCGGCAAGAAAAATACAAAAGTTATTTTCATAAAGGATGGTACATTTCCGGAGATCTCGCCTACAAAGACAAGGATGGTTATTTTTGGTTTGTTGGTCGGGCAGACGATGTCATCAAAACCGCGGGTGAAAGAGTTGGTCCCTTTGAAGTCGAGTCCGCCCTGATCTCACATCCGTCGGTCGCCGAAGCCGGCGTCATTGGCAAACCCGATCCTCTTAGGGGAGAAATTATTAAAGCCTTTGTCGCCTTAAAAACGAATATTAAAGGCTCTGAGGCTCTCAAGGAAAAATTGAAGAATCATGTTAAGATTCATCTCGCTGGCCATGCCTATCCAAGAGAAATTGAGTTTGTCAAAAGTTTACCTAAAACTCGCTCTGGTAAAATCGTCAGAAGATTTTTAAAAGCCAAAGAATTGGGTTTACCGGTAGGTGATACCTCAACTTTGGAAAAGTTTTAGAATTAAAAAATGACTAAAGATTTTTTAATGGGTAATCAAATTTTGGCGCGAGCCGCGTTAGACGCGGGAGCAAAGATTATGTACGGCTATCCGATTACACCCGCTTCGGAAATACTCGAAACTTGGATTAATCTTTGTGAAAACAAAGAACTTAAAACTAAAAACTTAAAACTTCAATATCTTCAGACAGAAGATGAAATGGCGGCTGGCTTCTGTACGATTGGAGCCTGTCTCGCGGGTGTGCCTGCTTTCACCGCTACTTCTGGTCCGGGTAATGTTCTCATGCAAGATGCTTTCTCGATGGCTGAAGCCTTAAGAATTCCCACCGTAGCGATGATTATTCAGCGCGGTGGACTTTCGACCTCGACGGTCATTTATTCCCAAGAAGAAGTGAGATTAACCTGTTTTGGCGGCAACGGTGAAGGTTTTAGAATTGTTTATTCGACTTCAAACCTTCAGGAACTTTACGACTACACTCTTAAAGCCTTCAAAACAGCCTGGCGATATCGTTTTCCGACCTTTATCTTGACTGATGGTTATCAAGGGAAAATGAAAGGAGAAGTTAGTTTAAATTCCAAATTCCAAATTCCAAATTCCAAATTATTTCAACCAATTCTTAAATCAGGAGTTAATTTGAGAAATTGCTACAATCTCGAAGAAGAAATCGGTGAAGTCATTTCTCAATACTCGGATGAATATCAACAGGTTCGGGAAGAAATTGAGGAGTTTGAAGAATATCAATTAGAAGGAGCAAAGACGATTGTCATTGCTCATGGGATTGTGGCCGCAGCGGTAAAGAGCGCGGTGGATAGGTTAAGAAAAGAAGGTCAATTTGTAGGACTTTTCCGGCCGATTACTTTGCGGCCTTTTCCGTCTAAAGGAGCGAAAAGGGTTCTTGAAAAAGCAGAGAAAATTATTATTGTCGAATCGGCTTTGGGTCAGTTAAGTGAATTATTCAAATCTGAGTTCTACTGGATTAATGTTCCTTTAGTCGAGATTAATAAGCCAGCCGTGGGGTTTACTCCGGAGGAAATTTATGGAACCATTACCCAGCTTTCCTAAATGCTATAAAAAAGAATCTAAGCCGCATAAGTTTTGTCCTGGTTGCGGTCACCCTATTGTCCTAAAAATGCTCGGTCAGGTGATTGACGAATTGGGAATCGCTGAAAGAACCGTGTTCTTGATTGACATTGGCTGTTCTCTTCTAGCTTGGGATTTCTTTAATCTACCAACGACACAAACTCACCATGGCAGAACCATTCCAGTGGCGGTTGGTTTTAAAATGGCTGAGCCTAAAAAAATCGTCATTGCTTATGTGGGCGATGGCGGAGCTTATGCGATTGGTCTCCAACACACCATCACTTCTTGTCTGCGCAACGATCCGGTGACAACCATTGTCGTTAATAATACTCTCTACGCCATGACCGGTGGTCAGATGGCGCCAACGACAATCGAGAATGAGAAAACGACCACTTCACCAGCAGGCAAAAAAGAAGAGGAATTTCGGACTCTTCAGGGACCAGAGCTACTGACCAGGATTGCTAATCCAAGAGCTTACTTAGCGCGCGGGACCACGGAGAAACCTCCTGTCTTAAAACAATATCTTAAGAAAGCAATTGAAACTCAATTAGCTGGTAATTTTTCCCTGGTGGAATCATTATCTGCCTGTCCTTTGAATTGGCAAACTGATGCTCAAGAGACAATCGAGAGAATGAAAGCATTAGAAGCCTTTTATCAATTAGGAGAAATTAAGAAATGAAAGTTCTTTTTGCGGGTGAGGGTGGTCAAGGCGTTCAAGTAATTGCTGAGATTTTGGCGAAAGCGGCTTATGAACAAGGCAAAAAGGCGACCTATATTCCTAATTTCGGGGTGGAGCAAAGAGGAGGGGTTTCCCTCGCTTTCGTAATTATCGAAGATAAACCCGTTGTTTATCCTAAATTTGAAAAAGCGGATATCTTGGCTGTCCTTTCTGACCGCTCCTGGTCTCGGGTAAAACCATACATTGATTCTAAAACGATTGTCATTAAAGGACCAGCGATGAAAGATGGTCTTCAGTCAAGTCTTCCTTCTAAAGTCTGGAATATTGTTGTTCTGGGACATCTTAATAGGACTGGTAAAATTGTCAATCAAGAATCTTTAATCAATGCTATGGAAAATCGTTTTGCCAGACAATTTGAAATTAAGCCTGAATTAAAAAAACTTGATAACCAAGCTTTACAAGAGCAAAAATGAAGGATTTTAAACCAAAGGAATATAAAGATAAGGAAAAAAGCCTTACTGTCTTTCACGGCCTCTGTAAAGGCTGTGGCCTGTGCCTTGAAAAGTGCCCCCAAAAAGCGATTAAGTTTTCTGAAAAAGATTTGGGAGTTTATTCCACCCCTTCGGTTCAAATCAATATCAGCCAGTGTCATGCTTGTGGAATCTGTGAAACCGTTTGTCCAGATTGTGCTTTGAAGTTAGAGAAAACTAAAAACGTCTAATCACTCCTACCACTTTCCCCTGAATCTTTACTTTCCTGGTGTAAATGGGTACCATTTTTGCATTAGCAGGCTCTAATTTGATTCTTGTCGCTTCTTTAAAATATCTCTTCAGAGTGGCAAAACCATTCTCCAAGAGGGCAACGACAATATCGCCATTGTCAGCTTCTTCCCGCTGTTCAATCACAACATAATCACCGTTCATATCCCGTCATCAACCATCGAATCTCCCTTAACCTGAAGAACAAAGGCAGGCTTCTTGCCTGAGATTAAGACAGGAGAAACACTGAGACAAGCATTCGGGTCAGTGTGGGGTTCAATTGGTTGACCAGCAGCAATATAGCCCAAAATCGGTAATTCTAACCCCTGAGAAAGTGACAAAAATTTTTTCTCAAGAATTTCAATTCCTCGAACCGCTCCTTTATAACGACGGATGATGCCTTTTTTTACTAGAGCCTCAAGATGCTCATGGACGGTTGCCAGAGAATGGACGTTAATGGCATCAGCAATTTGTTGCAAAGTCGGCGAATAACCAAACTTTTGAATATAGAGATTAATAAATTCAAGGATTTGTTTTTGTCGCTTATAAAGGGTAATAGGCATTCTTAAAATACCCTAACAAAACCCAAAAAGAATGTCAAGCCCCGATTTTTATCGGGGCGCAGACCCTGCCGAAGCTTCAGCAAAGGCGGGTCAATACTTTAAATCATCATAGACAATTAAAATGGAAAAACATACAATCAAAAGATGTTGAAAAGATTTTTTCTTCTCGGTTTTTTAGCTTCGTTAATTCTTTTCGGAAATACCCCAAGTGCTCAAGCCTCTGAAGAATTTTCTATCAGTTCGAAGATTAATTATCGTGCTTCCCTTGATGCCAGGATGAAAGTCAGCCATGAAGTGGCTTTGACCAACAAACTCTCGAATGTCTATGCTCAAGAATACAGTTTTACCATTGAAGGCGGCTCTCCGACTAACATTTATGCTTGGGATGAACTTGGCTCAATTGACTATCAGGCTTTTGTTCAACCAGAATTAACGAGGATTAGCCTGCCATTAAACCAGGAAGTGGTTGGCAAAGATAAAACCCTTCGCTTTGGTTTAAGTTACAACAAAGATGATCTCATTAAAAAAACCGGCGATGTTTGGGAAGTCCTTATTCCTAAATTTGTTAATTCAGAAAAAGACGAAAGCTTAAGTGTCTTCCTTGAGGTGCCAAAAGATTTTGGCCATCTTGCTTTTATTTCTCCAACCCCAATTTCTCAAGAGGTTAATGATGATTATCAAACCTTTCTCTTCAGTCAGGAGCAAGTAGGCAGAAGTGGCGTCATTGCTGCTTTTGGTGAATATCAAACATTTATCTTTGAAATCAACTACCACCTCAAAAATTCAGAAAATAAAAGAGTAAAAACCGACATTGCTCTTCCGCCTGATACAAGCTATCAAAAAATTTATTACGAAGAAATTGAACCCAAACCAGAAAATGTCGTCATTGACAATAACGGCAATTGGCTGGCTCAATACACGCTCAACCCCCATCAAAATTTAGACATTAAAGCCAAGGGTTTGGCAAAAGTCTTTGCCAAACCCTATCAAAAGTTCACTAAACCAGCCACCCTTGAACCCTTTCTAGGCTCAACGAATTATTGGCCTGTTGATGAAATTTCTATTCAAGACAAAACTCAAGAGTTAAAAACGATTGAGCAGATTTATTTATATGTGGTCAATCTTTTGTCATATGATTACAGTCGGGTGAGAGAGGGGGCGGAAAGATTAGGAGCTTTAAAAGCCTTGGAAGAGCCTGATCGAGCCACTTGTATGGAATTTACTGATCTCTTTGTCGCTTTAGCAAGAGCGGCGGGGATTCCCGCCAGAGAGGTTAATGGTTATGCCTATACGACCAATCCGCAACTGAGACCTCTAAGCCTTGTTCAAGACATTCTCCATTCTTGGCCCGAATACTGGGACGAAACTGCTGGTGTTTGGGTCCAAGTCGATCCTACTTGGCAAAATACCACAGGCGGTATCGATTACTTTAATAAATTGGACTTGGGTCATTTCACCTTCGTCATTCATGGAGAAGAGGATGATTATCCCTATCCCGCCGGGGCTTACAAAACCTCGGAAAATTCCGGCAAGGATGTTAAAGTCGATTTCGGCCAGTTCCATGAAAGAGAACCTGAAGAAAAAATTGATCTCATTTTCGAGATGCCAGAATTGATTGCGAGCGAACTAAAATCAAAAGGCTTTCTAAAAATTTTTAATGATTCGGCGATGTCTCTTTATAACACCAAGTTGAAAACTAATGCCGAAGGGGTCAATCTTGACTTCGAAGATGAAAATATTGAAGCCTTGCCCCCTTTTTCTTATAAGAAGATTCCTTTTACCCTCTCCTGTTCTAATTTATTTAAGACTGGTTCAGCCAAAATTATTGTCGAGATTGATGGTCAAATCTTTGAAAAGATCATTCGGGTGGAATCTCTTCTTCTTAGCGGCTTAATCGTCGCCATCGCCACCATCTCCCTTTCTCTTTCGGCGTTATATTTAATTCTTAAAATTAGAAGAAAAAGAATTGACAGTTCAGAATCAGTTTGATAAGATTTAACCAATGAAAAGGATTTTGAGATCGATTCTGATTAACGCCGCTTCCATCTGGTTGATTTCACTGGCTGTCACGGGAATCGTTCTCGAAAGAGGAATCGAAACCTTGCTGGTGGCCTCTTTTGCTTTAGGAATGATTAATCTTTTAATCAAACCTGTCATTAATATTCTTCTTCTTCCTATCAACCTGATTACTCTTGGCACCTTCAGATGGTTGGTCAATGTCGCCGCCCTCTATCTCGTCACCGTGATTGTTCCAGATTTCAAAATCGTCTCTTTTCAATTTACAGGATTGACCTATAAAGGGATTATCGTTCCTGCTCTCTCACTTAATCTCATTTTTTCATTTGTCGTTATCTCTTTTCTTATTAGCTTGGTTTCAAGCTTCCTTTACTGGCTTTTAAAATGAAAAACGTCGTCGTCATTATTCAATTTGTCGTCTCTTGTCTTTTAATTACGACGATTCTTTTACAAGCCAAGGGGGTTGGGCTGGGTCGGGCCTGGGGAGGGGGAGGCGAATTCTATCGTTCGAAAAGAGGCGTCGAAAAAATTCTTTTTAAAATCACGATTATCTTGGCTTTTATTTTCCTTCTTTCCTCGCTTGTCTCAGTTTTGCTTTGATGAAAAAAGTAAAACAAAGACTTAGGTTCATTTTTAACCTCTCTAGGGAATACTTCAAAAGAAGATATAAGCTTGTCCTTTTTGGCTTTATCATCGGCATTATTTTCTTTATTCTTTCCCCGGGTTTTTTTCAAAAACTTCCTTTTGTTTCTCAACCCAATAAACTGGGAATCGTAGGGAAGTTTACCATTAACGATGTTCCCCTCAAAGTTCAGCTTTTGATGAGTCAAGGTTTAACCAAAACCGATGAAAGTGGGAGAGCGATTCCCTCACTGGCGGAAAGTTGGTCAATCGAAGAAAATGGCAAAAAATATCTCTTTTTCTTAAGGCAAGATTTAAAATGGGCGGATGGAAAAAAATTTGCGGCTCAAGATATCAACTATAACTTCGAGGACGTCAGCTCAGAAATAGCTAATAATACGCAAATTAATTTCATTTTAAAAGACAGTTTTGCTCCTTTTCCAATAGCCGTTTCGAAACCCATTTTTAGAAAAGGTTTTCTAGGAGTGGGGGAATTTCAGGTTAAAAAATTTGAATTTAACGGGAAGTTTGTGAAAACAATTTTTTTAAAATCAACAATTAAAGGTAAAAAAGACGTCATTATTAAATTCTATCCGAACGAAGAATCAGCTAAGCTAGCCATTAAACTGGGGGAAATTACTCTTCTCGAAAACATTCTTGACCCAAAGGGTTTCGAAGAATTCTCCAATCTCGATATCAAGCCACTGATTAAGAAAGATCGCTTTGTCGGCGTTTTCTTTAACTGTGAAAAACCTTTTTTAGAAGATAAATTGTTCCGTCAAGCGTTAGCTTACGCGATTGACAAAGATAAAGAAGAAAGGGCTCTCGGTCCAATTTCTCCCAATAGCTGGGCTTATTTTGAAGAGGTTAAACCGTATGAATTCGATCTTAGCCGAGCTAAAACCCTTCTTGCAGATTCTTTGGGAGAGCAAAAGGCAGAAGAGGTTGAGCTGACGATTATGACCGTGCCTCAGCTTCTTGACCAAGCAGAAAAAATTAAAAAAAACTGGGAAGCCTTAGGCATCAAAGTTGATATTATTCCCTTTAAAACAGGGGAGACAGATTTCCAAGTTCTTCTCGCTATCCAGGAAATACCGATCGACCCGGACCAGTATAATCTTTGGCACTCGACCTCTCAAAGCAATATCAACCGGCTTAAAAGTCCGAGAATCGATAAGCTTTTAGAAGACGGCAGAGTGACTCTTGATGAAAACGAGAGAAAAATGATTTATTTTGATTTTCAAAAATACCTGGTTGAAGAAGCTCCAGTCGTCTTTCTTTATTACCCCGAAGTCTTCGAAGTGGCGAGGAAATAATGAGAGATAAACACTATTTGAAAAAGGCCTATCAAATTGCGGCTCAGTTAAGTAGGGGGTATATTGTTTAGGATATTACCCACCGCTATGTGATTAACAAAAGTATTATTGAAAGACCCACGAAAAGAGGCATAAATGCTCCTATTAAGAGGCCCAAAGCGAGTTCCTCTACCTTGTAGTCTTCTTGATTAGGAGATGATGAGGTCGAAAGACCCCCAATAAAAAAGAAAATCGCCAAGATAATACCCAAATATTCAAAAGAACTTTCCCTAGATAATAAAATAATAACTTGGGAAAAAAAGTAATAAGTAAACGAATCAACATTTCCCTTAAAATAATGTTTAACAAAGAGAATTTTTTTCTCCAATTTATTTATAAACAAATCAATTTCTTTTTGATTCATATTATTTCTCTACTCAATCAAATTATTGATTAGATCCTTTTGTTTCTGGGCGTGGTTACATGAGTGTACAAGCGTGCTGACCGTTTACAAAAAATGTCGAACTTCAATGTGTTAGCTCGCCTCGCTTCGCTCGGCTCGCTTGCTCCGGCGCGGCGCCCCCACCCGCCGCGCCTCCGCG
>JADDYB010000255.1_pt1 | contig 16659 bp, 12 predicted proteins | sample 8641941 | NCBI WGS metagenome assembly JADDYB01 (sample SAMN16275377, study PRJNA637457) | freshwater sediment metagenome | isolation source: Lake Kineret sediment | place: Israel: Lake Kineret | collected 2013
ATGCTGCTATCTCATACTATGGTGGTGATGGTCAGGTAGTCAAGATAACTAGAGACCTCGATAGCAGCATAACAGGACAACATGTATTGATGGTTGAAGATATCGTAGATACTGGCATGACGTTAAATTACATCCTCAATCATCTCACTGCTCACAATCCTGCTAGTCTTCGCGTTTGTACTCTGCTTGATAAGAGAGCACGTCGATTGATAAATGTTCCTCTTGATTATGTAGGCTTTGAAGTCCCCGACGAGTTCGTAGTGGGTTATGGATTAGACTACAAGGGAGAATACCGTAATTTACCATTTATTGGCATTCTTCACCCCGAGCTAATCAAAGGTGATGGGTAAACATAGCATCCCACTAAAATTCGTTTTGCTCATTTACTGGCCAGGGATTTAGAGGGACGGTGGAGATGCAAAGAGCTGACTCTTGTGCTACCTGAAGAATTTAATTTTCGGGGGTAACAATAACCCACCTAATTGTGCTCCCCTATACTGGGGCAATATTTTAATTCGTGTAATAGCAAAAGCAAAGAATTGGAAATAAAATAATGCCCCAAGTAATCTCCCTCTCCTTGGCTCACCACCCACCCTCCTTTCTGCTTCCACCTACCTTGCACCGGGCTTTTAACCCCAGCGCCTTTAAGCTTCCACTTACTCGGCGGTCGGCTCCACACTCGCCAAGCTCTTGTTCAATTACTCAGGGCATTATCATAATAACACACCTCTAAAGCTTTGTCAAGAGGCTGTGCTGGCTGACCACATAGGTAACACTGGGCAACATATTTTAGCAAATTCCTTTTCAATGTATTCTATGGGGGCAAGGTAGCCAAGGGATTGGTGTGGGCGGTTGAAATTATACTCAATAAGCCATTCGGTTAGCCGGGGATTGAGCTCTTCAGGGTCTAAGGATAGATTAAAGTTGTAAAGCCATTCGTATTCTAAGGTCTGATTAAACCTCTCTATCTCCGGGTTGTCCTTGGGGGTTTTGACTCTGGAGAAGTACCTTTGTATACCTAATTTGGCGGTAGCTCTTTCAAACTCCCAGGCAAACTCACTGCCGTTATCCGTCTGTAAGTTTTCGATAGACTGGTTGACAAGGTAGCGCAGACGATAAAGAAAATCTGTTGCTGACCTTGAGCTCTTGCTTTTGTACATCCGGGCATAGCCTAACTTGGTGGTATGGTCCACGGCAGTCAGAATATATCTCTTGACGTTATTCCAATAGATAACAATGGTATCAAGTTGAAAGAGGAAACATGGCGTTTGTTTCAAGCTCTTTGAGCAAATCAAAGGATTTACTATAGGAGTTGACTGGAACCTCCTTTTAGCCTTTTAGATTTTTAAGATTTATTTTTGATTAGGATAGAACACCTCTTGACAAAATTAAACAATGATGTTACACTTAGTAGTTTAGGTTATGTTTCTATTCTCTTTTAGTCCTTATATCCTAAATTTTCCTAGTTCTAGTTAGTGTCTTCAGTATATTGTTTTGAAGAAAAAGCAGGATCGTTTCTTTTATGCTTAAATATAAGTTGCTGAAGTCTTTTTCTAAATTACCCGAGACTTTAGAAATACCTGACCTTATTCAGGTTCAGCTGGATTCCTTTCGCTGGTTTCAAGAAGAAGGTTTGAGGGAGCTGTTTGAGGAAATTTCACCAGTTCAAGATTATACTAACACCAGGCTAGAATTACATTTCGTTGATTATGAGTTTCGAGAGCCTCCGCATTCTATTTCTGAATGTCTTGAGCGGGGCCTGACTTATTCCTCTCCTATTCATGTCACTGCACAATTGGTGGTAAAGGAGACGGGGGAGATAAAGCAACAAGAATTATACTTCAGTGATTTTCCTTTAATGACGGATGCCAGCACTTTTATTATTTCTGGAGTAGAGCGGGTAGTAGTCAATCAGTTAACTCGTTTCCCTGGAGTTTATTTCACGTTAGAAAGGGATCCTTCAAGTGGGCGGGAATTGTGTTTTGCTAAACTTGTTGCTGAACATGGTGCATGGCTTGATTTTGACACTTCTAATCGAGATGTAATTTCTGTTAAGGTGAGTGGCAAACGGAAAATACCGGTCACTACTCTATTGCGTGCCATAGGCTTTGAGAGTAATGAGGCATTGTTTTCCCTTTTCCAAGATGTAGATAACTCGCCTGAGCACGCTTTTATCAGCTCTACAATAGAGCGAGACCCCTTGGTAAAAAGTAAGGCTGATGCCCTTTTTGATATTTATAGAAAACTGTCTTCTGGTGAAGCTCCTAGTCTTAGTAGTGCTCAGACCTTGCTGAATAATTTCCTATTTAATCCTCGCCGCTATAGCCTGGGCAAAGTTGGTCGTTACAAGCTTAATAAAAAGTTAGGTCTTAACATTCCTGGGAATTTTACTGGCTTAACCCCTGAAGATTTGGTGCAAATAGTCCGCCGTATTATTTCAGTTAATCTTAGGAAGGAAACTCCTGATGACATAGATCATTTAGGCAATCGGAGGGCTCAAGCTGTAGGTTTTCTGATACAAAAGCAATTTCGTATTGGCTTATTGAGGTTAGAGAGAGCAATTAAAGAGAGGATGAGTATTCTTGGCCCCGAGGCAGCAACTCCTGCTGCTTTGATCAACATTCGCCCTGTAGCAGTCGCTATAAGGGAGTTCTTTGGCCGGTCACAGCTATCTCAATTCATGGATCAAACTAATCCACTAGCTGAGTTAACTCACAAACGTCGTCTTTCTGCCATGGGTCCTGGAGGCCTGTCAAGAAAACAGGCTGGATTTGAGGTTCGTGATGTACATCATTCTCATTATGGGAGGATTTGTCCTATAGAAACACCTGAGGGGCCAAACATTGGTCTTATTGGCTCTCTAGCCACTTATGCATCAGTTAATGAATACGGTTTTGTAGAGACGCCATATTGCAAAGTTATTCATGAGGTTCCCAATACTGTGGAAGAACTGACAGGGAGAACAATCAGTGGGGATGTAGCAGATAATGAAGGCAAACTTGTAGCCAAGAGTGGGAAATTGATTACAAAGCAACTTGCACAAAAGATATCTCGTCTTCCAGCTCGGAATATTCAGGTAGGTCCTTTTATTTCCAGACAAATCGTTTACCTGACGGCTGACGAAGAAGATCAATATGCTATTGCCCAAGCTAATGCTCTCCTTAATGAAAAAAATGAGTTTGTTTATGACAAGGTGGAGGTTAAGAAGGGGGACAGATATTTCAAGGAATCAGTAGACAGAATAAACTTCATTGATGTTTCACCAAAACAGCTATTTAGTATAGCTGCTTGTCTTATCCCCTTTCTTGAGCATGATGATGCTATTCGGGCTTTGATGGGCTGTAATATGCAACGACAAGCGGTACCATTATTACATCCTGAGTGTCCTTTGGTGGCCACGGGTATGGAAAGAGAGGTGGCTAAATATAGTGGGCAGGTAATATTTGCCCCTGAGGATGCCGTAGTTACTTCGGCGACAAGCTCCAATATAGTGATCAAGAATGGAAGCGGCAAAGAGCAATCTATCGATTTAATCAAGTTTGCCAGAACTAATCAAGGGACGTGTATCAATCAACAGCCTATTGTGAACAAAGGTGATGAGGTTAAGAAAGGGCAGGTGTTGGTAGATAGTTTCTCTCTAGATGATGGGAACCTCGCTTTAGGGCAAAATGTCATTTGTGCTTTTATGTGTTGGGGAGGCTATAACTTCGAAGATGCCATTATTATCAGTAGAAGGCTGGTTAAGGATGATGCCTATACTTCTGTTCACATTGAAAAATATGAAATAGAGGAACGTGATACCAAACTTGGTCCTGAAGAAATCACCAGAGATATACCTAATGTAAGCGAGGAGAGCCTTTCTAACCTTGATGAAATAGGTATTGTACGTATTGGAGCTGAGGTTAAGCCCAATGAGATTCTAGTGGGGAAGATTACTCCCAAGGGTGAAACTGAACCTTCAGCGGAAGAGAAATTGTTGCGAGCCATTTTCGGCGAAAAAACACGGGAGGTGAAGGATAGCTCTCTCAGAATGCCATCAGGAGAGTGGGGAAGGGTCATAAAGACCAAAGTCTTTTCTCGTGACAACCATGATGAATTACCTGCTGGGGTGAACCAACTTATACAGGTATGGGTTGCTCAAAAGCGAAAAATCTCAGTAGGAGATAAAATGTCAGGGAGACACGGCAATAAAGGGGTTATTTCTATCATATTACCTGAGGAGGATATGCCATTTTTACCAGATGGCACGCCTGTAGATATAGTCCTTAACCCTCTCGGTGTTCCTTCCCGTATGAATATTGGGCAGGTTTTGGAGGCTCATTTGGGTTGGGCAGCTCAGACACTGGGTTTTAGGGCTATCAATCCTATTTTTGATGGGGCTGATGCTCTGACTATTGAGGATGCCTTAGCCAAGACGTGGATAGCTTGGAAAGCTGGTGCTGTTAATTTTAGCCCTGAAGATCCCGGAAATGCCATGATGGATCTAGAAAAGGTTAGAGATTGGCTTTCTCGTCATGATTTTGATGCCACAGAAATCATGGATGAAGAAAATAAAGGTATGGCTAGAAAGGCCTCTCTCTGTCTCTGGCTCGAGGAACTGGGCATAGCTGATAATCACCAGATTAGAGCTCTTAGTGACGAAGATTTGGAGCAGATGGCACAAAAAATTTATAAAGAGCGAAAGCTCTATCCTCCTATTTTTGGCAAAATGGAACTTCGCGACGGAAGAACGGGCGAACTGTTCGACAAACCGGTAACTGTGGGCAATGTATATATGATGAAACTGATTCATCTTGTTGGTGATAAGGTACATGCTCGTTCCACCGGTCCATACTCGCTCATTACCCAGCAACCATTGGGAGGAAAAGCTCAGTTTGGTGGTCAAAGATTTGGTGAGATGGAGGTATGGGCATTGGAAGGGTATGGCGCTGCTCATACACTTCAAGAGATGCTCACAATAAAGTCAGATGATGTGATGGGACGGGCTAAAGCTTATGAGTCTCTTGTTAAAGGTGAAGATATTCAACAACTCGGTATTCCAGAATCTACCAGAGTTTTGTTTATGGAGCTGCGTAGTTTGGGTTTTGCTGTTGAACTACTTAGCGAGGGGGAAAATGTCTCAATTTGATGGTATTAATGGTATTCGAATAAGTCTAGCCTCACCAGAACAAATTAGGAGCTGGTCTCATGGTGAAGTAACTAAGGCCGAGACGATAAATTACCGCACTTTGAAGCCCGAGAGAGATGGTCTATTTTGTGAAAAGATTTTCGGTCCTGTAAAAGATTTTGAATGCCACTGTGGCAAATATAAAAAGGCAAGGTATAAAGGAGTTATTTGTGATAAATGTGGTGTTGAGGTAGCTCATTCCAGTGTACGCCGGGAGCGCACAGGGCATATAGAACTGGCTGCTCCGGTTACCCATATCTGGTTTGTTAAGTTAGTACCCAGTCGGCTCGGGCTGCTCCTCCAGCTGTCTCCACGGGATTTGGAGAGTGTTATCTATTTTGCTCGATACGCAATCATCTCTGTTGATAAGGAAGCAAAACAAAAGAAACTTAGTCAAATTAAGGATGAGGCGGTTCAAAAAATTGCTGAGCAAGAAGAACGCCTGAACAAGAAAATCGAAGAATTGGAAGCCAAAGGCATGGAGGAAGAGCTTGAAATTAAAGAGGTAAACCAGCTTCGTGCTAGATTTATAGAAAAGAAGGAAAGACTTAAAGAAGAGCTTAAGACCAACGTTGCAGAGATAGAAAATCTTCAGCCGCTGAAATTGCTTAACGAAGAAGAATACAGGAAACTCAAAGATAAATATGGTGATGTTTTTGAGGCTGGGATGGGAGCAGAGGCTATTCTACAGATATTGAAGCAAATTGATGTAGATGCTATGCACCAGGAGCTTCGTGAGCAGATCCGTAGCATCTCGGGAGGATACCGTAAGAGGGTTAGTCAACGGCTACAATTAGTCGAGGCTTTTAAGCTCAGCGGGAATAAGCCTGAGTGGATGGTTGGGACTGTGCTTCCTGTATTACCCCCGGCGCTTCGTCCTATAGTGCAGTTAGATGGTGGTCGCTTTGTTATTAGTGATCTTAACGACCTCTATCGGAGGGTTATTAATCGTAACAACCGTCTCCGCCGTCTTATGAAGTTAGGTGCGCCGGAAATAATTATCCGAAATGAGAAACGCATGTTGCAGGAGGCTGTTGATGCTCTTATTGATAATGGAAGAAGAGGGCGCGTAGTTACTACTGGTAATAGGCATGCCTTGAAATCTCTTTCTGATATCCTGAAGGGCAAGCAAGGAAGGTTTCGGCAAAATCTTCTCGGTAAGCGAGTAGACTACAGCGGTCGCTCGGTGATTGTGGTTGGTCCTAAACTCAAACTTCATCAATGTGGTTTGCCACGCCATGTTGCGTTAGAGCTATTTAAGCCTTCGGTTATGCATAAACTTATAAAGAATGGATATGCCAATAATTTAAAGAGTGCCCGGCGTCTGGTGGAAAGAGGTAGCCCTGAGGTTTGGGATGCGTTATATGAAGTAGTTAAAGAGCGTCCTGTATTGCTTAATCGTGCCCCCACATTACATCGGCTCAGCATTCAAGCCTTCGAACCCGTGTTAATCGACGGCGATGCCTTTCAACTCCACCCCCTGGTTTGTACTGCCTTTAATGCCGATTTTGATGGCGACCAGATGGCAGTTCATGTGCCATTGTCCAGGGCTGCCGTGAAGGAAGCCAGGGAGCATATGCTTAGTCCTTATAATATGTTGCTACCAAGTTGCGGTGAGCCTGTGGTAACACCCACGCTAGATATGGTCCTGGGCTGCTATTATCTTACCATTTCGAAGCCTGGAGCCAAGGGTGAAGGGAAATTGTTCAGCAGTTTTGACGAAGCTAAGTTGGCTTACGAACTTGGCATTATCGAACTAGGTGCCGAAATTGTTGTGCAAGAGCCTTCCCTTCGTTCAGACGGGGAGAGGATAAATACAACAGTGGGCAGGATTATATTTAATGATGCCTTGCCTCCGCAACTGCGCTGTTATAACAAAATAATAGATAAGGCTTCCTTAAGAGCATTAGTCTCTGATTGCATTGGCCTATTGGGTAATGAAGGTGCTGCTGGAGTTATCGATAGACTTAAGGGATTGGGGTTTGATTATGCTACAAAGTCGGGAATTTCCATTGCTATGGATGATATTGAAGAGCCTCCAGATAGAGTTAAACTTCTTGCAGAATCCGATGAAAAAGTCAGCCTTATTGAGGATCAATTTAACCGTGGCTTGATTACTGAGGGTGAAAAGTATGAAAGCACAGTTCAAGTATGGATGGAAACTACGGATAAAGTTGCTGAAAATATATCTCAGGCACTAGATCCTTATAGTAGTGTTTACATGATGGCTACATCGGGTGCCAAGGGCAATATTTCGCAAATTAGACAAATGGCAGGGATGCGTGGGTTAATGACCGACCCTTCAGGAAGGATAATAGATTTTCCCATAAAATCGAGTCTACGTGATGGGCTGACACCCATGGAGTATTTTATTTCTACACATGGTGCTCGTAAAGGGTTGGCTGATACTGCCCTGAGGACATCAGATAGTGGTTATCTTACCAGGCGCCTTGTGGATATAGCTCAAGATGTCATTGTAACTGAAACTGATTGCGGTACCACTGAGGGTATTTGGATATCCCGGAAAACTACAGATGGGTCCCTTCCCCCATTTGAAAACCGGATTACTGGCTATTTAGCAGCCAGCAGGATTGTTGATCCAGGTACAAATGAAGTCATTGTTGATCGTAATGAAGAAATTGGCGAAGATAAAGTGCAACAAATTACTGGAACTGATATCACCCGGGTACACGTGAGGTCACCTCTTACTTGTCGGTCTCGGTTTGGAGTTTGTCAAAACTGCTATGGAAGAGATTTGGGGAAGAAGCGAATAGTAAATATCGGCACCGCTGTAGGAGTTATTGCTGCTCAGAGTATTGGTGAGCCTGGAACTCAGCTTACACTGCGCACTTTTCATACAGGGGGTGTAGTAGGTGTCGATGTTACCACTGGACTGCCTCGTGTAGAAGAGCTTTTCGAGGCTAGAACGCCAGATGGTAGTGCCATCATTTCTGAGATTGATGGTACTGTTGAAGTGATTCATACTGATGGAGAAAGTATAGTAAAGGTCATTAGCTCTGAATTCTATTTGGATGAATACCCAATTTTGCCAGGAGCGGAGCTAGCTGTAACTGATGGCCAATCGGTGGATGCTGGTAGCATCCTATTTTCTCTGCCAGAGAAGACCGAAGAAAAATTGCCAGCCCCTAAACGTCGGGGCCACAGTGAAGCAAAGCAAACTCAATCTTTAGTGGCTAGAGTAGCTGGTCATGTTGTCATTGAGGGTGACCATCTCTATGTTCGGTATGAAGAGATGGAACAGAGGGAATATAGTGTCCCCCATGGTGCATATTTACTTGTTCGATCAAAGGATAAGGTGAAAGCGGGCGATCGGCTTACTAGAGGTCCCGTTGACCCTCATGATATCTTGCGTATTATGGGAAAAGATGCAGTCCAGCAATATTTGATTGATGAAATACAAAAAGTATATCGTACACAAGGGGTGGCTATACATGATAAACATATTGCGGTCATTACTCGGCGGATGTTAGGCAACGTGAGAATTATTTCCTCGGGAGATACAAAACTCTTGCCCGGTGAGTTAGTTGATCGATTTGACTATGAAGATATAAATGCCAAAGTACTGGCTGAGGGAGGCGAGCCAGCAACGGCTCAAGCTGCGCTTCTCGGGATAACCAGAGCTAGCTTAAGCAAGGACAGTTGGCTGGCAGCTGCTTCTTTCCAAGAAACCGGCCGTGTCCTTGTTGATGCTGCGATCAAAGGCAAATTGGATAGGCTTCGTGGTCTTAAGGAAAATGTTATTCTTGGTAAGCTTATTCCATCTAGGGTCCTCTCTCCGAGTCTTGATGATGTTAAAAGATTGAAGTGGGGAGGTCTCGGTGAAGACAAGACTGCGAATTTAGCATTAGAGAGCTAATACAAATTCGACTTCTAAAGGTTAGCGATGCGGCTTATTTCAGGTAAAACAGCAGCCGAGGATAGCTTTATTGAGTTTGACCTTCGTCCCAGATGCCTTAGTGAATTCATAGGTCAAGAAAAAATTAAAGAAAATCTAAAAATAGCTATTGTCGCTGCTCAGAAAAGAGGTGAGCCGATAGATCATGTCATTCTTTATGGTTCACCTGGTTTAGGAAAGACTACCCTTGCCTACATAATCGCTGCTGAGATGGGAGTCAATATTAAAGTGAGCTCCGGACCAGCGATAGAACGCACTGGAGACTTAGCAGCTATTATTACTAATCTGCATCAGGGGGATATCCTTTTTATTGACGAGATACACAGGCTTGGCCATACGATAGAAGAAAAACTCTATCCGGCAATGGAGGATTTTGTTTTTGACATTTTTTTAGGGAAAGGTCCAGCTGCTAGGAATTTACGGTTGAGTTTACCACACTTTACCTTAATTGGGGCTACTACGCGCTATTCTCTACTGAGTCCTCCCCTTCGTGATAGATTTGGGGTGACATATCATCTCGATTTCTACGACGAGGCAGCCATACAGACGATTTTGGAGAGATCAGCTACTATCCTTAAGGTGAAAGCAGAGAAAGAGGGGCTTGTCCCTATTGCCCAGCGTGCTAGAGGTACTCCTCGAGTGGCCAACCGTCTCTTAAAGAGAATAAGAGATTATGCTCAGGTCATGGCAGATGGAGTGGTCACTAAAGAAGTAGCTCTAGAAGGACTTACAAAGCTGGAGATAGATTCTGTAGGCCTGGATGACATCGACCATAGAGTGTTGCATACAATAATTGATAAATTTGATGGTGGCCCCGTAGGCCTAGATACTATTGCCGCTTCTATTAACGAGGATGCTGATACTATTATGGATGTTTACGAGCCGTATCTTCTACAGTTAGGTTTTCTGGAACGGACACCTCGTGGTAGAGTAGCTGCTCGGCTTGCTTATGAACATCTGGGATTGCCTTACAAAAGGGATACTCAGTCCCAACCTGGCTTGTGGAGTCAGAAACAAAGTTAATTATTTCAACCTGCTTTCTTCCTTTTTCCTTTAGTACCCCCGGGAAAATCCGCTTCGCTCCTTTCACCCCGCAAGTTTTTAATTCCATGGGCAGAATTCATGGAATTACTAAGATGCCAGCAAGTAAATCTATAGGGGGCGCTTAAGACCGGAGTTTTTCGGGGATGCTACTGGTAGGCTCTGGCTTGCATCCATACTGGCGTAGCAAATGCGAATAAAGAAAAGAGCAGTATCAGCCAGCCCCAGGAATTAATGCTACCTCGACTTGCCATGGTTACCGAGAATAAGATCACAAGTGGTGGAATTAATAAACTAATAATTTTATACCTGCGAGGTTTGAGGCGGATAAAGGCGATAGTTGCTGCCGCTAGAGCAATGAAACTAATAACTATCCAAAGTGCATTTGCTTGTAACCTTGCTATCCAATCACTTGCTAAAAGCTCATTTCCTCTGCCCAAGGATGAAAACCAACTGAATGTCACAAGCATAGGGGCTAGCATTAGTGATGCATATAGCCAATCCCGCCTTGCAGTTTGTCTCACTATATGGATAAAAGCAAAGAGAGCTAAGGGGATATAGATGAGCGCTGCCATCCAGCCCCAATCATGAGGAAGGGAAAGCAGCAATATACCGGTAATTACTACTGGCATAAGATAGTATCCTAACCAGGGGAAAAGCCATATTGGTTTACCTCGCTGCCAACCATAAATTGCTATGCCCACGGTTAGCGCTAATATAATTGATACGTAGACGATATTTTGCCAGTAATATGAAGTGAAGAGCAAAGCAACCAGCAAGTGGGGCAAAGCACTGAAAAGTGCTTCTTTCCAGCTACCTTGAGCGTGTGTTTCATAGATTTGCTCGGCAATTAATTCAGGGGAGCCCAGAGATTGTACTGCTATTTTGCTTGCTTCCTCTCTGCTTAGCCCTTTTTCTTCTAGCTCCCGAATTTTATCTTCGAGATGTGTATAGAGCTCCTCAGCCACGCCGTCCCTTATAGTATGATCAATTTTAAGGCTATCCTTAAACCTGTGTACATAATGGCTTATGCTACTTATCATTGTAGTCCTAGGTTGTTTCCGGTTGTATAACTGCTTTAATTGCCGTAGAAAAATCCTGCCATGTAGCTAATCTTTTTGCCAGGACCTGCTGTCCCCTTTCAGTTATGTAGTAGTAACGTCTTTGCTGTCCATTAGGTAGTATCTGCCATTTACCTTCAATGAGGTTATCTCGCTCTAAACGGTGGAGAGCGGGGTAAAGAGTACCCTCTTTAAACTGAAAATATCCATTACTCCTTTTCTCCAGTTCTTTTACTATTTGGTAGCCATAGGTAGGCTGACGATTAATTAAGCAAAGCAATAGAGAATCAGTATTTCCCTTCAATAACTCACGCCCATAGTTCATCTGTGTGCCTCATTTAATACATTAGCTTATATTTCAATATAGCATTGCTTGACCAGAGTGTCAATAGTGGTTTTGTTGTGGTTGCCATAGTGAGCTTTAATCGCTAAAATATCTTTTCAGGCAAATGTATCGCAATGTAAAGGATTATTAATCTGTTAAAATGAGGAGTTAGCGAATATGGGTGTTTTCGAAGATTTTGTTGACGTAGTAAAGCAGACAGAGACTATGCAAGCTCTCCTCCAGAACCTGGAAAGGGAGCCGGCGAAGCTGTTAGCCACTATTTGTCGGGAGTATGAGATGACTAACAAAGCAATTCCAGACCATCACCTTAATTTGGCTGGATACTTTGGCGAGGCAATGTTGAGGGCATTGGTATCGGCAAATTTAATTACCAGGGAACGAGAAGATAGGTTCTCTCTCTACGGCTACAAACCGACTGAGGCAGGGCTGAAGTATTATAAGGCCATGCTTAAAGAGAAGAAAATCTAGTGTATAGGCTCATTGATACTCATGCCCATCTTGACGAACTGAAAAGCCTCGATTTAATGCTCGAGGAAGCTAAAAAGGCAGGCATTATTGCCATAGTAGCTGTCGGATCGAACCGTCAATCGAACATAAAAACGCTGGGAATATCGCAAAAACAGCGCCGTTTTGTCTATCCTGCTCTAGGTTTACATCCCTGGGAGCTAGCTAATCTGGGAACTTTTGAGATAGATGACAATTTGCGATTTATTGAGCAAAATATTGCTTCAGCGGTTGCTGTTGGTGAAATAGGTTTGGACTATGACAAGAAGGTATTGAAGGTAGCGTCCAGGGAATTGCAGCAGGAGGTTCTGGGTCGGCTTTTGAACATAGCTAAGAAATATGCTAAGCCAGCGATAATTCATAGCAGATATGCCTGGACGGACGCCCTGCACCTTATTCAGGATATCGGCATAGATAAAGCCGTTTTTCACTGGTTCACTGGCTTTTCCAGTGTTCTTAGGGATATAATTGATGATGGCTATTTTATATCTGCCACACCAGCTGCTGAGTATCATGAAGAGCATAGAAGGGCAGTCAAAGAAGCACCTTTACCGAGATTACTTCTGGAGACAGATTGCCCTGTCACTTATGGAAGGACAACACGGTATGAGTCCCAGCCTGCTGATGTTTTAAGAGACCTAAAGGCCGTGTCTCAACTTAAAGGAATTGCTGAAGCTACAATTGCTGAACAGACAACAAGAAATGCCATTAACTTCTTTTCTTTAGATATAGCATTATAAACCAACCCAAGAAAATCTTGCGATTTTCTTGGGATTCCAGTTAATATTTGGAGAAAATCTAGCGGAGTTCCCAAAAAATCGCAAGACTTTTTGGGGTTAATTAAATAAGGAGGTCAAACCCATGATACAACCCATAGTAGGTGAGGATAACTTTCAAAACACTGTTTTGCAATCGAAGTCACCAGTTATGGTAGATTTCTGGGCACAATGGTGTGGTCCTTGTTTGGCTGCTGCTCCTATCCTGGAGGAATTAGCGAAAGAATATGCCGGTAAAATAGGCTTCGCCAAAGTCGATGTGGATGCAAATAGTCCTTTGGCCGCCAAGTATGGAATATCTGCCATTCCCACTATGCTCGTATTTAAAGGCGGTCAGCCTGTTCAGCAAATCATCGGCTATAAACCCAAGAAGGAACTCAAAAAGTTATTAGATGGAGTTCTTGAGGAGTAAAATATACGCTCGCTCGTAGTAAAGAAATCGCGGATGAAATCAAATTCCGCAGGCAGAAGTGCTAATATAACAAGGGGAATCCCGCCACCAGGAATCTGGCTATTGCCGAATGATTAATAGTTGCCTCCATGCCTGGGTAATACTTAACGGCGATAGCGAGGATGGCAGCACATAGCAAGCCCCCTATAACGACGCCCAGGATAAAGCCCATAGTCTTATCTAGCCAACCAAGTGCGGCGAAGTTAACCAGCTTGGCTAAGAGCCAGCCAATCACACCAGCTACAACCAAAGTAGCTATTGCAATGATGGCATAGGCAACTATGTTGCCCCAGATAGCACCGGACGGAAAAAGTAATGCTGCAAGCTCGTCGTAATAACGCCCGGCTAGAAATATGCCACCTATTAACCCGGCAATGCCAAAGACTGTCCTGATCATTCCTTGCCGTAAGCCTGCAATACCCAGTAAAATTATAACAACTATTATGAGTATGTCTAACCAATTCATTGCTCACCTCTCTGGTCTTTTATCTCTATTTTCATATAATGCTCAACTGTTCGCTTAAGTATCCATTTCATTATACGCAATCTAATCATTTCTATACTAGGCCTCGCCGCATTCCAGCCTGTAGTCGCAGTAAGAGCACAGCCAGGAGGGACATTTGGGGAGCTGGAGTGGTGATGTCGCCTTTTCCAGAAGCTCAAGCCGGCGTAATGCTTCAGCTTTAACAGCATTCAAATTCCTGAAATTCACATCATAGACCATCAGCTTGGCATCCTCTTTAGGAACTCTAACATAGTAGAGCAGCAGCCTGCCTTTCGCGTTCTCTGTCAGTGCACAGTCGAATCCCAGCCGGAGGAAGTAGTGAGGGAATGTCCGGGGTAAGCGCTCTCTTTCCACCAGCGAAGAAAATTTCGGGTCGCGCAGAATGGTGGGCAAGTTCTGCCAGGTTTGGACAAGGTCGGCTAGTGGCGCATGCTTCACGGGAATCCTCTGCGCTTCGCCGGGGGCACCATAGCGTAATGAATCGCGGAGTGCGTCGAGAAAGCCACGCTCATCCATGGAACGAAGATACTCTTCTTTCTCTTCCCGGACTTCTTCGCTCGACTTAAGGCGCTCAAAATATGCTTTGCGGGGGAAAACAATATCGTTGATACCAAACAATCGAGATGGTTGAGACCCAGCCATCTTGCTGAGAAGTTGCTCGCAAGTTGTGCTATCGATGTAGATTTCCCCGGCTAAATCAGCTATCTCGTGTGATGCTGGCACCGATGTGGTTGCGCAGTCGCATACCTGTGAATAATCGCACTGCCTGTTGAGCCACGGGCAAACTGGAAGATTGCTGGGGTCGTTGGCAATGAGCGCTTGCACTAGAAGGTCTCGTCTCCGTCGCATTTCCTCTCGAATTGCCTCCAGGTCAGGGAAAGTAACGTGATAGACAACCAAGGGGGAAGTCGAGGGCGATTCCTCCGCGGGGCGCTGATAAATGATCACTTCTCCCTCGTGGGCATTGACCATGGCACAGTACATGCCCAATTGCTCGATATAAGTTGGCCTGTATTGCAATAAATCCTTGCTGTCTAGAGGAGTGGAGGTTGTCTTGACCTCCACGGGAATCTTTTCGTAGATGTCAATTTTGCCCACAATGCCCTCGGCTTCTACAAATTGCTCCAGGTATTCTTCGCTGGACACGGCTGAGCCGAAGGTCTTGTGAAAGCCGGTTCCGGCCCACATAAGCTGCTGTTTCTCCAGAGGCGGAGTGATTTCAGGATACTTTCTCCTGAAGTAAGCCTGTTTAAGGTTAAGTAGGTCAGTCACGGAGATGCGATATGGAGGTCTGCGCGTCTTCAAGCTTTGCATTAGAGCATCCTTGACCGAACGGTTCGCCTCGATGCGGGAAACGTAAGTTGCTATGTCAAATTCAGCCATTGCTGTACCTTATTATTGTATCTTTTTGAGAGAATAAGTTCATCATGATTATGTCACTGCGCCAAATTCTCTCTCCCTCAACCCCCCTGTCATTGCGAGGCCCGATTTATTGGGCCGAAGCAATTTCCTCTCCCTTGATGGGAGAGGACTAAGGTGAGGGTGATAGGCGAAACAAAGTCACTTCACCTCCAGGACCTCAGCCGCCTGAAAGCTTCGAGCTTCTCCTTATCCTCGATTTTAGCTTTTTCTAGAGCCTGTGCCAGAAATTGGATGCTGCTATCGTATGTCTTCCTGTCCACAGGGTAAGGATAGCCATCTTTGCCGCCGTGGGCAAAACTGTAGCTTGCTGGGTCGCGCAGGCTGACAGGAGTGTTATAAACTAGCTCGGAAATAAGACTCAGGGCGCGGAGCGTTTTAGGTCCTATGCCCTCCAGGGCGAGCAGTGATTCAAAGTTCTCTGGTTTATGTTCATAAGCAGTGAGGAAAATCTTGCTCAGCCTGTCGGGGTGAATATCTTCGAGGCTGATATAAGCTCGCTGGGGCAAGTTCAAGGTCTTTAGCCTATTTAGCTGGCTGACAATCTTATTCGGCTTCTCTTCGGCAGCAACATGGGCAATGACCTCCCTGGCTTTGGCGCTCTCCAGAGCCACCAGATTCAATGCCTCGCCCCTGGCCTGGGAACAGATAGCCGCCTCGGGCTCGCAGACAAAGTCACTGACTTTCTCCCCCAGCCAGTGGTAGCGGCGCGCATAGCGATTGACCTCATTCATCCCTTGTTGGACCACTGCCCAGGAGCCATCTCTGGTAAAGAAGAAGCAGTGGTGATAGAGCTGATAGCCATCCTGAAGGGCGGAATTATCCACCTTAGCTGACATCCGGCTGGCGTAGACTAGAGATGACGGGTTGACCTTCAGCAGGTGCCCTGTGTTTTCTATCTCGGCAGGGGTTTTCCGTGAAGTCCGGCCCTTGCCTCCGGCCACAAATAAGCCCAGCTCTCTTTCCAGCCCTCTCATTCCTTCTTTCAATGCGCCGCAGACGGTAGTGGTAACGCCGCTGGAATGCCAGTCATAGCCCAGGACGCAGCCAAAAGCTTGAAACCAGAAAGGGTCGGAAAGGCGGCGCAGCATCTCCTCAGGGCCAAATTCAGTGATAGTGACAATAGTGATTTCCCGGGCAAGCTGGCACATTCGCCCGAACAGCCATGGAGGCACCTTGCCATAATGCAAAGGCAGATTAGCAATCCCCGTCCTCTGCCCTGAGCTAGACATTTCTCCCCTCCAAGATACTATAATAGCATTGCACCTGGGAAGAATAAACTTGAGGACCTTTGAGGTTGTTTGGCAACTGGAATTGTCATTGCGAGCGAAGCGTGGCAATCTCAAGAGATTGCTTCGGCACTCAGCGCCTCGCAATGACACGTGGTAATTAGTAAACAGCCTCGGTCTCGACATTTGACTATTGGCACCTGGGCCTGAGATTCTTCGGTCGCTTCGCTCCTTCAGAAAGACA
>JADDYB010000256.1_pt1 | contig 16647 bp, 20 predicted proteins | sample 8641941 | NCBI WGS metagenome assembly JADDYB01 (sample SAMN16275377, study PRJNA637457) | freshwater sediment metagenome | isolation source: Lake Kineret sediment | place: Israel: Lake Kineret | collected 2013
TCGAAACGGTCCGCCACGTAGGTATGGTCCGTGTGGTCGAACCACTTCATTCCTTTCCCTCGCGGCCAGGCTACACCTGAACCCCGTAGGGGGATGCAACTATTTTGTAGTGGTCGTTCTTTAATGTTGTCTTTCTCACTGGGACTAGCACCCACGGCCGACGGCGCCACCCCGCGTGTACAGTCTCAGAGTATCCCTAGAAGCTGCTCAGCCGCGAGGCTGCCCCATGGATTGTCCACGTGAATGACTTCAACCGGGTCTCCCTGTGAACTGATCGTCCTCTCCACCTCCTCCTCCAAAGCCGAGCCGCTGGACACAAGCACCGCCCTAAGGTGGCCCGTGGATCGCAGGTAGTCTATAACCCTCTCGGCTGTGGACTCCACGGTCTCGAAGTCGAGGGGCTCAGCGATCTCGTACTGGGAGAGGGGGTACGTCTCGGCCAGTAGCTCGGGCACGACGCCGTACGGCGCAGCCACGAAGCAGAAGTGGGCGCCTCCTGTGCGCCCCCCCAGCCTCCTCTTCAGCTCCAGGAACCCTGGGTACGTGTTGAAGGGCTTGGCCGGCGGCGCCGGTAGCAGGATCACGGTGTCCTTGCCCATCGGTTTACCGTAGTTGGTCTTCAGCCGTCTATGGTGCCTAGTGACCTGGGGCCTGTTGACGCTGTTGTGGTCGTAGTAGAAGACGCCGTGACCCTTGAAACCGGGGCTTGACTCCTCCAGCTTGTCGCTGTACGCGGATAGCCTGCTCAGGGCCGAGGTCATCTGGGGGTGGCCCTTAGCCCTCTCCTCCACAAGGTCCCATAGGCCGCCCTCGACGATGGCCTGCTTCACCACGCTCATCTCCGCCATGGTGGCGTGGAGGTTGTGCTCCGTGATGAGCCTCTGCCTCTCACCCCTGGGGAGGTCCTTCAGGTCGTGGGCCACGCGGCCCCTGCAGACGGGGCAGCTGCACGGCAGGTACTGCAGGTCCTGTAGCTGGAAGGTGCCTCTGCTGGTGAGGTACCTGTCGTCCTTGGCGTAGATGGCGTAGGCGGCGGAGTCGAAGAGGTCGCAGCCCATGGCCACGCTCATGGCGAATATCATGGGGTGACCTGCTCCGAAGAGGTGGAGGGGCCGCTCGGGGGGCAGGTTTAGCTTGGCGCTCATCGTCATATCCACCAGTACGGGGTACATATAGCGCTCCATGACCTCAGTGGGGCTGCCCAGAGCGTGGACCTGGTACGGCATCTCCCCGATGAGCTTAGCCGACTTGGCCACCAGGTCGAGGTGGCGCCCCCCCTGGACCGGGCCCACCCACAGGTTCTCTGTTCCCTCCATGATGGGCAGGGCCTCCCTGGCCCTGCGCAGGGTCTCGTCCACGGTGTACTCGACGGTGCTCCTTGGCACGTCCCACCCCGTGGGTATGTCCAGGATGACAGCTATGTCCGAGCCTATGCTCTTCTGGAACTCCATGATCTCGGCCTGGGACACCTCAACGCCGCCGTAGACCAGAATCTGGTAGGCTCCGCTGTCAGTCATGACGACGCCGTCGTAGTCTAGGAGCTTGTGGACGTTGAGCTCCGGCACTCCGCCGAAGTGGTTTCGGATGATGTAGCTGTTGGTGATGACAATGTCGCACCCGAACTCTCGGTGCATCCGCTTGGGGGTTAGGGTCTGAAGGACCGGGTTGATGACGGGCATGAACGCAGGGGTCTCCAGGTACCCACTCTTGGTGCGTATGCGGCCTATCCTGCCCAGGAGGTCCCTGTCCCGCAGCTCAAACGACATGCTGTGAGAAATGGGGCGCCACTGTTTATCTTTAGCGATTACCTTGCACGGCTCCCGTGTGGGCGCCTCAGGACCTTCCGCATGGCAGCTTCGGGTATTTTCCCCTGATTTCGTTCTCGATGGCTCTGTACTCGATGTCGCTCATCTTCTCGTCTACAAGAAACGCGTACATCATGACGCCTCTCCTGTTCTTCTCCCAGCACGTTCTGCGTCTGCTCCCCCTCACCCCTTTCCTGATGTCTGGGGCGTAACCCAGATCTAGGAGGTAGTAGCCCTTCTGGTCGCTGCACACAACGGCGTAAAGGCCGGGTCCGCCCGGCAAGGGATCAGAAGCCATGTAGGGGCCCTCAAACGTGTACCCCCCTATGGTCTGGTGTAGCCGTAGCTGGGGCTGACTCAACACTTTCACACTGTACCTTCAATTCAAGGTTCGTCTGGGTGCCTTATACTTGTTCCGGAAAAATGTCTGACCTAAAAAAAGGGTTAAGTGGTCTCGGCGATGAACCTGTTGTAGATGTCGCGGACCCTGTCGGCGGCGGGGCCTGTGCCCTCGATGACGCCGGTCTCGTTCACCCTTATCTTGTTCATGACCACGATGACGCTGGCCTCTGAGAAGAACTGCACCATGTTCGGGAAGACGCGCTCCAGGCGCTCCCTGAGGCCGTCCAGGTTGAAGGGCCTGTCGGTGGCCATGATCTTGGCTATGGTGTTGCCTGTGAGGACGAGTCTGTGGTACAGTGTGCCCTGTGTGCCTTTGACGTCTCCGAGGGCGATGCTCATGCTCTGGCTGTCGAAGCCCAGTAGGACGCCCTCATATGTCTTGCCTGAGGTGTCCTCCACGACGACGGGCTTGTCAATGAGCTGCCCCAGCTCCTCGAAGAACCTTCTACCGGTAATAGCAGCCAATCCGTGTTACCTCTAACCCTAACCTATCATCTACTCTAATATAAAAACCAAAACTTTCCCGCCCGACTCTGGGCGGGGCTGCGTCGTCTTCATGGCTTAAACTTCTTGAACCTGGGCTCCCAGTCGGCGTCGCTCTGCTGCTCCTTCAGGCGCTGTATGGTCTCCACGGCCTCCTGGCTGGTTCTCGCCCTGGCCAGGACCTTGAGGTTGTGCACTTCGGCCCTATATCCGCAGTGGGGGCATGACCTTGTCTTGTTGCCCGTGTTGGCCATGATTATCTTGCTGCAGCTGGGGCACCTGGCTATCAAGTACATGTTCTCGTCCTCAGTAGCTCCACTGTCTCAGGGTAGCCGAGCCAGTCTATGTAGCCGCCCCCGCACCCGCCCTTCAGGTGGGCGACACCCATCTCTAGGACCTCCTGGGCCGTCCTCCCCGTGGTGTCCAGCTCGCACACCTTCTCAGCTGGAAACCTGTCCAGGGCCTCGGCCAGGCACACGGCCAGGGCCTCGGCCTCCACATTCTCCCAGACCTTATCTGGCGCGTACCCCCTATCCCTGAGTTCCTCGGCGAGAACCCAGGGGGCCCTCCTCAGGACGATGACAGCCTCGGCGTCCCTGGGGCTCACGGCGTCTTGGGCGTAGTGGCCGTCCACTACAAGCCTCTCGCCTCTCCTCAGCATGGCCTTTACGCTTCTCTTTACAGCCTTCAGGTCTACAACCGAGGTGTCCCTCTCGGCGTCACACTCGATGACTAGGCCGTTGTCCAGCGCGTACCTGGAGAGCTCGAGGTGTGTGGCCCCCAGCCTCTGTGAGAGCTGCCTCGAGAAAGTTGTCTTACCCGTGCCTGGGGTACCCGTTACAACTATGGCTGAGGCTATGGTTTCTCTTCCTCTTCCTCGTCCTTCGGCACGTTGATCTTTATCATATCGCCTAGGGTCCTGGGTCCGAGGGGCTTTGTGAGGACGGCGCCTGTGGCCGTAGATGCCATCTCTAAGAGCTTGATGCCCAGCTCGCTCTCCACCTTCCTTATGAGGCTCATGCTCGGGTTGAGGCCCTCCTGCTCCAGCTTCTTCACCACGGACTCCTTCTCGTTGAGCTTCTTGGCGAAGTCCTCCACGGTCAAGCCCTTCCTCTGCCTGGCTTTCCTGATGAGCTCTCCGTAGTTATCAACCAGCTCCATGGTCTCAGCGGCCTCTATGTCGCTCCTGGGCCGCTGGGGCGCCGCCGACCTTGCCGGGCGTCTGCTGGTCTGCGTCACCTGCTTCTCCTTGGGGTCCCAGTCCTTCGAGCCAAACTGGGCGCACCTTGAGCAGACAGTCATCTTCCCTCCCTCTATTACCCTGTAGTATGGTTGTCCGTATATCTCGCGTCCACATACCTCGCAGCGCATCTGTGAAACCTCATAGAGATGAAACAACTGGGCTTATAAATCCTGATCGACATGATTTGGGCTGATGAATGAGGACCTTGAGAGGCTGAGGGCCGTGGCCGACTACCAGTTCGGTAGGGGCGCCGGCGAAGCCCTCTTTCCCGCCGACACCAGCATAGAGTACTCCAAGAACACTGGCAAGCCCAGGCACCTGGAGGCGGGGGGAGACTTGGTGGCCAGCTACAGGCCCAACGACGCCCTGTTCACCGTCACCATTGCAGGCGCGAGAAGGCTCGTGGGGCAGATGGGCGGCTTCGGGTACACGGTCACCGTTTTGGACGACGTAGTCGAGGCCGTGGAGATGGGCGGGAACGTGTTCGCCAAGCACGTGGTGGACGCTGGGGACGCTATAAGGCCGGGGGACGAGGTCGTCGTCGTGGACTCACGCGGAGATGTGGTAGCCGTCGGCAAGGCGCTTCTGACGAGAGAAGAGATGCTCCGGTTTAAGGCCGGGGCCGCCGTGAAGGTTAGGAGAGGTAGAAGCAGGCACAGGTAGCTACTTCTCGGGTTCGTCGAAGAGCTTCACCCTGCGCCTCAGGTCACCCTTCTTGTAGTGGGCGAGCCTGACCGCCGTGTCGTTGCCCTTCTCGATCTCCCTGGCCTCGTCGGCAAGCTTAGCCGCCATCCTCATGAGCTCGTGGGCGGCCGCCAGCACAGGTATGGCCTCTTTCCTGTCCTCGATCTTGAAGACGGCCTCTGTGCTTAGGCTGGCAACCTCCTTGGACGCCTCGTAGGCAGCCATGGCCTTCGCGTAGGCGTAGGGGTTCTGTATGTCGCTGGCCGCTAGCGCCGCCGTCTTGTTTATGACGAGCTCAGGGAGCTGGGGCTTCTGGCCGGACTTGATCTCCTCGATGACCTTGTCCAGGGTCGTGTGCACCAGCCTGAAGGTTCCCGTCACGGCGAGGACTCTTAGGACGTCGGAGTTGAAGAGGGCCATCTCCACGGGATCCAGGAACGGCGCCTTGGCGCTGATCATGGGGTCACCGTAGATGACTATATAGCCGATGCCCTCCTCGGGGAGGCTCTTGGCCGCCTTCCTGCTGGGCTCGTCACCTATGACGATTATGGGTTTACCCGTCGCCTTAAGGACCTCCCTGGCCTTCGTGGGGCCCGGCAGGCCGACGTTGGGCGAGATGACCACATACAGGTCGCTGGGGACGCCTGCCGCGATCCTGGCAGCGTCCTCGGCGTCCGGCTCAGCCATCTGGACGCTACTAGATATGACCCGTATCTTGATGTCGCTGCGGGCCGACCTCTCGTCCAGCAGTGCGTCTATTAGGGTAGTGGTACCGATGTACCCGATCTTCACGATGGTTACAGTTACCAACTCGTTCACCTTGACGGTACTCTCATGGGCGGATGGGGAGATAAGTTTTCGGGGGGAACAGGCGCGGCGCCCAGAAATGTTCTATATACTGGCGCCCAAAGTAGTCTTGGTGGTGTTTTGAGTAAGATCCAGAAGGAGAAGAAGACAGCCCTGGACTACGTGGACGACAACATGCGGCGGCTCTCAGACTTCCACATGGAGATCTGGAGGTACGCTGAACCCGCATTCAGGGAGTACAGGTCCTCGGCTGCCTATGTGAAGCTGCTGAGGGAGGACGGCTGGAACGTGGAGGAGGGGAGCGGCGGGATGCCCACGGCCTTCTGCGCGGTCTGGGGGAAGGGCAAGCCCGTCGTGGGCGGCTTCGCCGAGTACGACGCCGTGCCGGACTGCAGCCAGGCGCCTGTCCCATACAGGAAGCCCAGGGATGATGGCTTGCACCCGTATGCGGCGGGCCATACGGACCCCCACTCGGGCCTCGGCACAGGGGCCCTCTTCGGGTTCCTGGCGGCCAAGCACGCCATGGAGAAGCACAAGCTGAAGGGAACCCTCAATTTCTTCGGGGAGCCCGCCGAGAAGGTTTGCGGCTCCAAGCCCGTGCACGCTGCCAAGGGCTACTTCGACGGCTTCGACGCCAGCATCCCGTACCACCCCGCCGGCTACAACACGGTGAGGTACGAGATCAATGGGGGCAGCTACTGGAACACCCTCTACACCTTCGAGACGGTGAACCCCGAGAATTGGTTCAGGCCCAAGGATGTACCCTTCAGGATACTGGGCCACGCCGGCGGACGCATACCCGCGTCACTGGACGCCGTGTGCCTCATGTACACGGCAACCAAGTACGTGGAGGACGCCATGCTGCCCTACACAGCCTACTGGACACTGAACGAGTTCATCATGGTTGGGGGCCAGTGCACCTCGGACAATCTACCCCCCAGGATAAGCCAGATCCAGTACGCGTACAGGGCGCCCATACTGGAGATGCAGGAACAGATCGACAGGGTGCTGGACAACACCGCGAAGGGGGTGGCCCAGATCACTGGCACCAGGGTGACGAAGCGCATTATAGCCAAGACGAGGACGGGACTCAGCAACAGGAGGCTCAGCGAGGTCCTCCACAGGAACCTTGAGGCTGTGGGGCCCCCCAAGTTCGGCGAGGAGGCAAGGGAGTTCGGCAGGAAGATCCAGGAGAACCTGGGCTTCAAGCCCATGGACGACCCGTTCACCGAGGCGTGCCAGAGCGTCCAGCCCATCGACTACATTGACAAGGACATCAGGTACATGTTCCCCCAGTGGGTGGAGACCCAGGGCTCCGACGACTACGTGGACTACCAGTGGACGGCGCCGTCCACGCGGCTGAACACGGCCAACGCGTCATTGAGGAACCCTAACCCTAACAAGCCTCTGCCAGCCTGGACGAGCTACGCAATGAACGGGTACTCGCCCTGCGTGGACCCGGGCATAGCCACGGCGTCCAAGACCATAGGCGCGACCATCGTCGACCTGATGACTCACCCTGAGGACCTGGCCGCAGCAAAGAAGGAGTTCGTCGAGCGCACAGGCGGCGGTGTGGGAGGCAGCAAGTGGGTTCCGCCGCTGCTGCCCAGAGACTTCTACCCGCCCATAGACCTGCCCTGGCCCGAGTACGTGACCACCCAGCGCGGCTTCGAGTGGTCGCTCACCAAGCCTGGGCCGGTGAAGGAGTACAAGGTACTGCACGAGGGCATGTAGCCCCCCCATTTTTTTCTGATAAGTTATTAAGCAGGTCGTCGTCTATTCCTTGAAACACATTGGCAATTCCATCGGACATCGAGATTGCTCAGAGTGCTAAACTCAAACCTATCACCGAGATCGCGGCCAGCCTCGGGCTCAAGGAAGACGACATAGAGCCTTACGGCAAGTACAAGGCCAAGATAAAGTCCCAGGTCCTCAAGGAGAGGATGGACAAGCCCGACGGCAAGCTGATCATCGTCACGGCCGTCACCCCCACCAAGACGGGGGAGGGGAAGACCACCATGGCGGTGGGCCTCGCCCAGGCGCTTGGCAAGCTGGGCAAGAGGAACATAGTGGTCCTCCGCGAGCCCAGCCTCGGCCCAGTCTTCGGCATCAAGGGCGGCGCCGCGGGCGGCGGCTACGCCCAGGTCCTGCCCATGGAAGACATCAACATCCACTTCACGGGGGACCTACACGCCTTCACGACGGCACACGACCTCCTCACGAGCCTCATGGAGAACCACATCTTCAGGGGGAACAAGCTGGACATCGACCTGAAGCAGATCATGTGGAAGCGTGTGCTGGACATCGAGAGCAGCTTCCTCAGGCACATCGTCGTCGGCCTCGGCACAAAGAACGACGGCGTCCCATACGAGACAGGATTCGAGATCACCACGGCCAGCGAGATCACGGCCATCCACGCCATCAGCAGCGACCTGATGGAGATGAAGAGGCGCATGGGGGAGATTACCGTGGCCTACAACAAGAAGGGCGAGGCCGTGAAGGCCAAGGACATAGGCGGCGTAGGCGCCATGGCCATCCTGGTGAAGGACGCCGTGAAGCCCAACCTGGTCCAGACCCTGGAGAACACGCCCGCCATCGTCCACGGCGGCCCCTTCGCGAACATCGCCCACGGGTGCCCCAGCCTCTCATCCATCAAGACGGCCCTGAAGTTGACTGACTATGTCATCGTGGAGCCCGGCTTCGGCGCCGACCTGGGAATGGAAAAGTTCTGCGACATCGCGTCCAGGGCGGGCGGCCTCAAGCCGGACCTGGTGGTCATCGTGGCCACCATCAAGGCACTGAAGCGTCACGCGGGCGTCAAATACAAGGACTTGAAGGAGCCCAACGTCGGTAAGGTGCGTGAGGGCCTCCCCATACTGGCCAACGAGGTGGACAACGCCAAGAGGTTTGGTCTGCGCGTCGTCGTCTGCATGAACCACTTCTACACCGACACCCAGGAGGAGATCGATGTAGTCCTCGACTGGGCCAAGAAGGAGGGCATACCCGCCGCGTTCACGGACACGGTGCTGAAGGGCGGAGCAGGCGGCAAGGAGCTGGCCGAGCTGGTGCTCAGGGAGGTCAAGAAGGGCAGCAGCTTCCACTACCTCTACGACCTGGACATGCCCGTGGAGGAGAAGATCAGAGCCATCGCCCAGGGCATGTACAAGGTGAAGGACATCGAGCTGAGCCCCGAGGCCGAGAGCGCCCTCAGGAAGATCGAGAAGCTGGGCTTCGACAAGATGCCCATATGCATGGCTAAGACGCCCCTCAGCCTCACCGACAACGAGGACGTCCAGGGGATGCCTCCGAAGGACTACATACTGCCCATCAGGAACCTGAAGCCCAGCACGGGCGTCGGCTTCATAGTGGCCTACTGCGGCGACGTCAGCACCATGCCGGGGCTACCCTCGAAGCCCGCCAGCGACGACATGGACATCGACGAGAACGGGGTCATCAAGGGGCTGAGCTAGGTTGGCCACCATACTGGACGGACGGGCCGCCACCGAGACGGTGATGCAGGAGCTGGCCGCCCAGGTGGCCGAACTCAAGAAGAAGGGCGTCACGCCGGGCCTGGCCCTCGTCCTCACGGGCGAGGACAAGTTCAGTGCCAGGTACGTGGGGATGAAGCAGAAGAAGGCCGAGGAGCTGGGCCTCTACACGGAGCTCCACCACCTGGAGAAGACCACCCAGAAGGATCTGGTTGCTTTAATCCACAAGCTGAACAAGGACTCCAAGATACACGGCGTCATGGTGCAGCTGCCCCTAGCCGAGGGGCTCAGCGAGCTTGAGACGGTGGACGCCATCGACCCCGCCAAGGACGTGGACGGGCAGAGCCCCAGCACCCTGGGCAGGCTCCTCATGGGCGAGGAGGCCTACATGCCTGCCGGCGTGGAGGCCATCATGGAGCTGCTGAAGCGGTACGGCATCGACCCCCTGGACAAGCACTGGGTCGTGGTCGGCAAATCCAACTTCCTGTCCAAGCCCCTGGCGGCCGTCCTGGCCAACATGAAGGTCAGGGTGACCGTGGTGGGCCCCAGGTGCCCCCACCTGGCCGACCTGGTGAAGCAGGCCGACGTGCTGAGCACCGAGATGTTCACGAAGCACGGGGTCACGGGCGACATGCTGAAGAAGGGCGTCGTGGTCATCGACAACGGCAACAACTACGAGGGCAAGAAGGTGTTCGGGGACGTGGACGCGGAGGCGGCCATGGAGAAGGCCTCCGCCATCACCCCGGTGCCCGGCGGCGTGGGCCCCATGCTCATAGCCATGCTCCTGAGGAACACGGTGAAGGCTGCAGCCAAGACCCACTAAAACCCTCTAACGCATCTCTTTTTCTATGCGCCTCTCAAAGCGGCTCCCTCAATGATTTAAATTCGTGGCGCCACTCATATCATCCGATAAAAATGGCTAGGATGGATTCCCGGCGCGCCCGCCGCATGATGCAGCAGATGGGCATGAAGATGGACGAGCTCGGAGACATAAAGCGGGTCATCCTTCAGAGCGACACACGCGAGGTCGTCATAGAGGGCCCAGCCGTAACCAGCATGAACGTCCAGGGCCAGAAGATGTACAACATCGTAGGCGGGAAGGAGACCACGCGGAAGCCGGAGGCTAAGGCCGAGGAGGCAACGGTGGAGGAGATTCCGGCCCCGACGATACCTGAGGAGGACGTCCTCCTGGTGGCCCAGAGCGCCAACGTGAGCATGGAGAAGGCGCGGGCCGCCCTTGAGCAGAGCGGGGGAGACCTGGCCCAGGCCATACTTATGCTGCAGACCAGGTGACCAGCGGGTATAAATGCGGCCGCACTCCTTATTGGGTCAATTCATCAAGTATTAATCGTTCAGTCCGGTGGCCCAATTGGAACTGAAGGTGCGTTTCAGCGGCGGAGTAGTGGTGGAGTACGGAGACCAGGGAGTCGTGCTGGACCCCACTAGGAACAGCCACAGCTACCCCACCTTCGTGACACACGCCCACGCCGACCACGCGTACGCCTTCAAGCACCCGGAGCGCACCAAGTACGCCACCTCTGAGACTCTGCAGCTCCTAGGCGCCATGGGGTGGAGGAGGCTGGAGAACCTGGAGCCCGTCAAGGCGGGGGGCAAGGTAGCCCTCGGGGACATAGAGGTCCGGGTCCACAACAGCGGCCACGTGCTGGGCAGCGTAATGTACGAGGTCCAGACGCCGGGGGGCTCCGTCCTCTACACTGGGGACCTGTGCACCGAGAGCACGTTCACAATGGACCCGGCGCTGCCGGTGGACTGCGACATCCTGGTGGTGGAGACCACGTTCGGTGCCCCCATGTTCAGCTTCCCCAAGCGTGACGACGTTGCCGTGGAGGTGTACCAGTGGGCCGTCAACACGGTGCTCGGCGGAAGGATACCCGTCTTCAAGACCGACAGTATAGGCAACGCCCAGGAGATCATAAGCATCCTCAACCAGTACACCAACCTGCCCGCGGTGACGGCGAAGAGCGCCACCCCCGTCACACAGGTCTACCGCGACCTGGGATACAACCTGGACAGCGTGGACGCCAAAAGCGGTGAGGGCCTGGACCTGATAGACTCGGGCAAGTGCGCCATCGTCGCCCCCAAGGGCAGCAAGCTCACCATAGAGAAAACGGAGGAGGCCCTGGCGTCAGGGTGGGCCACCATCATGGGCAAGAAGAGGGTCGCGTTCCCCCTCAGCGACCACGCAGACTACAGGAGCCTCATGGGCTACATACGCAGGTGCAAGCCCAAGAGGGTGCTCACGTTCCACGGCGGCAGCATGACCAAGGACTTCTACAAGCACGTCAAGAGCAGGCTGGGTGTGCCGGCGGCGCCCCTCACCAGCCGCGTCGAGACCATAGCGGGCCCGCTGATGAGCAACGAGAGCCGCATCAAGGCGTGCAGCAGCCAGATAGTCCGAACTATAAGGATACCCGGCTTCGTCTACCAGCCGTCGTGGCTGGTCCGGGAGATGAGCCGCCAGGGCTTCACCCCCGGCGAGACGGAGAACAGCATAGAGTTCCTGATTGAGAGGGGGGTGCTCCGGGGCGACGAGGGCGGCGTCTGCCTCAGCTAGGCTGTGCCTTCCTTCCAGCTGCCCATGTACTTGATCTGCTGCTCGGTCAGCTTGTCTATGCCCACGCCCATGGACTCCAGCTTCAGCCTGGCCACCATGGCGTCGATGTCTGAGGGCACGTCGTAGACCCCGACCGCCAGCTTGGGCCCCTTCCACAGCCACTCCGCTATCAGCGCCTGGTCCGCGAAGCTCATGTCCATCACCTCGCTGGGGTGCCCCTCCGCCGCGGCCAAGTTCACAAGCCTGCCTTCACCCAGCAGGTAGATCTTCCTGCCGTCCTTGAGCCTGTACTCGTCTAGGTCGGGCCTCATCCTGCGCTTGCCCTTGGACAGGCTCTCCAGGGCCGGGATGTTTATCTCCACGTTGAAGTGGCCGCTGTTGGCCAGCATGGCTCCATCTTTCATCTTCTCCATGTGGCGGCTGTCGATGACGTTGACGTTGCCTGTGCTTGTGACGAAGATGTCGCCGATGGGCGCCGCCTCCAGCAGAGGCATGACCCTGTACCCGTCCATCACGGCCTCCAGGGCCCTGGTGGGGTTCACCTCGGTGACTATGACGTTGGCTCCCATGCCTCTGGCCCTCATGGCGATGCCTCGGCTGCACCAGCCGTAGCCGCATACCACGAAGTTCTTGCCCGCGATCATGACGCTGCTCGCCCGAAGAATGCCGTCGATGGTGCTCTGCCCTGTGCCGTACCTGTTATCGAAGAAGTGCTTGGTAGGGGTGTCGTTCACGGCCACCATAGGGTACTTCAGCGCACCGTCCTTCTCCATGGCCCTGAGCCTGATGACGCCCGTTGTGGTCTCCTCGCTGCCCCCCTTCACCTTTGCCAGCAGATCAGGCTTCTTCTCGTGGAGCCTGCTCACTAGGTCGCAGCCGTCGTCCATGGTCATCTGGGGCTCGAACCCTAGGAGCTGGTCGATGCACCAGTAGTACTCGTCCTTGGTCTGCTCCCTCCAGGCGTACACCGGGGTGCCTGAGGCGGCCAGCGCGGCCACCACGGCGTCATGAGTAGACAGGGGGTTCGAACCGGCGATGGCCACCTTGGCTCCTCCAGCCTCCAAGGTCCGCACCAGGACCGCTGTCTCCTTGGTGCAGTGGAGGACGGCGCCCAGCTGGACGCCATTAAGGGGCTTCTCCTTCATGAACCTCTTCTTGATGAGTCCCAGGACGGGCATGTGGTCCGTGGCCCAGTCGATGAGCAACTCGCCCTGCTCGGCTAAACCGATGTCCTTGACCTTATAATCCATGAAAACTTCACCGAGAGGAAGTCTCCTCACGGTCTAAAGAAACTATCCCTATAGCTTCACGATCTGGGCGTGGGGCACGTCCCCGAAGTATATGACGGCGCGCTCGTGCACCATCTTGCGCCGGATGGCCGCCTCGACGATCCTCTTACCCACCAGGTTGCATATGGTGGCCTGCCTCATGGCATCCAGCGCCTCATCGACTTCCCCTAGAGCGCCCCCGTAGAAGCCCTCGCTCACCTTGAAGGGGACGCGTCCCCCCTCCAGCGTTGCGCCCAGGATCTCCTCGTCGCAGACCGCCACCACGGTGTCCTTGCCGCGGCGCATGGACTTGACGTAGACCCCACCCAACGCTAAGCCTTCCCTATGCTGCTCCTGGCGCCGCACGCGTCGCACTGGAGGAACGTGAGCCTCCTGTCCTTTACCATGTGGGTGTCGGGGCGGCCGCAGACCGGGCATATGACGTACCTGTTGGTGTAGATCTCGACGATGTTCCTGATGGTCTCCGCGTTGAACTTCCCCTGCAGCACGGCCCTGCCGCCGTCTAGGGTACCCCTTGTGGCGGTCTCGTTGAGTATGAACTTCATCAGGTGGTCCGGGTCCCTGCGCAGCGTCTCGGCGATCTCGCCGAAGTTGACGATGACGCTTCTCCTGCCCACCTGCCGGACATCCGCCCTGGGCACCGTGAACCTGTCCGCGGATCCCTTGTCCTCGGGCAGCTTCGAGTAGGCGCGGCCGAGCATAGTCTTATAGTCTTTCTCCATCTCGCATTCACCATTGTGGGCGAAGGTTATAGCCTCATCGCCCCCGTCACTGATTCGGGAAGGTATTAGAAAAAGGTTGTTCACCTGCGGACGACCGCGAAGTAGAGTATGACGCAGCCGATGAGCCCGATGATCACGCCAGCGGTGAATAGTATGGTTCCCAGGCTCCCGATGAGTGGGACCCTGACGCCCATCTGGACGTCTGCGCTGACTCCGGGGGACGCGTCCTCGTTCATCAAGACGACCCAGTAGCTTCCTGTGGTCGGCCTCCACGTTAGGATCTGGTCGCCTGAGCCGTACGCTTGGGCGCTCCAGAAGCTGTGCACCGTGGGGGGAGCCGAGGGCTCTGCGCCGGGGTGCCGGCTCACGGCGTAGTCAGGGAAGTCGTTGATGAACGGGTCGTACTCCCAGCTGCCGCTCACCAGCCTATCATACTCCACGGAGCCTAGGTATGTGGACGCGTCCGCGTCGCGCGCCACTCCCAGGAACACGGGCTTGGAGCCGCCCGCCTCCAGCTTGAACACTATGTCGCCGCCCATGGACCTGAGGAACCTGCTGGCCTCGTAGTTGATGCGCACGTCCAGGTCCTGGAACACAAGGGCGTAGCTGTCAGTTGACATCCTCTGCACGCCGCTCACGATGTACCCCTCCTCATCCATTATGGTCTCCCTCACGGCTCTGAGGCCCCACCCTCCCATGACCAAGCCGAAGGCCGTGAAGACCATGATGGCGCCTATGATGGTGACTATGACGCGGCCCGCGTCCCACCCCGAGCCCCTGGGCTTCACGTAGGTGACGCCAGCCAGCTTCTCTCCGCAGTACTTGCAGAACTCGGCCGTGTCGCTGTTCTCCTTACCACACTTGGGGCAGTACCTCAAATCATGTCACGGTAAACCATAGGGCGCCCACGGCTTTAAACGAAACGCATGGCGTGCCCAGGCGTTCAGGCTGGATCGGTGCGTGGCCCCCTCAGCGTCGCGACGAGGACACCGGTTCACTGTATCAGGTGACTTGGGGAGCCCATGTGGGCTACGAGGACGGGTTCAGGTGGTGCACCTCCGTGCCTGCCGCGGGGTAGATACTATATCCCTCGAGCCGAGTATTCACCTGATCGGGTATGCATGACAGGTATCTGCCGGAGGGGCGGAGCCTCCAGATGTCAGAGGAGCTCCTCAGGGGAGCCATAGACATCCACGTCCACGCGGGGCCCCACATATTCAGCAGCCCCCGCAGGGTGGATCCTTTCCAGGCCGCCGCACAGGCCAGGGACGCCGGGATGCGGGCCATAGTATTCATGGACGTCTTCGAGATGAGCAACGGCACCGCGTGGCTCGTCAACAGGGCGGTGCCGGGCTTCAAAACCTACGGGGGCATCATCCTCAACACAGTCTATGGGGGCATGAACCCCAGAGCCGTGAAGACGGCACTCTACTACGGGGACGGGGCGAAGTACGTTAGCTTCGGAGCCCACAGCACCCTGTACCAGGCGTCCAGGGAGGGCCGATTAGTGGACGGCGTCTTCAAGCCCCTCAGCGAGATATACCCCGAGTTCAGGAGGGAGCTTGAGACGTGCGTGAGCGTCCCAGAGGGGCCGCCCAGCAGGGAGCTAGATGAGGTACTGAGGCTGATAGCGGCTCACCCCCACGTCTACATGGTCACAGGCCACGTATCGGTGCCCGAGGCCATGCGGCTCGTGGACTACGCTGGGGAGTACGGCATCAGGCGGGTGGTGGTGTCCAGCGCCGTGGTCAAGGAGGCGTCCATGGAACAGCTCAGCTACATGGCCGGGAGGGGCGCCTACATAGAGTACACGCTGGCGGCCTACACCCACACCACTACCATCCCCAAGACCCACTACTACGTGGAGCGGGAGTACGCCAGCATAGACGAGGGAATGAGCGGCGAGGTGGGCGGAGGCGTCAAGCAGGCGGCCGCCCAGATGATGGAGCTGGGCGCCGACCACTGCATAGTCTGCACTGACTTCGGCGTATACACCTTGCCCACGCCGGTGGAGGGGCTCAGGGAGTTCATAGCCTGCCTCATGGACCTGGGCGTCCCCGACGATGACATAGCGTGTATGGTGAAGACCAACCCGGAGAGGCTTCTGGGACTCCAGCCCCTAAACCATTAATCCTCGTACTGCAACAGTATCCCTGTATGTCCGGGGAAAAGTTCGAGTGCGAGGTCATGGACTGGGGCCTCTTCGACCGCCTCAGCAGGGAGGTGGCCGAGAAGATCAAGGCGTCGGGGTTCCAGCCCGACTTCATGGTGGGCTTGGCCCGCGGCGGCTGGGTCCTGAGCAGGGTCCTCTGCGACTACCTTGGCGTCAAGGACCTGGTGAGCCTCAAGGTGGAGCACTGGGGCGTCACGGCTACGCCCGACGGGAAGGCCCAGATCAAGTACCCGTTCAAGATCGACCTCACGGGAAAGAAGGTGCTGGTAGTGGACGACATCACGGACACCGGGGACAGCATGGAGATCGCGGTGGACTACGTGCGGCAGATGAACCCCGGGGAGGTCAGGACCGCTGCCCTCCGCCACATAGACGGCAGCAAGTTCACGCCCGACTACTACGGGGACGTGATAACGTGGCGGTGGGTGGTCTTCCCCTGGAACTTCACGGAGGACATGTGCAACCTGGTGGCCAAGGCAGCGGAGGGGGCCAGTGGCATAGACGAGGTCAAGGCCAGGCTCAAGTCCAACTTCAACGTGGACCTGAGCGACCATCAGATAAGGGACATACAGGCCGAGATAAGGCGCAGAAACCGTGCAGCCAAGTGAGCCTGTAAACGCCTTCATCGAGGAGCGGCGCCGGGAGGTCCACCGCCTAGTTGAGGGCGCCCTCCTCCACCTCGAGATCGAGTCGGAGGACAGCGCCTCGCTGAGGGCGGCGGTGAACTCCTACCTCAGATGGGTGAAGGTGGCCGCCGGGGCCGCGGAGGCCGGGGAGAGGGCGCGCGCAGCGAATGGCAAGGGCGCGCCGCCTGGGAGAAAGAGCGCCAAGGGGAAGTGATGGAATGGTGGAGATGTCGCCGAAGCTTCAGAACCAGATAGCCCAGTACCAGCAGATACAGCAGCAGCTGCAGATGGTCATGGCGCAGAAGAACCAGTACTCCATGCAGCTCGAGGAGGTCGAGCGGGCGCTGGGA
>JADDYB010000257.1_pt1 | contig 16588 bp, 14 predicted proteins | sample 8641941 | NCBI WGS metagenome assembly JADDYB01 (sample SAMN16275377, study PRJNA637457) | freshwater sediment metagenome | isolation source: Lake Kineret sediment | place: Israel: Lake Kineret | collected 2013
GACTGAGGGAAACAACGTATCCGGTTAACGGTCATTGCAATGGATTCCGGTGAGAGACCGTGAGAAGCATCCCGCATTAAATTTCCTGAAAAATTAATTTTTGGTTTTGTAGATTTCCTTTTTTCAGGAAATGAATAAATAGCACAGGTAAGGTGAAGAAGGGAACCGTGCTTTTCTCCCCTTTCCCCCCTTCGCTTAGACCGATGATGGCGTGTAATACCTACTCATGAGCCATAGCATCCGAAGGAAACGAAGCGGTTTAGGGGAAACCTTTGTTGTGGGTTCAGGCTTTTTTAACATGTCTGCAGAAATGTTATTTCTGAATCTCAATCACCGATTGATAATAGGACTCGACATCCGAGGTGATACTATCCCAATCAAACGATTCAGCTGACACAATACAAGCATCTCGCATTACAATGTAGTGCTGGAGTGCAAGACTGATCTTGTCAGCAAGATCCTGGGCAGAAAGAGAACAAAGAAATCCGTTATTTTCTGTAATTAAATCACCGATCGCATTTGCCGGATGATCTGCTGTTACAACCGGGAGCCCGCATGCCAGTGCTTCGAGTGCGGTGATACCAAATCCCTCCCGTGTTGAAGGAAGCACAAAGACCTTGGAAGATTTCAGTTGGGCAATGAGATAATCATGATCCCGATAAAACCCGGACAGGTGGATAGGATTATCAATTTTTTTGACATTGACAAGGTTTTTAAGGGTATTATATTCTGGACCTTCACCGATTATTACAGCACGGATATCCGGGTTTTTATGCTGGAGTAAATTAACCGCATGAATGACAAGATCTGCATGTTTTTCTCTGATGAGTCTTCCCACAAAAATAATATCCCACGATTCAGAGGATGGTGAGATCGATCTTATTCTGGTGAGATCGATTCCATTGGGGATAATTTTTATTTCATGACAGAATCCCAGATTATTAAGGTTTTTGGCGGTAGTTTTCGATACAGCTACATTTTCTAAAGTGAGCCTGGCAACCAGTCGTTCAGTAGTTTTTCCTACAAATCCCTTCCATCCAAGATATTCATACCAGTATTCACCCCATACTTCGTGCCATGTAATTATGAGAGGGATTTTTTTTAATTTTGAAAAAAATTTTGCAGAAAAGCAGGAGAAATAGGGAAACTGCTGGCAATCAATAATGTCAAATCTTTCCTTGAGCAAGGGGGAGATGAGATGTATACTGAAATAGAGGGCCTGCCATATGGTCCTCCTACCGCCGAAATAGAGTTTTTGAACGGGACAGACCCCGTGCAGGAACACACCCTCACGGATGAGAATATTCTCACCGTCCCAGAATTTCATCCCGAAAAGATGCACCTCATGCCCGCGACGGGTGAGCCGGGTTGCAAGTTCCCATACGCGTTTTTCCACGCCGCCTTTTACGTAGGGGTAGATAACATCGTAGACAAAAGCGATCTTCATCGTGCAGGCCTATTCATGATAATTGTTCTCATTGAGGAGCATCATACTCTGGAACACGGCGAAGAGAAATATCTGTATCCCGCTTACAATCAATACGAGTGAAAAAATTGCAGTGGAGATTTCGGAAAGAAATCCGAAATCTGTCAAAACCCAGCGGAGGAAGATATTGAAACCGAGCAGGATTCCTGCAAAGATTGATAAAAATCCCACAACAAGAAATATTTCCAAGCTGTGGTATTTCATCAGGAATTCGATAAAACCCTGCTTCTTCTCATATCCGTGGATGACTGAATAGGTCTTCATCAGGAATCCCGAGAGGACTACCTGAATACCCCCGATCACCAGGATCGCACCAAGAATTAAAGTGTGGAGATGGGATGATTCGATATCCCCGTTAACAGAAAAAAATGTCATGAGCAAAATCCCGACAAAGGAGAACAACAAGCCCGGTACAGCAATAAATGGCAGGGGTTTCATGAGGAGGACAAACCGGATATGGCGCCAGCCGTCCGCAAAACTGTGTAATTTTGATGGAGTCTGGCGTGGATAATAAGAGATGGGTACCTCTTCAATGTGCAGCCTTTCTTTTGATGCCATGACAAGCATTTCCGAAGCGAATTCCATACCTCCTGTTGTAAGAGGCAGCCGGTCAAGTGATTCGCGGGTGATGGCGCGAAAACCGCTGTGGGTATCAGAATAGTGGGTATGGAAAATAAAGTTGAGCATCCACGTGAGAACCGGATTGCCGATATACCGGTGAAGACCATCCATTGAACCTTTATGAATAGTCCCTTTGAACCGGGATCCGATTACAAAATCAGCACCATTCTTAAAAGGGGCGAGCAGTTTTGGGATTTCGAGAAAATCATACGTATTATCTGCATCACCCATAACAATGTAACGACCCCTGGCGTGTCTGAATCCGGTAAGATAAGCATTTCCGTATCCGCTTCTTTTTGGCCTGATGACCCGCGCACCAAGAGATGTTGCAATTATTCCTGTTTGATCGCTTGACGAATCAGCAACAATAATCTCACCATTGATTGCGTTATCATGGAACACTTTCTGTATTTTTGTGATGCATTCTCCGATGGTACGCTCTTCATCAAGGGCGGGGAGTATCACCGAGACATCAAGCTCATATCCACTTTCAGAATGTGTATCCATTGTTTGTCCTTAGGCATTTTTTTCTGAAACGATAAATACAGATGATTTGTAAAGGGACAATAGGGTTTCATATTTTCAGAACCACATTGGGGGGAAATGATCAGGTTCATAATATGATGATATCTTTCCTACTCTAAAGTAAATAAACAATTTTAGATATATAACTGGGAATCAAATACATAAAAAAAGAATATCTTCAGATTCGTTGGTATGATTGCAATTATCCTTCTCAATCTCTATGGGTGAATCGACAGGATACGGTGATATCATAGTGATTCAGCTGTGCATATTTCAGTGATAAGGGATGATTATACCATAATAATTTAGCTATACAAAAAAAGAGGTGAGCCCCCATGAATGAAGATATTTCAAAATATACTGAAAAAAAAATACTCGCTCCATTGGTGTTCACCATTATACTCAATTATAACAATTATTCTGATACCATTGAAACCATTGAATCCGTTTTATTATTGGAATATGATGCAAATTCTGTTCTCCTTGTAGAGAACAGTCCAGATAAAGCAATTATTCAAAAAATCCGAACGCAATTTCCGGATCTTGCAATTATTGAAAATAAAAAAAATTTTGGGTATGCAGGGGGAAATAATATTGGTATTCAAAAAGCTCTGGCAAGTGGCGCGGAATACATTTTTTTGTTAAATAATGACGTAAAACTCGAAAAAGATGTTCTCAATAAGTGCGTTTCAGCCATGGAAAAATCACCGGGTTGTGGGGCATGTCAGCCCATGATTGTTACCTTTGGGAACAAGGAAAGAGTCTGGTCCGCAGGTACTCAACTGTATTTTGGATATCCAAGATTATATTTAAAAGAAACAAAACTTCAGAAAAACGGGATAATAACACCCCCTTTCGGTCTTGTTGGATGTGCCATTCTTTTCAGAAGAACGGCATTACAGCAAACCGGCCTTTTTGATGAATCCCTTTTTTTATTGCATGAAGAAACTGATTGGTGTATCAGGGCTAAAAAATTGAATTTTTCCTTATTAGTTATTTCCAATGCCATAGTGTATCACAAGATTTCCATGACAATAGGAATGTTCAGTAAGATATATTTGTATTATATCGGAAGAAACTGGCTTTTAGTTGGAAAGAAAAATTTCACTTCTTTTAGCTATGTGTATATCTTGTTAACTGAATTTTTAATACGGTTCCCGTATTATCTCTATCATGTTACAAAAAAAGGTCAGATCGGTATGATAAAATTTTATTTAAAGGGAATTTTTGATGGAATTCTAGGAATATCCGGTGAAGCCAAACTATAAATGATTGCATACACATTATGAAAAATTAAAATACAGGAACATGATCATGCCAAAAGATATCAATGGTGTTACGATTAAAAAATTACGGGTGATTCCCGATGAAAGGGGCTGGTTAATGGAAATTCTCCGTTGTGATGATGAGGTTTTTGAAAAATTCGGGCAGGTCTATCTCACTACTGCATATCCAGGTGTAGTGAAAGCCTGGCATTATCACAAGAAACAAACGGATAATTTCACCTGCATACACGGGATGATGAAAGTTGCACTGTATGACGCGAGAAAGGAATCACCAACCTATCGGGAGCTGATGGAAATTTTTGTCGGAGAAAAAAACCCGGTTCTTATCAGTGTCCCGCCCGGGGTCTACCACGGGTTCAAAGGGATTGGTACAGATACTGCGTATTTCCTGAGTGTCCCCACACTCCCGTACAATTATAAAGAACCGGATGAATATCGCCTCCCACCGGATACTCCGGAAATCCCTTATGACTGGGGACTTGCACCAGGACTTAAACACGGATAAGTTCAGGACTCGGGAGCAAAAAATAATGAAATTACTCATCACCGGGGGTGCGGGATTCATTGGGAGTAATTTTATTCTCCACATGATGGACTCGCATCCAGAGGTTGAGATTATCAATCTTGATGTCCTGACGTATGCCGGCAACCTCAATAATTTAAAAAGTGTTGAAAAAAATCCGCGTTATACCTTTATTAGGGGGGATATATGCAACCCGGATATTGTCAATACGATTCTTGACAGGCATACAGTTGATACAATCGTCCATTTTGCTGCAGAAAGTCACGTAGATAGATCTATTACCAAAGCTTCGGAATTTATTCGGACAAATGTTCTTGGAACCCATAACCTCCTCGAATGTGCCCGACATCACCCTGTTGCGAAGTTCATCCATATCTCTACTGATGAAGTATACGGGAGCACATTGAAGGGATCCTTTAAGGAAAAGAATATCCTTTCACCCTCGAGCCCCTATTCAGCAAGCAAAGCGGGATCAGACCTTCTCGCCCTCTCCTATTTTACAACGTATAAACTTCCTGTCATCATCACACGGTGCACGAATAATTTCGGCCCTTACCAGTATCCTGAGAAGTTAATCCCGCTCTTTGTAACAAATCTTATTGCAGGCAGGAAAGTCCCCGTATATGGGACAGGGAAAAATGTTCGTGACTGGATCCATGTGAGTGATCATTGCCGGGCAGTAGAGTTTCTCCTCAAAAAGGGTATTTTCGGAGAGATCTACAATATCGGTGGTGGTAACGAGAAGACAAATATCGAAATTACTGAAAAAATTTTAACGTTATTGAAAAAAGATGCATCATTGATTGAATACGTAACCGATCGACCGGGACATGACTTCCGGTATTCACTTGATTGTTCGAAGTTACGGAAGATGGGCTGGAGCCCCCGGTATTCATTTGAAGAGGGCCTGAAGGATACGGTTGAATGGTATATCAGGAACGAATGGTGGTGGAGACCATTACAGAAATAACTCACCAAAAAACCATTCTTTTCGGTGCTCATGGAATGCTGGGGCATGCTCTGCAGGAAGTATTCCCTCATGCGCAATGTTTTGGACATCGCAACGTGGATATCACTGACGAAGATGCAATAATGAAACTTATGAAACGGGAGCGTCCGGCTATTGTAATTAATGCAGCGGCATACACCGATGTTGACGGATGTGAGGATAACCGTGTATATGCATTTGCAGTGAATGGAGATGGACCTGGATATATTGCAAACGCCTGTGATCAGGTTGATGCGATTCTTGTTCACGTTAGTACAGACTATATTTTTGATGGGACCAAGACAGAATATCGTGAGGATGACCGTCCGAACCCGATCAATATATATGGTGAATCAAAGTTGCTTGGGGAGGTTTCCATTGGAAAAAACCTGGAGAATTACCGTATTGTCAGAACTTCCTGGCTCTATGGGAGCTACGGGAAAAATTTTGTCGATACGATTCTAACCTTATCACGGCAGATGCCGGTTGTCCGTGTAGTAAATGATCAGGTTGGAAAGCCTACCTACACGGTTGACCTTGCCAATAAAGTACCGGAGATCCTATCGTGTGATCCCGGAATATATCATATCACCAACGATGGTCAATGCAGCTGGTATGAGTTCGCGAGTGCATTTATACCGAATGCAACACCTTGTTCAACTGCCGAATTTCCCCGGAAAGCAAAACGTCCCGCGTATTCGGTTCTGGCAAATACCAAGACACCCCCACTCCGGCACTGGAAAGAAGCGGTAAAAGAATATATTCAAACAAAGGAAAGGATCTGAAATGAAAGGCATTATTCTTGCCGGCGGAACCGGCTCACGATTATTTCCGTTAACTAAAGTGACCAATAAGCACCTTTTGCCCGTTTATGACAAGCCGATGATCTATTATCCGCTTCACACACTTATCAATGCAGGAATAACCGAAATCATGATCGTATCCGGACGCGGACATGCGGGACATTTTCTTGAATTGCTCGGTTCTGGAATGGAATTCGGGGTCAGCCTTACGTATGAGATCCAGGAAACTGCAGGGGGAATTGCGCAGGCGCTCGGACTTGCGGCTGGCTGGGCAGACGATGATGATGTTGCAGTGATCCTTGGGGACAATATCTTCCAGGATACTGTGAAAGCCGATGTTGTATCATTCAAGGTGGGGGCAAAGATTTTCTTAAAAGAGGTCAAAGACGCCCAGCGGTTTGGTGTTGCTGAGCTCAAGAAAGATCATGTCATTTCCATTGAAGAGAAACCCCCCTCCCCAAAGTCAAATTTTGCAGTCACGGGGCTTTACCTCTACGACAATGAGGTCTTCTCAATTATCAGGACGTTGAAACCCTCAGGCAGGGGTGAGCTTGAGATCACGGACGTGAATAATGCCTATCTTCAGAAAAATATGATGAAGTACACAATATTAAAGGGATTCTGGAGCGATGCGGGGACATTTGATAGTTTGCTGAGGGCGAGTATTCTCGTGCAGCAGCATTGTAAGAGAGAGCAATCTGATGGTCAGAAATAAAAAAAATTTAAATATTAGTGTAATCGCTGGGTAATTCCCGGTAATAAAAGAATAGAATCAATGATATTATTTCAAATCTGATTGATTTGCATAATAATTGAAAATACAAAAAGGAACCTTATGTCCGAAGACTCTCCCCATCCTTTGATCAGCGTTATTGTTGTAAACTACAATGGGAAAAAATTCTTATCCGATTGTCTCAACTCGATCTTTCATCAGACTTACTTCCCTTTTGAAGTGATAATGATAGATAATGCTTCCCACGATGGCAGCGTTGAATATGTCCAGCAGAACTTTCCTGGTGTTAAAATGTTCACTCAATCCACCAATCGGGGATTTGCCGGTGGCACAAATGAAGGAATCCGACAAGCGGAAGGAGAATTTATCCTCACTCTGAATAACGATGCAATAATAACCCCGGATTTTATCGATGAACTCGCACGACCGATGGTTTCTGATCCCTTTGTGGGGATGTGTGCATCCAAAATGATATTTCCCGATGGTCGGATCAACTCAACCGCGATCTGCATCTCACGGAGCGGGGCCGCATGGGACCGGGGCATGGGGGAGCCGGATCACGGACAATATGATGTTGCTGAAGAGGTGTTCGGTGCCTGTGCCGGCGCTGCACTGTACCGGCGCATAATGCTTGATGAGATCGGACTCTTTGATGAGGATTTTTTTCTCTATATGGAAGATGTCGATCTCGCATTCCGGGCACGGCTTTGTGGGTGGAAGTGTATGTATGTACCATCAGCGCGGGTAATTCATGTGCATGGAGGGACAACGGAACCTAATTCAGATATATCAGTATATTATGGAAACCGGAATATTGTGTGGTACGTTGTTAAGGATTTCCCCTTGAAATTCCTCTTTGTTTCTCTGCCTTGGGTTATCGGGAGGAATTGCGCGGTTATCCCCTATTATTTTTTGAAAGGAAAGGGAAAGACAATCATGAAGGCAAAAACAGATGCGATAAAAGGTCTTTTTATAATGATTAAAAAAAGACAAGATATTGTAAGAAAAATTCCTGACAGTGAAACAAAAAAATGGATTTTTTTTTGGTGTCATATATCAAGAAAAAAGAATATTTTTTGAATACTGAATTTACATTTGAGATAATTCTAATTATACGATAGGCACAGATAATATCAATAGATTTTTTTGTTTATGAAACAACAAATGGAAATCCGTTATGATTGTAAATACATATATTGATACAATAAAATATAGTTGGGAAAAACGTGAATTATTAATTAATTTGGCAAAAAAAGATTTTTATGTAAGATATTTAGGATCATATCTGGGAGTCATCTGGGCTTTTATTAACCCAATAGTTACAATCGTTTTATACTGGTTTATTTTCCAGATCGGATTTAAATTACAGCCGGTCCAAAATGTACCCTACGTCTTCTGGTTAATTGCAGGATTGGTTCCCTGGTTTTTCTTTTCGGATTGTATTTCCAATGCTACAAGTTCAATATTGGAAGGGAGTTATTTAGTTAAAAAAATGGTTTTTCCTGTTGCAATCTTACCTGTTGTAAAGATTTTTTCGGCATTATTTTTGCATTTGTTCTTTATTGTTATTGTTTTTTCAATAGGGCTTATTTTTGGTTTTCCTCCATCAATCTACAACATACAATTAATTTATTATATTTTTGCATTAGGTGTTTTGGTCACCGGAATTTCATGGATTACTTCAAGCCTCGTGATTTTCGTGAGAGATATTGGACAAATTATCGCAATTTTACTCCAAGTAGTCTTTTTTTTAACACCAATATTCTGGAGCTGGCAAATAATGCCGGAAGCGGTCAGAGAAATTCTTCGCTATAATCCGCTAATATATATTATTGAAGGTTACCGAAATTGTTTTTTTAATTATTCATGGTTCTGGGAAAATGGGTATTTCATGCTTTATTACTGGACGATAACAATTATTATCTTCATAACCGGCGTGATCGTATTCAAGAAATTGCGACCGCATTTTGCAGATATGCTGTAGGATTGAGATCATGAATTCTTCGCAGGATATTGTTGTTGATGTGCGAAAATTAACAAAGACCTACAATCTTTATAAAAAACCATTCGATCGATTAAAAGAGACGTTTAATCCATTTGGTACAGATTATCATACCACGGTTAATGCTTTGAATAATATTTCTTTTTCTGTTCAAAGACGGGATATTATAGGTATTATTGGAAAAAATGGATCGGGTAAATCGACCCTTTTAAAAATTATTGTGGGTGTTTTGACACCGACAAGTGGGGAGATTTCAATTAAAGGAAGAATTTCTTCAATTTTGGAACTTGGGACAGGTTTCAATCCAGAATTTACCGGTACTGAAAACATATTCCATGTCGGTATGATTATGGGGTATTCTAAAGAGCAAATAGAAAAAAAATATCAATTTATACAATCTTTTGCAGATATTGGGGATTTTATTGATCAGCCGGTTAAAATTTACTCAAGCGGGATGTATGTGCGATTGGCCTTTGCCATTGCTATAAATGTTGATCCTGATATTCTTATTGTTGACGAGGCTCTTGCGGTTGGGGATATCAATTTCCAGGCGAAATGTATCTCAAAATTTAAACAATTGGTCGACCAGGGAGTTACGGTTCTTCTTGTTACCCATGATACGAATACGGTTAAATCACTTTGTAATAAATGCCTCTATTTGAAATACGGTGAGATGGTTGCATTTGGTCCCGCTCAAGAAGTTACGGATCTATATCTTCACGATATGCGGGATGAAATGAACCTGCAATTGCAGGGACATGGGGTACAAAAACAAAGGCACTTTGCATCAACCATCATACAATCAGATAGTAAAAATACTCCCCATTTTTGCGAGAATCGCCAATTCGAAAAAAGAATTTCCCTTTTCAGACAAGGTACTGGGGAAGTTGAAATTGTCAATGCAGAAATGTTCGATAGTTCTGGTATGCCAGTAAGTAGTATTGAATTTGATGAACAGGTAATTATCAGAACTCATATACGGTTCAAAAACGATGCGCATATTGCAGTATGTTATCACATCCGGGATTCCAAAGGCATTGAAATAATCGGGAGTGATACCTATGTGGAAAATTGTGGCTCAATATCAGGAATAAAAGGTCAGAAATTTATAATTGATTTTATCACAAAATTGCCATTGATCGAGGGAGATTATAATCTTTTAATCTTGTTATCAGACCCGGTAATAACGAACAAATCCGCCATATTCGTTGATTGGGCTGAGAATGCGTATTCCTTCAAGGTGATGCAAAGACAGCCGGTAAAAATATGGGATAAAGTATACCTGAAAAACGACTTAAAAATCTATAGCATTGAGTAAACAGAAGATATTTCACTATTTACCGGGATGTCTTTAATAAATTCATCCAAACAGAGATTTATTATTGATTATGAGTCGATATTACGCATATGACTCGGATCAAAAATCATTACAAAGAGCAAGCGAAGACATGGGGGAACTCAAAACAATCAACAATGCCAGATATTTTTGTCAGAGATAAAGAAGTTGAAAAATTAAAAGCAATAATATCCGCAGTTATTAAAAAAATCCCAGGAAAAGCGAATATTCTTGAGGTTGGTTGTGGTAATGGTTATACCGCAGAACAAATCGTAAAATCAATTGATTTGAACCTGACAGGAATTGATTTTTGTGAAGATTTCATTGCTCTTGCAAAAAAAAGAGATTTAGAAAAGGCCAGTTTTTGTGTTGGCGATGTTTTGCAATTAGATATTGAAAATAATGTATTTGATATCGTTTTTACTGAGAGATGTTTAATCAATCTTGAATCATGGGAAAATCAGATGAGAGGGATAAACGAAATTCATCGTGTTCTTAAACCCGGGGGTGTTTTTATCATGCTTGAGGGATTTAAAGACGGTCTTAATAATCTGAATTGTGCACGGGAAGTATTAGGACTTGAGAAAATACCCGAGCCATTTCATAATATATATTTTGATAAGGAAAAATTATTAGATTTTATCAGACCGAATTTTACCAGAATAGGCGAAAATATTGACAATTTATCATTATGTACTGAAGAAAATTTTCTGAGCAGCTATTATTTCGGAAGTCGAGTTCTGTACCCTGCTTTACTTCAGAAAAATAAAGAAATTGTCTATAATAACAAATTTATTGAATTTTTTACATTTATGCATCCCTATGGGAATTATAGTTATGTCCAATTGCTTGTTTTTATTAAACGCAAGGATAGTATTTGTTAATTTTTTAGAAATTTTATTTTTCTTTTGGGAAATCAGAGTATATGATATAAGAAACAGGTCAAAATAAATCATTCAAATTTTCGATTTTTTCGGGGAACGGAATCACTTTTTTTCTGCCTCAATTATCAATTTAGAATCAATTCTGGTTTCAAGATTACATAAATCAGAAAATCGACTCGATCCGAAGTCTGTTCGAACCAGATTTGTAAATCCGGCATCTTCCAGTTGTATTCTCAAATCTTCCTCAGTATACAGAAATTTATGCCCCCACCAAGAAAAAACCACATTCAGCATGTTTCCTTTCGTGGTAATAAAGGAATATTCTGGAGATAATAGCCAATCCTGATTTTTCCAATCTGATAAATATTTTTTAATTATATGATCAAGGTCTGGAGTGGCTATACGTATTATACCTCCTTCCGATAAAATCCGAAAACAGTCTTTCAGGAGGACCTGCCCTTCATGAAAAGAAAAATGTTCGAGAACATGTTCAGAGTAGAGATATTGAATTGAATTATCTTTGAAAGGCAGACCTTGTTTTAAATCAAGAATAATATCTGCACCCTTTTCAATATCGAGATTAATCCAGGATTTAAGATTCGCTTTTCCACATCCCATATTAATTTTAACAGATTTTGTTTCCATAATAAACTTCATTTTTCATTATTTGTTTGTACCATTATCTGTTTGAATGTTTTTTTATGAATTATTACTTTATTGGGTACATTTTTCCAATAAAGTATGTATCTTTTTTATCCAAAAATAATAGAAAACCGAGAACTTATGTAGTAATTCAAACGATATCAAAAAATAATGATCTTTTTTTCTCATAATGTTATTACCTAATCTCTTTTTTTTTGAAAATTATCTCGTATAAAAATTTTTAGAAACCAAGATTGAGACTACAACATAAAAATTATAAAACTATGATCAAAAATTAATCTATACAAAATCTTCCAAAGTGTTGTTCAGTTTAATTCAATTCCTATGATCCACAATCTTTCCGACTTTAAAAAACTATTTGAATAAAACCGGTATAACAATACTATTACATTGAAGCAGAATTTCGAACCATTTGCTGAACCGATTTTTGTGACACGCCCGATCGTGCCAGATCTTAATAAATATAGGGAACGCCTTGAAAGTGTTTGGGAAAAAAAATGGTTCACGAATAATGGAGAACAACATCAGATATTAGAGAGAAAGTTACAACAATATCTCGGAGTATCGAATATCTCATTGTTTAATAATGGGACAATTGCATTAATCACAGCCTGCCGGAGTCTGAGATTATCTGGTGAAGTTATCACCACACCATTCACATTTGCAGCTACTCCCCACGTACTTACATGGAATAATATCAGGCCGATTTTTTGTGATATTGAAGAGAAATCACTCAATATCGATGCTGATAAGTTAGAGTCACTGATTACATCGGATACAACAGGGATTATGCCGGTCCACGTTTTCGGAGTGCCCTGTGATACGGGGAAGATTCAGAAAATTGCAGATGAATATGGCTTAAAAATTATTTACGATGCAGCACATGCGTTTGGCACCAAGGTGGATAATACCGGTATCGGGAATTTCGGGGATATCACTATGTTTAGTTTTCATGCCACCAAACAGTTCCATACAGCTGAAGGGGGAGCACTCGCATTTCATGAGCCGTCTCTCAAAAAAAGAGTGGACCTTCTAAAAAATTTTGGGATTAAAAGCGAAGATGAAGTGATAATGCCAGGCATCAATGGCAAGATGAACGAGCTGCAGGCAGCCCTTGGTTTGGAAGTACTGGAATATCTGGATGAAGAGAGAGAAAAACGAAAACGATTATTTGAACTTTACAGAGAATACCTGAAAAATATCTACGGTGTGATTTGTCTCGAAACAGGCAGGAATGTTTACAGCAATTATCAGTACTTCGTAATCCGCATTGAAAAAGAAAAATTCGGTAAATCACGAGATGAAGTGCATGAAGAATTTAAAAAATATAATATTTTTACCAGAAAATATTTTTATCCTCTTTGTAGTGATTATGCTTGTTATAAACAACTGCCTTCATCTTCACAAAATAATCTTCAGGTTGCCAATAAAATAATCCATGAAGTACTTTGTTTGCCTTTATATGGCGATCTACAATTGGATGATATTAAAAAAATTTGTGCAATATTATCCAGTTTTTCTAAGACCTAAATCAGACGTTATCATTAAGGGGTTGAGATATGGCCATAATAAGCGTGGTAATTCCATCATATAATCATGAGAAATTTATTGCTGAGGCCATTCAAAGCGTATTAGATCAGACGTATCAGGATTTTGAGATCATTATCGTTGATGATGGATCAACGGATGGATCAATTGAACAGATTCGGACATTTTCTGATCCCAGAATAAAATTAATTTTACATAAAAAAAACAGAGGGGCAGCGGTTGCAATGCGCACGGCGTTAGAACGTGCGAAAGGTGAATATATTGCAGTATTAAGCTCAGATGATTTGTTTTTACCAGACAAACTGGAAAAGCAAGTAAAATTTTTAGATGAAAATCCTCAGTACGGTGCTGTTTTCAGTTATGTCGAAATTATTGATGAACATGGGTACCCATTCACAAACCAGAATCACTATTATTATAAAAAATTTGAACAACAAAACCGGGACAGGTATAAGTGGTTGAACCATTTTTTTTATCATGGAAATGCATTATGCCATCCGAGTGTTCTCATCCGAAAATCATGTTATGATAAAATTGGGTTGTACGATGAGCGTTTTGCACAATTGCCGGATTTTGATTTTTGGATTAGATTTTGTTTAAAATATGAACTCTATATTATTCCGGAAAAATTGGTTAAATTCCGGATACGATCTGATGAAAAAAATGCAAGTGCTGGAACAAAGCAGAATATTGTTCGATTTTATAATGAATGGAGTTTAATTGCATATCATTATTTAAATATCCCCTCATTCACTGAACTGAAAAAAATTTTTCCTGAAGTAAGGCTTGGTGCTGCTAAAACTGATACCTCCCTTATTCCATATTATATTGCCAAACTTGCACTCAGCAGTACGAATAATGCGCTTCGAAAATTCGGCATAGATACCTTATACCAATTATTTTACAGTACAGATAATACTGACAGCATAAGTAAACATCTGAAATTGGGATATATCGATCTATATAAAATTTCAGGTGAAATTGACGCGTTTAATGTTTTTTCCGACTGGTATAGCTATATTTTTATTGATTCAGGATCTGGTTACAATGATGATGAGCAGGAGATTGTCGGAATCGATCTGGCAGAGAAGAATTTTGTACTCGATTTTAATTTGTTAAAGTATCCTGTGATAAAATCTCTCCGGTGGGATCCGGTAAAAAATCGGTTATGTGATATTTCAATCACACGAATTACCTTCAAAGATTTCGATGCCATTCAGCATACTCTTGATCTGGAATTATTATCATCAAATGCCAAAAAAGTCGAGGAAAATATATTTTACTTTGATACAGTTGATCCCTTTATTTTCATTCCTATTCAGGCAAAATTATCTTCCTTAAGGATTGAAGGTAAGTGGAATATTCATGAGTTGCCATTACGGGATTTGTATAGCGAATTCAAGTCCGTTAAGCAAATGGTCTGCGACAAAGATCACCAAATAGAGAATTTGACAGTATATTCTCACTCCCTCGAAGAAACGGTTACTCAAAAGGATCACCAGATACAAAATTTGACAGTTCATGCTCACGCCCTCGAGGAAACGGTCACTGATAAGGATCATCAAATACAGAATTTAACTTCCGAAAATAATGATGTCAAACAAAAAATTTCAGACATTGAAAACAGCATTGTCTGGCAGATTACAACAAAGTTTCATCAGCGAGTAATTGAGCGTCTTTTTCGTCAGGGTACACAACGACGGATTTTTTATGATAGTTGCATCAGACAGGGAAAAAAAATGTTCATCCCAAGAAAAGAAGAGCAAAAAATCAATGCTGAAGGAAATCTTCAAGAGTGAAATCCAACTTTTAACCTAATAATGTGGAGATAAAATGCTAAATGACCTGGTAATAAAACAACATAAAATTTCGGCTTTTGTTACTCACCAGATTTCTCGCATTAAACATTATATTTTCAGTATAAAACAGGAAATCGATGACAAGGGAATACTACGCGGACTCTATTCTTCCTTAATTTTATTTATTCGCCTAATCCCAAATAGGGAATTAAAACCAAGTCAAATCACTCAGTCATCGGCAAAAGAGAATATCCCACATCCTAAAATTGTATTTCTTTCCGGAGTAGGCGGCGATACAAAAAGATACAGAGTTTTACATCAGAAAGAAGCACTCCTTCATAATGGTGTTGATGCAGATTCCTTTGATTGTTATGATATAGATCTAAAAACCGCTTTGGAAAGATATGACATATTTTTTCTTCACCGGGTTCCAATCACTCAAGATTACAGAAATTTAATAATCACAGGGAAGCAAAAAGGAAAGATATTCATTTTTGAAACTGATGATCTCATTTTCCACGAAGATTATGCAAAATATATTCGTGCTCTTGAAGAAATGAGCCCCTATCAGGTTGAATTATATTTCGATGGTTTACGACGATTCAACGAAACAATGCTTTTATGCGATTATGCTGTATGTTCAACCGATTTTCTCAGGAGCGAATTGGAATCACATGGAAAGAAAGTTTATGTAAATTTGAATGCAGTAAGCGACGAAATGGTCGAATTAGCTGAAATAGCATTATCTGAAAAAAAAGAGAGATGGCAGAATACTATCAGAATTGGGTATCTCAGTGGTACAAGAACACATAACCAGGATTTTAAGGTTGCAGAAGATGCGCTTATAAGAATATTTAAAGAATTTGAAAATGTCGAACTTGTTATTGGTGGTTTTCTGGACATAAGTGAAAAATTTTCTCCTTATTCAGAAAAAATTATTCGTTTACCTTTTATGCCTTGGAAAGAACTGCCAAAATATATTGTAGATTTTGATATTAATATTTCTCCCCTTGAGAATAATCCTTTCTGCAATGCAAAAAGTGATTTGAAATATTTTGAAGCTGCATTGCTCAAGGTTCCTACAATTGCTTCAAATATTGGGGGATATAAATCCCAGATTCGTAATTTGGATAATGGCATTATTGTTACAACGACTGATGAATGGTATAATGCTCTTAAACTGCTTATCACAGATAAGGAACTGCGGGAAAAAATCGGAAAAAATGCACAGTCTGACGTACTAGAGAATAGAATAACGCGGGTAATCGGAAAAAATCTGGTCAAAATAATTCAGGATATCAAATGCCAATCCAAAAGAAAATTTTTCAAATCGCCATTATCCGGCCTGTATTCTGATGAAGAATGGCCGACCTTCAGTATTATCAGTGTAC
>JADDYB010000258.1_pt1 | contig 16526 bp, 17 predicted proteins | sample 8641941 | NCBI WGS metagenome assembly JADDYB01 (sample SAMN16275377, study PRJNA637457) | freshwater sediment metagenome | isolation source: Lake Kineret sediment | place: Israel: Lake Kineret | collected 2013
AAGCACTGCGCCGTCGGCGTCGACGACGATCACGTCGTTCGGGAACACCGCCACTCCGCCGCAGCCGATCGGCTCCTGCCAGTTGACGAAGGTCAGCCCGGCCACCGACGGCGGCGCCGCCACCCCCTGGCACCACACCGGCAGGCCGGTTCCCAGCACGCCGGCGACATCGCGCACCACGCCGTCGGTCACCAGGGCCGCCACACCCCGCTTGCGCATGCGCGAACAGAGGATGTCGCCGAAGATGCCGGCATCAGTGACACCCATCGCATCGACCACCGCCACGCAGCCGGCGGGCATCGCCTCGATCGCCGCGCGGGTGGAGATCGGCGACGACCACGACTCCGGCGTGGCCAGGTCCTCGCGCGCCGGCACGAAGCGCAGCGTGAAGGCGCGGCCGACGATGCGTGGCTGATCGGGACGCAGCGGCCGCGTGCCGCGCAGCCAGACGTTGCGCAGGCCCTTCTTCAGCAGCACGGTGGTCAGCGTGGCGGTCGACACGCCGGCGAGTTGCTCAATGATCTTCGGGTCCAAGGGCAGGGATTCGGTGGGCATGGCGTCCTTGCGGTTTCCTGGTTCGATCGATTGGGTCAGGCCAGACGTGCGCGCGCATCGGTGCGGGCCACGCGCGAAAGCAGGTAGTCGACCTCGGCGCGCGCAGCCGGCGCGAGCTTTGCGCCCGGCTTGCGCTGCGCCTCCGAGGCGATCACGCCGCGCTTCATCAGCACGTACTTGCGCACCGCCAGCCCCACGCCCTGCTGCTGCTCGTAGCGGATCAGCGGCAGGTGCGCGTCGAACAGGTCGTGCGCCGCATCGCGCTTGCCTTGCGCCGACAGCCGCACCACGTCGGCCAGCATGTCCGGAAAACAATAGCCGGTCATCGCGCCGTCAGCGCCACGCTCCATCTCGAAGTCGAGGAACAGGCCGCCGTTGCCGCAGAGGATCGAGATGTGCCGCATCGAGCCGTCGCGCTCGAAGCCGCGCAGCACCGAGATCTTGTCGAGCCCCGGCCAGTCCTCGTGCTTGAGCATCACGCACGACGGGTTGTCCTGCACGATGCGGCGGATCACCGCCGGCGTCATCTGCACCGAGAAGGTCAGCGGATAGTCCTGGATCACGAACGGCACATCGGCGCCGATCGCTTCCGCGGCCTGCCGGTAGTAGCCGACGATCTGCTCGTCGGTGCGCAGCGTGTTCGGCGGCGCGATCATCACGCCGGCCGCGCCGGCGTCCATCGCGTCGCGCGACAACGCACGCATGGCGGCAAAGCCCGGCGCGGTGACGCCGACGACGACCGGCATGCCGGCGCGCCTGATCACGCGCGCGGCGATCGCCAGTGCCTCGGCGGCGTCGAGCTTCGGCGCCTCGCCCATCTGCCCGAGCACGGTGATGCCGGTGGCGCCGGCGGCACGGAAGAAATCGGTCATGCGGTCGATCGACGCGTCGTCGACGCGGCCGTCATCATGAAACGGCGTCGGCGCGATCACGTACACGCCACGGGCGGTGTCCAGGCTCATCGGTGCGGGCAGGCGGTGGATTCGAGGCGCAGTTGTACCACCGCGGCACAGGTGCCGCCGACGCTAGAAGCCGATCTCGAAGCGGTAGCCCCTGAAGAGGAGCACGGCGGACTTGGGCCGGATCTGCTCCAGCGTCAGGTCGGCGGTGAGGCGATCATTTTCGCGCAGGATGCGGCCGTCGATGATGACCGAGCGGTCGGGCGCGTTCGCCGAGTAGATCGATCCGCCGACGGCCAACGGCGGCAACTGCGCGCGGATGTTCTCCGGCAGTCCTTCGCGCGGCATGACGGGCGCTTCGACCGCCGCCGCATTGGCGGGCCGCAACGTCTTCGCGTCTGGCGCGCGCGCGGCGGCTGCCGACGCGACCTCGGCCGTCGGCGCCTTGCGGCTGCCGTCCGGCGAGGGCCAGGGCGCGGGTTCGGCCACCGGTTGCGCTTCGGCGGCACTCGCCGGCGGCGACGAGGATGCGGCAGCCACCGCGGCGGGCGGCGTCGCAGCGGCAACGTTGGCCGGCGGTGATGTGGTCGCAGCCGCAGGCGGCACCGCGGGCGCGGACGCCACTGGAGGCTGCGCCACTTCCGGGGCGGCGATCTGCTGCGGCATGCCGCCGCGCGCCATGAACCAGGCGGCCAGCGCAACCAGCAGCGCCAGCGCCGCGACGATCACGATCCGCAGCCAAGGCGGCACGCCCGCGTGCGGCCGCACCTCCGGCGCGACTGCGACCTGCTGCGTGTGCAGCCCGGGCACCGCGCCGCGCTCGCGTTCGCGCTCGGAGTCGGCCCGGCGAAGGGCGTCGAGGATCAGAGACAAGGTACTAGTTCTCCGCCTGCAGGCGCGGCTCGTCGATGCCGACCGCGCGGTTCAACTGCATCAGCGTGACGGGGCCGGCCACGCCATCCGACGGCAACCCCTGCGTCAGCTGGAAGGTATGGATCCATCCCTTGAGCGCCGCGTCGTCGAACTGCGCGCCGATCGGCCGCGAGTCGCCGCGGGCGGCGGCCAGCTGCAGCGCGAGCCAGTTGGCCGTCGGCCCCGAACGGCGGTCGACGATGGCGCCGGCGTAATCGGGGGGCGCGCGCCAGAACGTCGCGAACTCGCCCCGCCAGTAGTCGGCCAGCGCGAGCAGCGGCACCGAGCGCGCCGCGCCGTCGATGAGCAAGATGGCAGCGTCGCCCGACAGCCCGCCGAGCATCACGTAGGCGGCGCGGTTGTAGGCGTCGCGCAGGGTGAGAACGCCGGGGCGGTCCAGTTGCCGGATCAATGCCAGCGTGCTCCTGGCAGTGCGGAAGCATTGCACCCGGTACTTGCGTGCAGCCAGGCACGGATCTGCGTTGCCGACGTCGATCTTCCAGACGCCCGCCAGTTCGCGCCACGCCTCGTTCTCGGCGCCGACCAGCGACTCGAAGCCTGCCGCCAGATCGAACGGCGGCGCCCCCGGCGGCACGTCCTTGAGTGCCGGTGTCGCTTCGACCGGGGCCGGCGCCACGTCGCCGGACGGCGCCGTAACCGGGCTCGCCGCCTGCGGCGCCGCGGCCTGCGCGGCGGGGGCAACGTCAGCCACCGTCGCGGCATCGACCTTCGTCGTGCTGCGCCCGCTGAGATCGAGCGCCAGCACCGCGGCGCCAACGAGCCCGGCGCCCGCCAGCAGCCAGAGTCCGATCAATGCCGCCCGCTGCAGCCCCGTGCGTTCCCTCGCGGCCGGCTTCGGCGGGTCGAAGACCTCCTTCGCCGCGGCGTCGACGGTTCCCGCGTCGACGCGGGCGCTGCCCCTGGCGTAGGCGCCGAGCAGCGCGCGATCGCAGAGCAGGTTGATGCGCCGGGGCACGCCTCGCGAATGCCGGTAGATGCGCCGCATCGCGCCGCGGTCGAACGGCACCGGGCCGTTCAGGCCGGCGATCGACAGCCGGTGGCCGACGTACTTTGCCGTCTCCGCCTCGCCGAGTGCGTCGAGGTGGTAGCGGGCGATGACGCGCTGCGCGAGCTGCTGCATCTCCGGCCGGGCCAGCAGCATGCGCAACTCGGGCTGGCCGATCAGCACGATCTGCAGCAGCTTGCGTTCGCTGGTCTCGAGGTTGGTCAGCAGCCGCAATTGCTCGAGCACGTCCGCCGACAGGTTCTGCGCCTCGTCGATGATCAGCACGCAGTTCTGCCCGGCCGCGTGCGCGCGCAGCAGGTACACGTTCAGCGCATCGACGTAGTCCTTGACGGTGGCCACTCCCGGCCCGTCATGTGCCGCGGCGATGTGGAACTCGGCGCAGATCGTCCGCAGCAGTTCCTCGACCGTGAGCTTGGGATTGAAGATGTAGGCGACGTTGCAGCGCTCGGGGATCTGCTCGAGGAAGCAGCGGCAGACCGTCGTCTTGCCCGCGCCGATCTCGCCGGTGAGCACGACGAATCCGCCCTCGCCACCGCGGACGCCATAGAGCAGGTGCGCCAGCGCCTCGCGGTGCCGCTCGCTCATGAAGAGGTAGCGGGGATCCGGCGCGATCGAGAACGGCGCCTGCTTCAGGCCGAAATGCTGCGCGTACATGGCCGCAAGGATACGGCGGGCGGCGGCAGGCCCGCCGGACGAGAGCCGGGCGGCGTCAGCAGCCGAGCCGCGCCGCCAGGTCGAGGAAGTCGGCGGCGACGACGTCCCACGGTCCTTCCGGCTGCAGGTCGGCGACTTGGCCCGGCCCGTGCTCTCGCGGGCGGAGCACGAAGGCCGTCTTGAGGCCGCAGGCCCGTGCCGCACTGAGGTCGTTGTTGTGCGCCGCGACCAGGCACACCTCGCCGGGCTGCAATCCGAGGATGTCGGCGGTGCGTAAATAGGCCTCCGGCTGTGGCTTGTAGGCATTGGCCACTTCGGCACCCAGGATCGCGTCCCACGGCAGCCCCGCGCGCCTGGCCATGTTCAGCAGCAGCGAGACATTGCCGTTGGAAAGCGGCGCGATGATGTAGCGGGCCTTCAGCCGCTTCAATCCTTCCACCGCATCCGGCCACGGGTCGAGCCGGTGCCAGGCGCGGTTCAGCTCGTCCAGCTCGTCGGCTGCTATTGCCGTGAGGTCCAGCCCCGCTTCCAGCAACACCGCATCGAGGTTCTCCCGGTGCAGCACGTCGAGCCGCGTGAAAGGCCGGCGGCCCGACCGGCACTCCTCCATCGCGGGCTGGTAGCGCTTGCGCCAGGCGTCGGCCGCCGCGTAGGCGTCCGCCGCGCCTGCACCATGCCGCTCGAAGAAAGCACGCAGGTCACGCGCAACGCCTTCGCGCCAGTCGACCACGGTGCCGAAGACGTCGAAGACGAGCGCCCTGGTTCGGTTCATGCCGCCAATATCACCGGTTGTCCAGGGCGAGCTTGATGCCGAAGCCGACCAGCGCGACGCCAGCCAGGCGCGTGCCGATCGTCCGCGCCGACGGGATCGACGCGAGGCGCCGCGCCGCCGCATTGCCGGCCAACACCAGCGCCGCCTGGTAGGCGAGGCTCAGCAGGCTGACGTGCAGCATCATGATCGCCAGCGTCGTCGCCGATGCGTTGGGCTTCAGGAACAGCGGGAAGAATGACACGAAGAACAGGATCACCTTCGGGTTGGTCAGGCTCACCGCGAAGGCCTGCCGGAAGTACGACCAGGCCGAGCGCTGCGGCTGCGCGGTCGGGGAAGCCGGATCGACATTGCGCCGAAGCAGCTGCACTCCGAGCCAGCACAGGTACGCCGCGCCGAACCACTGCAGAGCCTCGAACAGCAGCGGATTGGCCCGCATGATCGCGGCGAGGCCGGCCGTCGCCGCGGCCATGAAGACGAAGTCGCCCGCGAGCGTGCCGGCGACCGCGGCCATGCCGGCGGCGGTGCCGTTGCGCGCGGTGGCATTGACGATCGCGATCGTCCCCGCGCCGGGGATCAGCTGGAAAACCAGCACGGCGAGGACGAAGCTCGCGTAGTTCTGGATGTCAAACATGCGGGTCGGCCGGCTCGCTCAGCTCTTCGGATCGAGCGCGTCGCGCAGGCCGTCGCCGAGCAGGTTGAAGGCCAGCACCGTGACGAAGATCGCCAGCCCCGGGAAGACGGCCATCCACGGCGCCTGGGTGAGGAAGCGCTGCGCCGTGTTCAGCATCGAGCCCCAGCTCGGCGCCGGCGGCTGCTGGCCGAGGCCGAGGAACGACAGGCTGGCCTCGGCGATGATCGCGGCGGCGATCGCCAGCGTCGCCTGCACGATCACCGGCGGCAGGATATTCGGCAGGATGTGCCGCAGCAGGATCCGCGCCGGCCCGTTGCCGACGGCGCGCGCGGCCTCGACGTAGTCCTCGGCCCGCACCGCCAGCACCTGCCCGCGCGCCAGCCGCACGAAGATCGGCGTGGCGGTGATGCCGATGGCGATCATCGCGTTGCCCAGGCTGGGCCCCAGGAAGGCGGCCAGCGCGATGGCCAGGATCAGGAACGGGATCGCCAGCATGGCGTCGGTGATGCGGCTCACCACCGCGTCGACGGCGCCGCCGACGTAGCCGGCCAGCATGCCGAGCGGCACGCCGATGCCCACGGCGATCGTCACCGAGATCACGCCGGCGGCAAGCGAGGCGCGCCCGCCCCAGAGCACGCGCGAGAACAGGTCGCGGCCGACCTCGTCGGTGCCGAACCAGTTGGCGCCGCTCGGCGCCTTGCGCACCATGGCGAAGCTGGTGGCCAGCGGATCGAACGGCGCGATCCATGGCGCGAAGACGGCGAACAGCGCCATCAGCACGACAACCACGAGGCCGAAGACCGCCGTGCGCCGCGCCAGCAGCCGGCGCAGCGCGCGCCGCGCCGGGCTGTCGTGCGCCGCGACCGGCGCGTCCATCGACGCTGCAACGGCCGCCATCGTTCAGTCCCTCAGCCGCGGGTTGACCAGCACGTACAGCACGTCGGCCAGCAGGTTGAGCAGGATGTAGACGGTGGCGGTAACCAGCACCACCCCCTGCACCACCGCGTAGTCGCGGTTGAACACCGCGTCGACAATGAGCTTGCCGAAGCCGGGGATCGAGAACACCTGCTCGGTCAGCACCGCGCCCGACAGCAGCGTGCCGAACTCCAGCGCGCCGAGCGTGATCACCGGGGTGAGCGCGTTGCGCAGCGCGTGCTTGAGGATCACCGTCTTCTCGACCAGGCCCTTGGCGCGCGCGGTGCGCACGTAGTCGCTGCCCATCGCCTGCAGCATCGCCGAGCGCATGTGCCGCATCAGCACCGCGGCGATCGCATTGCCGAGCACGAAGGCCGGCATCACCGTGGCGGCGAGCGACTGCCGCCAGTCCTCGAACGGACTGACGAAGCCGGAGGCGGGCAGCCAGCCGAGCTTCACCGAGAACAGGAAGATCAGCATGATGCCGAGCCAGAAGTTCGGCGTCGACAGCCCCCACAGCGCGAACACGTTGGCGCCGACGTCCCAGGCGCTGCCCTTCTTCACCGCCGACAGGATGCCGGCGGGAATGCCAATGGCCAGTGCGAACAGCATCGCCATCGTCGCCAGCTGCACGGTGACCGGCAGCTTGGCGGCGATCAGTTCCGCCACCGGCTGCTTGATGCGCATCGACTCGCCGAGGTTGCCGGTGAGCACGTTGCCGACCCAATGGACGTACTGCACCGGCAGCGGCTGGTCGAGCCGGTACTGCTTGCGGATCTGCTCAATGACGGCCGGGTCGCGCTCCTCGCCGGCCATCACCAGCGCCGGATCGCCGGGCAGCAGCTGCTGCAGGCTGAAGATGATCACCGACACCAGGAACAGTGTCGGCACCAGCTGCAGCAGGCGGCGGGGCAGGAACTTCAGCACGATCTCGCGGCGCTCGCGCGTGGCGCCCGGGCGGCCGGATCGGCCGACGGCAGCGCCGCCGACCGCGGCATCCGCGGCGTCACTTCAGTTCGAGGTCCGTCACGCGGATCAGACCGTCCGGCATCACCTTGAAGCCCTGCAGCTTCGGACTGTGCGCGAACAGCAGCGTGCGGTGGTACAGGTAGATGACGCCACCCCTGGGCAGGATCTCGACGGCCGCCTGCTCGTAAAGCGTCTTGCGCACCGACAGCGTGGTGGCGGTGCGCGCCTGCGTCAGCAGTTCGTCGACCTTCGGGTCGCAGTACTTGCCGTAGTTCAGCGGGCCGTTGCAGGAGGCGAACGAGAAGATGTTGCCGTCCGGGTCGGTGCGGCCGCTCCAGGCGAGAAAATAGAGGTTGAAGTTGCCCTTTTCCGCCTCGTTCAGCGAGGTAGCGAACTCGGTGACGCGGATCTTGAGATCAAAGCCGGCCTCGGCCGCCATCGCCTGCATCACCTCGGCCACCGCCCGGCTCTCCGGGTTGTTGGGCACCATGAAGTCAATGGCGATCGGGGTGGCCACGCCCGCCTCCTTGATCAGCGCGCGCGCCCTGGCCACGTCGCGTTTCGGCGTCGGGAACTTGTCCATGTGATAGGGACTGGCCGGCGGCACCCACTGGTTGTCGACCTTGTGCAGGCCGTTGAAGACGACCTTGTTGATCGTCTCGCGGTCGAGCGCCAGCTCGAACGCCTGCCGTACCTTCGGGTTCTTGCCGAGCGGGGTATTGGCCTTCTCGCCGTTGGCGAGGTTGATCGTCAGCCCCTGGTAGCCGAGCTCGGTGCCGGTGGCCAGGCGCAGCTTCGCGTCCTTCTTCACCTCGTCGACGTCGGTGGCGAGCATCCGCTCGAGCAGGTCGAGCTGGCCGGACTTCAGATTCGCCAGCCGCACGGTCGAGTCCTGGATCGGCCGGTAGACGACGCGGTCGATCTTCACCCGCTTGGCGTCCCAGTAGTCCTTGAAGCGCTCGACCACGATGCGGTCCTGCGGCACCCGCTCGACGAAGCGGTACGGGCCCGCGCACACCGGCGCGGTGCCGAACTTGTCGCCAAGCGCCTTCGCCGCCTTCGGCGAGACCATCATGCCGGCGCGGTCGGTCAGCTGCGCGATCAGCGGCGAGAACGGCGACTTCAGCTGCAGGCGGATCGTCATCGGGTCGACCACCTCGACCCGGTCGACCTGCGCGATCTCGGCCCGCCGGAACGAACCCTGCATGGTCAGGTGCCGGTCGAGGCTGAACTTGGCCGCCTCGGCGTTGAACGGCTCGCCGTCGTGGAACTTGACGCCGGAGCGAAGCTTGATCGTCACCGCCTTGCCGTCGGCCGACACCTGGTGCGACAGCGCCAGCTGCGGCACCACGTTCAGCTTCTCGTCGATGTCGAACAGCTTGTCGCAGATCGACGCAAACACGATCCGCCCGACATAGGTGCGCGCCAGCGTCGGGTCGAGCACGTCCGGGTCCTCGGCCAGGCCGATGCGCAGCGTGCCCTGCGCCTGCGCCGCGCCGGCCGCCAGTCCGAGGCCGAGCGCCAGCGCCGCGAGGATCGCCGTTGGCTTGCCGCTTCTGAGGTTCATCTGCTCTGTCCCCTTTCCGAAAATTGCCGTGCAACGTGCACGGCGTGTGCAAAATCGATCAACCGGCCGCGCCGCGCTCCGCGAAGGCCGCCTGCAGCCGCACCAGGGCCGGGTTGTGCGGCATTCGTCGCATCGCCCCCCCGGGCAGGGCATCCAGTTCGCGCCAGCGATGGCAGGCCACCGCACCGCCCTCGTCCGTCGTGCCCAGGACCGGCACGTCGGTGCCACAGCGCTCGACCGCGTGCGGGCAGCGCGTGTTGAAGTGGCAGCCGGGCGGCGGCGCCAGCGGGCTCGGCACATCACCGCCGACCACATTGTCGCGCGCGCGCGCTCCCGGCACCGGCACCGGCACGGCCGCCAGCAGCGCCCGCGTGTAGGGGTGGCGCGGGCGTTCGAAGACGCGCTGCGCCGGCCCGGTCTCGACAAAGCGGCCCAGGTACATCACTGCCACCGTGTCAGCGATCTGCCGCACCACGGCCAGATCGTGCGAGATGAACACGTAAGCCAGGCCAAAGCGGCGCTGCAGGTCGGCCAGCAGGTTGAGGATCTGTGCCTGGATCGACACGTCGAGCGCGGAGACCGGCTCGTCGCAGACGATGATGCTTGGTGCGGCCGCCAGCGCACGCGCGATGGCCAGCCGCTGCCGCTGTCCGCCCGAGAACTCGTGCGGATAGCGCTGCGCCGACTCCGGGCGCAGCCCCACCAGCGACAGCAGTTCCGCGACCCGCGCGCGCCGCGCCGCCTTGGGCACCGCGTCGTGCAGCATCAGCGGCTCGGCCAGCATGTCGCCGACCGTCATGCGCGGGTTCAAAGAGCCGTATGGGTCCTGGAAGATGATCTGCAGTCGCCCGCGCACGGCGCGCAGCGCTGCCTGCGACAGCCCCACCATTTCGCGCCCTTCGAGCTTCACCGTGCCGCCCGTGGGCTCGATCAGGCGCAGCACGAGCCGGGCGACGGTCGACTTGCCGCAGCCCGACTCGCCGACGATGGCCATCGTCTGGCCGGCAAGCACATCGAACGACACCCCATCGACGGCCTTGACCACCGCCGCACCGCGCCCGAACAGCCCGGTCGTCACCGGGAAATGCTTGGCGAGATCGCGAACCTCCAGCACCGCAGTCATGCCGCCGCCTCCAGCGCGGGCAGCGAAGCGGCGAGCGATTCGAGCGGCACCCTCCAGCAGCGCGAGCGCCGGCCGCCGCCCAGATCCTGCAGCGGCGGCATCTCGCGGCCGCACTGCGCGTCGGCAAAGGGGCAGCGCGCGGCGAAGCGGCAGCCTTCGGGCATCGCCGTGGCGGCGGGCACCATGCCGTCGATCGCGGCCAGCCGCGCGCGCGACGCGGCCAGCGCCGGCATCGCACCCATCAGGCCGACCGTGTAGGGATGCTGCGGCATCGCGAAGATGGCTGCTACCGGTCCTTCCTCGACCACCTGCCCCGCGTACATCACCAGCACCCGGTCCGCCATCTCGGCTACGACGCCGAGATCGTGCGTGATCAGCATGACCGCGGTGCCGAGCTCGGCGCGCAGCGCCCGCATCAGGTCGAGCACCTGCGCCTGGATCGTGACGTCCAGCGCCGTGGTCGGCTCGTCGGCGATCAGGAGCCGCGGGCCGCACAACAGCGCCATGGCGATCATCACGCGCTGGCGCATGCCGCCCGACATCCGGTGCGGGAACTCGTCGATCCGCTTCTCGGGCGCCGGGATGCGCACATGCCGCAGCATCTGCAGCACCTGCTCGCGCGCCTCGTGCGGTTTCGCGCCGCGATGGCGGACCAGCACTTCGCCAAGCTGCGAGCCGATCGTGAAGGCCGGATTCAGCGAGGTCATCGGCTCCTGGAAGATCATCGCCAGCCGGTCGCCGCGCAGGTCCGCCATCGAGCGAGGGTCGAGCGCCAGGAGGCTCCGGCCCTCGAAGGCGATGCGTCCGCTGACCTGCGCCGAGGCGCGCGGCAGCAGCCCCATCAGCGCCAGCGCGGTGACGCTCTTGCCGCAGCCCGACTCGCCGACCACGCACAGCGTCTCGCCGGCGGCGAGGCTGAAGCTCACGCCATCGACGGCGCGCGCGGGACCGTGGTCGGCCCGGAACAGCACGCGCAGCTCCTCGACGTCGAGCAGGGGCTTCATTTCGCCGCGGTGGCGCGCTCGATCTCGGCGTTGATGAATTCGCGGTCCCAGACGCCGCCGGGCGAACTGCGGGTGGCGAAGAACTTCGCGAAGTGCACGAAGCGCTCCCGGCTCACGGCCTCGAGCCGCGCCAGCTCGGCCAGCGGATCAGCGTGGTCGTCGACCCGCAGGTCCAGCGCCGGGTACTCCTCGGCGCCGTAGATCTTCAGCGCCGCCGACTGCTTGCCGCGCTTGTCGCCGCCGGCCGCTTCGCCGGCCATCAGCGCGGCGATCAGCCGGCGTGGGAAGGGAAGATCAACCGCGGAAGCAAAGGCGCGCGCCGTCTCCTCGATCACCTCCGGGCCGGTCAGCATGTTGCCGGCGACCGAAAAACCCTCGTGGATTGCGTGACCGCACCAGGGCACGCAGGCTTCGCCGGTGAAGGCGGCGATGCGGCCGGTGGCGTCCTGCAGGTGCAACTGGCGCGCGGCGCGGCCGGGATCGGATTGCGTGAGCACCTCCACCACGGCCTGCGCGGGCACGCCCTCGCGCAGCAGCCGCAGGCCGCGCGGCCCGTAGGTCGGGTTCATAAGCGCCTGCGTGCAAAGAGCACCGACACCACCGTCACCGTGCGGGCACAGTGCTCCAACCGCGAAGAAGCGGGTGGCCACGGCAATGCCGAAGGCGCCCGTGGCGGGGTCCCGTGCAACGAGCGACCACGTCATACGGTGGTCCAGCAGGAATCGCAGTGCATGTCAGCGGATGCAGACGGATCGCGGAAGACCCGTGAGGCAGGCGGACAAGTCTAGCGGCTGCCCGACGTCGACAACGCAGATGTCGGAACCTGACGCTGAAGAGCAACCTCGGTGGTAAGGGATAAGTGAATTCCGAGAAGAATTCATGCTCATCCCTGCTCGTCGAGCAGGGCGGCGAAATCGAATCGCACAGTCTGTTGAGACGGCTTCGGGTTGAAGCCGGTCTGTGCTGAAGCCCCGCAAGGTCTGCTCACCTGCCCGCGCATGCCGCGGTGCTGCCGGACGCAACGAATTGCGCGAGTTCGGCGACGAAGCGCTTCGGGTCCATGAGGTGGGGCGAGTGGTTGCCCTCCTCGTGGATCGAGAGCTTGGCCCCTGGCGTATGCCGTTGCACCCAGTGTGCGGTCTCCAGGGAGTAGAAGTTGCTGCGCCCGCCGTAGATCAGCAGGCAGCGGCGGTCGATGCCCGGCAGTACGCCGCGCAGGTCCAGGCTCACCAGGTCTTGCCAGCAGGCGATGAGCGGTTCCGGGGCCAGGGCGCGCAGCGCCTCGCGCACCCGCTGCCAGCCGCGGCCGTTGGCGGCGTAGCCGGCGCGCGCCGCGTCGTTCAGGCCGTGGGCGGCGAGGCGCAGCACGCCCTCGGCGAAGTCTTCCCGCAGTTCGGCGATGAAGCGCGCCGAGCGCGCGGCGTCGAAGTCGCCGTAGATGCCGAGCTTCCATTGGTCATCGGTGACGAGCTTGGGCGACTGGTCGATGATGCACAGCGAGCCGATGCGGGCGGCTCCGAAGTCGCGCAGGTACTGCCACAGTGTGAGCGCTCCCATGGAATGGCCGACGAAGCAGGCGCCGGCGAGATCGAAGACCTCGATCATCTGATTCAGGTCGCGCGCCATGCGCACGGCGGTAGCCACCGTCGACGTGCGCGCCGGGTGGCCGCCGTGGGCGCGGGCATCCCAGCGGAACACGCGGAAGTGCGCTGCCAGATCGTGGATGAACGGCGACCATTCGAGGTGGCTGGCGGTCCAGCCGTGCAGGAAGACGATGGCCGGTCCGGATTCCCCGTGGCGCCAGACATGCAGCAGTTCGCCGTCAGCGGCGGTAAAGGTCAGCGGGTGCAAGGCGGTGATGTGGGCAGGATGGCGCCGTTGAAATCGTAGTGTGAATTCGACGAGCGGAGTCCGTCGGGGCCGGCCCGCATGAGCCGTTGAAATCTGACGACCTCCTTGGCGGAGCGAAGTCCGTCGGAGGATCATTCCCTGAGCGGTCACTCGCAGCGCGTGCTGTCGCCACCCAATCCGGGCATTCGATTGCCGAGATTGACCGCCGTGAAGCGGTCATTGGCAGAGGGCATCCGACGCCGCTACGACGACGATGGGCTCGCCAAGAAGGAGGTCAAGGATGCCCTGTGCGAACTCATCCAAGGTGACGGCGCACCGCTGGTGTGACCGCGCATCACCGAAGCGCAACAGGAATCACTGGACGCCACCTGTCGCAAGCTGCGTCGCTTCTCATCGCTACCCCGGCATTCCCTCTGATTTCGGCAGCTCGGGGTGCATCAGATCCCAAGGCTGCGCGCTCTTGACGAAGATATCGCGGCTCGGGCGATACCAGTTGGGATCGTCCAGGCTGCCGGCATACAACACCATGGCACCCTGCCTGGCACCGTTCACGAGAAACAGGGGCGAACCACAGTCCCTGCAGAAACCACGTCGCATCACATGGCCGCGATCTGCGGTCCGTTCATACCAGGACGGTTCACCCTTCTCCAGTTTGAAGTCACTGGCCTTGACCAGCACCGCCGGGAAATGCGCACTTCCCGTTGCCTGCTGGCAATCTCGACAGTGGCAATTGCCCATGTATCGCGCGGGCCCGGAAGAGGCGTAACGGATCGAGCCGCAAGCGCAGCCACCTGTGAATGAGTCAGGCATGTCTCACCTCGTTGCAGTGTCGACTGATGAGCATGGTCCGTGACCTGCTTTCTGGGCCAAGGCGTTCAGCGCGGCGGCAGGCCTCGCACCATCGTCAGGAACTCCAGCCGCGTGCCGGCGCGGCGATGCTCGGACAGCGCCTGGTACTCGGGGTCGGCATACCAGGCGCGGGCCTGCGCTTCGGACGGGAACTTGAATATGATCATGCGGCCCGTGCGCGGCGAAGTGCCCTCCAGCGTGAAGGCCTGGTCGTCGTAGGTGGCGAACTCCCCTCCGTACTTCTTCAGCAGCGGAAAGAAGCCCTTCTCGTAGTGGCGGTAGACGGCCGCGTCAGTGACGATCAGGTTGACGACGGCGTACACAGGAACATCGGACATGGTTCGGCTCCTTCAATCGAGTCGGGACAGCCAGGCCGCCACCGCCTGGCCGATGGCCGCGCCGGAGTCTTCCTGGATGAAATGCAGGCCGGGCACCGTCACCTCCTGCTGGTTCGGCCAGGTGCGGCAGAACTGGCGCTGCGCGCCGACCAGGATGGAGCCCGGCTCGGCATTGACGAAGAGCTTGGGCACGCCGCAGGCGCTCAACCACTGCGCGTATTGCTGCACCAGCGCGACGACATGCGATGGCTCGCCGGCGATAGGAATCTGCCGCGGCCAGTTCAGCATCGGCTGCCGGTCGGCCTCCAGCGCGAACGGCGCACGGTAGGCCGCCATCTCCTCGTCCGAGAGCTTGCGCAGGATGGAACTGGGCAACACGCCTTCGATGAACAGGTTGCGCTTGAGAACGAGGTCTTCGCCCTTGGCCGAGCGGAAGCCCTGGAAGATGCCGCGCGCCTTCTCCGGCCAGTCGTCCCAGGACGGCAGGGGCATGACGATGGCTTCCATGTAAGCGATGCCGCGCACCTGCTGCGGGTGAAGGCGGGCCCAGTGAAAGCCTAGGGCGCTGCCCCAGTCGTGCAGCACCAGCGTCACGCGCCGGTCGGCGCCCAAGGCGGCGAGTTGGGCGGCCAGCAAGCCATAGGTGCCCTCCAACGTGTAGCGCCCGGGCCCTAGGCTTGCAGGCAGCTTGTCCGAATCGCCGTGGCCGATGAGGTCGGGTGCGATCACGCGGCCAAGGCCCGCCAGCGGCGGCATCACCTCGCGCCACAGGTAGCTGGATGTGGGGTTGCCGTGCAGCAGCACGATGGGGTCGCCGCGGCCCATCTCCACATGCGCAAGGCGGTGACCCTTGACGGTGGTGAACTGCTTGGGCGGCAGGGGTGCGGCAGCGGTCATGCGATGGCACTCCGGATCAGGCGGAAGGTGGTGGCGATGGGTTGCAGGTGCTGTGCGTCGGGCAAGCGGCGGCGGCTGGACACGCGGATGCCTTCGTTGACCAGCATCAGCATGGCCGCCAGCTCCTCGGCGCGCGCCGGCGACGCGCCGGCGTCCTGCAGGCAATCCTGAAAGAAGCGCTGCATCTCGCCCAGTTGGTGGCTGGCGAGGGCCGCGAGTTCGTCATCGACACCGGCCATCTCGAGCACGGTGTTCACCAGCATGCAGCCCCAGTGTCCTTTCACGGCGCCGGCACCGCGCGCACCGATGAAGTTGCGCTCGAAGAAGCTCTGCAGGGCATCGACCGGCGGCATCTCGGCGCGGGCGCGCTGCAGCAGTTCCAGGGTGCGCGCGGCGAACAGGTCCAGGCACTCGATGAAGAGGCTGCGCTTGTCGGTGAACGCGGCGTAGAAGCTGCTGCGGCCGATGCCCATAGCCGCCAGCAGATCGGCCAGCGAGCTGGCCTGATAGCCCTTGCGCCAGAACAGCACCAGCGCCTTGTTCACGGCTCGGGGTCGATCGAACTCGGGGGAGCGCGCCATGCTTGCATTCTGGACCGTTTGGTCCAGAATGCAAGCCGTTGGCAGTCGCCGTCGCCAGCCATCACCCGCTATTCGATCCGAGCAAAGGACGCAACCATGAACAAGCCCGTCTGCCTGATCCTCGGCGCCGGTGCCGGCATCGGTGGCCATGTGGCCAAGCGCTTTGCCCGCGAGGGCTACCACGCCTGCCTCGCGCGCCGCAGCGACAAGGCCGGGCTCGACAAGCTGGTGGCCGAGATCGAGGCCGAGGGTGGCTCGGCCAGCGGCTTCATGCTCAATGCGGTGGAAGAAGGCAGCATCGAGCAACTGGTCAACCACATCGAGGCCAACGTCGGCCCGATCGCGGTGGCGGTGTTCAACCTGGGCGCGCAGATCGGCGACCGGGGCCTGGCCAGCACCACGCTGAAGCAGTTCGAGATGGGCTGGCGCATGGCCACCTTCGGCCTGTTCCGCCTGGCCCAGGTGCTGTTTCCGTACATGGAGCAGCGTGGCAAGGGGGTGCTGCTGGTGACGTCGGCCACCGCCGCGATGCGCGGCAACGCCGGCCAGCATTCGCACGCTTCTGCCATGGGCGGGCGGCGCATGCTGTGCCAGTCATTGAACGCTCAGTTTGCGAGCAAGGGCATCCACGTCGCGCACATCGTCATCGACGGCACCGTGGACGCGCCCGACACCCTGGGCAAGATGCTCGGCCCCGAGCGCTTTCAGGCGCTGCGGCAGAAGAAGGGCCTGGATAACGACGGCCTGCTGCTACCGGCCGAAGTGGCCAACACCTACTACCACCTGGCGCACCAGCACCGCTCGGCCTGGACCTTCGAGCTGGACCTGCGCGCCCATTCCGACCTGGCCTGGTGGAACCATGCCCACAACCCCGACCTCAAGTAGGAGCACCCCATGCTGAAGCTGCACCACGCCCCGAACACGCGCGCCGGACGCATCGTCTGGTTGCTTGAAGAGCTGCAACTGCCCTACGAAGAAGCAC
>JADDYB010000259.1_pt1 | contig 16501 bp, 15 predicted proteins | sample 8641941 | NCBI WGS metagenome assembly JADDYB01 (sample SAMN16275377, study PRJNA637457) | freshwater sediment metagenome | isolation source: Lake Kineret sediment | place: Israel: Lake Kineret | collected 2013
AGCCTTGCGAGATTTAACCAAGACGGTGTCTTCTATGCGGAAACCGCCAAAACCGATAAAGTATATGCCAGGCTCGTTTGTAACAACGTTTCCAACTTTCAGCTGGTCTTTGCTTTCTGGGCTCAGCACTGGCGGTTCATGAACTTCCAATCCTACGCCATGTCCTAGACCATGCACGAAATATTCGCCATAACCCGCGTCAGCGATGGCTTTTCTTGCAACTCCGTCTACGTCCTTCGCCTTTGCCTTGGGTTTTGTGGCTTGGAAGGCTTTTTCTTGAGCTACCTTGACGACTTCGTAGAGTTTCTCCTGTTTCTCTGTTGGTTTTCCAGCAACCAGTGTTCTTGTCATGTCTGAACGGTAGCATTGATAAGTGGCGCCGATGTCCACAACCACCAAGTCTCCATTGCGTATTTCCCTGTCCGTGCAGCCGCCGTGCGGATAAGCAGAGCGGGCACCAGAAGCCACTATTGATTCGAATGCTGTTCCCCAAGAGCCTTTCCGTCTCATTGCATACTCAATCTCTGCCGCCACCTCATACTCTTTAACGCCTGGTTTTATCACTTCGTAGGCGGCTTTCATGCCTGTGACGGTGAGTTCCCCAGCTTTTCGCATGAGTTCAAGCTCTCGTTCATTCTTTACCTTGCGCAGTTCCCAGATGAGATTGCTTTGAACTTTCAGTTTTGCAGTTCCTCTCAGTGCCTTTGCGAACATACGATAGAGGTCGTAACTCAACGTGTCCAAGGCCAGCTTTTTGATTTTGGAAGTTTTGACTTGAGCGGCTATCTTTTCTCCCAGTTTTTCACCGCGTTTCACGAGTTCAACTTTGAAGCCTTTTCCTTCAGTCTTTGCGAGTTCGTAGTTGACGCTGTAAACATAGAGGGTGCCTTCACCTTTTTTCGGAATCAGTAGGCAAAATGCTCCCTCAAAGCCAGTGAAATAGAGCAGATTTGCTGCGTTGGTAACTAGAAAACCGTCAAAACTTTTTTTCTCGAAGGCTAACTGTTTTAGTGCTTCTGTCTTGTTCAAGCGTTTCACCTTGAGAAGTTGGTTTCTATGCTTTTCCAACATAAAACGTTTTTGCCTTATCCGCCGCTGACAACAGGCATCAGAATCACGCAGTCTCCACTCTTAAGTTTGGTCTCAACACCATTCAGCTGGTTCAGCAGGTAACCGTTCACTGTCGCCATGAAGTTTGACTTAACATCCGTCCCTTTGCCTTCGTAGACAGCCTTTTTGAAAGCACTTCCATGTTTTTCGGATAGGGTTAGCAAGAGGTCGGCGACGGAAGCGTCTTCTTCAATTTCGACTTCTTCTTCTTTCTTGTTGCCAAGTATTGTTTTTATGTGACCCAGATACTCTACTTTCACTTTCAAACTTGGCACCTTAGCCTCTAGGACATTTCAGTGGATTGGCGGTTATTATCTGTTTCAGTTCAGGATTCTTTTAGCGGTCAAGTTCAGAGGGTTTGTTGAAAATTCTTTTATCCTACGCAAAACAGTCTATTTTCCAGGTGCTTCCAATCGTGTTTGACAGAAAGAAACTGGAGAGAATCAGACAGAAAAGGGAAGAGTGGGAAAGAGAAACAGTCGCTAAGAGTTTTGAAAAGCTTCCTGAAAAGGGCTGCTTTTCAACAAGCTCAGACATTCCTGTGAACAGAATCTACACCCCCCTTGACGTTCCAGATTTTGACTACGTGCAGAATTTGGGTTTTCCAGGCGAGTACCCCTTTGTCCGCGGCGTTTATCCCACAATGTACAGGGCGCGGCTTTGGACTATGAGGCAGTATGCGGGTTTTGGAACAGCTGAGGAGACAAATCAGCGTTTCAAGTATTTGCTTGAACATGGTCAAAAGGGTTTGAGTGTGGCTTTTGATTTTCCAACGCAAGTAGGCTATGACTGTGATGACGCTATGTCTCATGGAGAAGTTGGAAAGGCAGGAGTGAGTGTCAGCACTTTGCGGGACATGGAGACTGTTTTTGAAGGAATTCCTTTGGACAAGATTACCACTTCCATGACGATTAATGCTCCGGCAAACATTCTGCTCGCCATGTATGTCGCCGTTGCAGAAAAGCAGGGAGTAGCACAGACTAAGCTGGGAGGAACCTTGCAAAACGACATCTTGAAAGAGTATGTTGCAAGAGGCATGTACATTTTTCCCCCGAAACCCTCGATGAGGATGATCACAGACACTTTCGAATATTGTTCACAACACATGCCTGAGTGGAACACGATAAGCATAAGCGGCTACCACATCAGAGAGGCTGGCGCCACAGCCGTGCAAGAAGTAGCCTTCACATTTGCAAATGCGATTGCCTATGTACAGTCGGCAATCAACAAGGGCTTGGACTTAGACAGGTTTGCTGGAAGATTATCTTTCTTTTTCGCGGCGCACAACAACTTCTTCGAAGAAATCGCCAAGTTCAGAGCTGCCAGACGGTTGTGGGCGGAGATTATGCGAGAGCGTTTTGGAGCCAGAAAACCTGCTTCGTGGATGCTGCGCTTTCACACTCAGACTTCAGGTGTTTCGCTTACAGCCCAGCAGCCACACAACAACATTGTTCGAGTAACGCTTCAGGCGCTGAGTGCAGTTTTAGGGGGAACACAGTCGCTGCACACGAATTCGTTTGATGAGGCTTATGCTCTGCCAAGTGAACAAGCAGTAACGATCGCGCTTAGAACACAGCAGATAATCGCTTGCGAAAGCGGAGTTATTGACTCTGTTGACCCACTTGGCGGTTCCTATTATGTTGAGTGTTTGACAGATGAGATTCAAGAGAAAGCAGAGAGGTATATTGAACAGATTGACGCAATGGGAGGAGCGGTTGATGCGATCGAGAAGGGGTTTATGCAACGGGAGATTACAGAGAGCGCGTACCGTTTCCAGAAAGAGGTTGAGGGTAAGAAACGTGTTGTTGTGGGCGTAAATGACTTCTTAACGGAGGAAGAAGCTCCGATCAAGATTCTGCAGATAAATCCTGAAACTGAGAAGAAACTTGTTGAACGATTGAGAAAGATAAAGAGCGAGAGGAATCAGTCCAAAGTGGCTGATGCTTTGGGCAAGCTGCTGGATGCGGCTGAACAGGAAAACGTGAATCTTGTGCCGTTCATACTTGACGCAGTGAAGGTATATGCAACGTTAGGCGAGATTTGCAGCACTCTGCGCAGCGTGTTTGGCGAGTACAAGCAGCCTTCAATCTTCTAGGCTATAACCAGAAGCACTTCGCCCTCGCTTACTGGAAAGCCTTCAGAAACGTACACTTCTTGAATGGTTCCAGCTTTTGGGGCAGTTATCTCGTTTTCCATTTTCATGGCTTCAACGATGCAGAGGACTTGGTTAGCTTTGACTTGGTCGCCCTTCTTGACTTGAACCGAGACTATTCTTCCCGTCATCGGCGCCGTTACTGCGCCTTCGACGGCTAACTTGTTTGCGGCGGATTTTCTTGCGGTTGTAAGTAGGGCAGGCTCGAAAGCCGTTAAGGCTTGTTTTCGTACGGTTGTTATCACTTCGGCTTTAAACGTGGCTTCTTCGACCTTTATCGGGCAAGCTTTGTTTTGCTCAATTTTCGACATTTCCACTTTGTACGTTCTGCCGTCTAGTTCAACAGTGAAAGCCCGTTCCATGTCTGGGTTGCGGGTGGACAGTTCAATGCTGTGCGGTTTGTCATCTATTTTGGCTGTGTAAGATCTTTCTCCAGTTTTTGTCAATTCAATTTTCCGCGGCTTGCCGTCGATGACTATTTCGTAGCTAGGCATGATTATACACCATGTTCGGCTAACGTTTGTCGTCCTGCTAACACCCAGTTTGACGTTGTGCGCTTCGGCTTTGCCAGCGCGATGGCTTTTACTCGCTGCAAGTTTGTGAGATAAGTGGCAAGTGCAACTGAGACAGCGGCGACATCTTCAAGTTCTGCAACTCTTTCAGGCGGAATTCCTACTTTTGCTTCTTCACGTTTTGCTTTTCTTTTCTTGAAAAAGTCTAGGGCTGTCTGCGGGAAAAGGGCGTAGGTTAACTTGTCTTCTTCAGTTTCAATGTAGGGTTTCACGTCTTCTGGTATCTTGTCAAAAGCAGGCTCCAAAAGGTCAGCGGGACGGACCGTTATGGGTTGATCGTCACCGATTATCTTCTTTTTTATCTTCGGGTCAATTGGGGCTGGAGGTCTTCCATAAAAGCCTTTCACGTAATCCTTTATTTCTTTGGGCACGATGCTGTAGCGTTTTCCTGAAATAACGTTGAACACGGCCTGAATTCCTACAAGTTGGCTTGTGGGCGTTACAAGCGGCGGATATCCTAATTCTTTCCTGACTCTTGGCACTTCTTCAAGCACTTCGTTCAGTCGATCCAACGCTTTTTGTTCGCGCAGTTGCTCAAGAAGGTTAGAGAACATTCCGCCTGGGATTTGGTGAACTATTATTGAGGCGTCGACCCGTTCAGCTTTGGGGTCTATCAGTTTTAGAGGGTCGTAGTATTTTTCGCGCAATTCACGAAAGTACGCTGCTATTTCGTTGAGCAGTTCCAAGTCTAGACCCGTGTCGTAGGGTGTGTCTTTCAATGCGGCGACGACGGATTCGACGGGTGGCTGGCTGGTGCCCCATGCAAGCGGCGAGAAAGCCGTGTCAAGTATGTCGACTCCTGCTTCGCATGCGCGCAGGTAAGTCATCATGACCATGCCGCTTGTGCTGTGAGAGTGCAGGTGAACTGGTAAGCCTACTTCTTTTTTCAGGGCAGTCACAAGATCGTATGCTGGTTGAGGAGCAAGCATGCCTGCCATGTCTTTGATGCATATGCTGTCGCAGTCTAACGTCGCCAGTTTTTCAGCGAACTCGACGAAGTGGCTGACTGTGTGAACGGGGCTAACGGTGTAGCATATTGTTCCTTGGGCATGTTTGCCCTGCTTTTTGACTGCTTTGATGGCGACTTCCATGTTGCGAATGTCATTCAGCGCGTCGAATACTCGGAAGATGTCTATACCATTCTGGGCTGCTCTTTCAACGAATTTGCTGACAACGTCGTCAGGATAGTTACGGTAGCCGACAACGTTTTGTCCTCTCAGAAGCATTTGGAGAGGTGTCTTCTTGACGTGACGTTTCAGTTGGTGAATACGTTCCCACGGGTCTTCGGCTAGAAACCGTATTGCCACGTCGAAGGTTGCGCCGCCCCATGCTTCAAGCGAGAAAAAGCCAACTTGATCCATTTTTTCAGCAATGGGAAGCATTGTGTCGGTTCGCATCTTTGTCGCCATTAAGGATTGGTGGGCGTCTCGGAATGTCGTGTCGGTGATTTTGACTGGTTTGCTCAGCGGCGTCTAGACCCCCTTATATATAGGTTGAATTGGAGAGTAGAATGGGTGCGTGAAGCGGTATTAATTTATTTGGGTCCATAGAATGTGAAAAGACAACTGTACTAGCTAGATTCTTCTGCTCTTCGCATGCAATGTTGTTTTCAGACCTAGGCTCCGTGCACGCTGTCGGCAGCAGAAGTCGTAAACCGTGAATTCCGTTGTTTGTCGCCAGCAGAAAAAATTAATAGTATTGCAGATCACTGATCTTGATCTATGAAAGAGAATGATTTCAGAACCTTCACTGAGTACTATGACCAGCTTTATTCGCAGATGAAAAACTACGAAAAAGAAGCAGAAACCGTTTCAAACGTCATCAGAAAATTCGAACACAGACAAACGAAGACTCTGCTTGACGTTGGATGCGGAACTGGAGAACACATGAAACATCTTGCCTCAGATTTCAAGTGCACAGGAATCGACATCAACAAGGGAATGATCAAAATTGCCAAGAGCAAAGTTCCAAAAGCCGAATTCAAAGTCGCAGACATGACAGATTTCAGCTGGAAAGACAAATTCGACGTAATCATTTCCTTATTCAGCGCTGTTGGCTACCTCAAAGACTTCGACAGCTTAGTGAAGACTTTTGGAAACATGCGCAGACACCTGAATGATGAAGGACTGGTTATAATAGAGCCGTGGGTCTTCAAAGAGGACTTCAAAAAAGGGCACGTGTCACTTGACACGATTCAAGATGAAAAACTGAAATTTGCCAGAATGGCAGCAAGCAGAATCACAGGATCAAGATGGATCATAGCCATGCACTATCTGGTCGGAAGAGAAGGAAAAGTCAACTACTTTAAGGAAACACACACGATGCTCGCCATAGGCTATTCAGACTACATTGAAGCTTTCAAGCGGGCAGGATTCAGAAACGCAAGATACGTGACAGAAAAACTGTGGAAAAACTGCAGAGGATTATTTGTTGCCTCAACGTAGGAAACCGAAATGTGGACAATGTTCATTATTAAAAGATAAACACGAAGAAAACTCAAAACGATTTAGCCAGACGCGAAACATAGTCCCCTGTTTACAGTGGCATGTTTGAGTGTTTTCTGGCTGGTCTCTGCTCGCGTTTTGTAGCCAAACTCTCAAGCGCACTAATCAACTTGGGACGAGTTTCCGCAGGATCTATTACCTCATCTATGTAGCCTTTCTGTGCAGCTATGTACGGGCTTGCAAACTTTTGTCTATACTCGCCCACAAGTTCAGCATGTTTCCGCTTTGGATCTTTAGCCTCAGCAATTTCTTTGCGGAAAATTATGTTGATGGCTCCATGCGGTCCCATGACGGCGATTTCAGCAGTTGGCCAAGCGTAGTTGATGTCGGCACCGCTGTGTTTGCTTCCCATAACGTCATACGCTCCTCCATAGTCCTTGCGCAATATGACAGTGATTTTCGGCACAGTGGCTTCGCAGTAAGCATACAGAAGCTTAGAGCCATGTTTGATTATGCCACCGTGCTCTTGCTCAACGCCTGGAAGAAAGCCTGGAACGTCTACGAAGGTTACTATTGGGATGTTGAAGGCATCGCAGAAACGCACGAATCTGCCAGCTTTCATGCTGCTGTTAATGTCTAACGCGCCAGCGTAATGGGATGGTTGGTTGGCAACTACGCCTACGGTTTTGCCGTTGAGCCGTGCAAAGCCTATCACGATGTTCATTGCCCACAAGGGTTGGACTTCGAGGAATTCGCCTCCGTCAACAACATGATAAATGATTTCTTTCACGTCGTAAGGCTTGTCAGGGTCATCAGGCAAGATTTTTGCCAACGTCTCATCAATGCGGTTCGGGTCGTCTGTCGGCTCAACTGCAGGCGGGTCTTCAAGATAGTTGCTCGGCAAATAACTCAGCAGCCTCTTTATAATTTGAATACATTGTTGCTCGTCTTTTGCTATGAAGTGGGCGACGCCGCTGGTTTGAGAATGAATCATGGCTCCGCCAAGTTCCTCAAAGGACACCTCTTGCCCAAGAACCGTTTTAACCACGTCTGGACCCGTAATAAACATGTGGCTTGTCTTGTCAACCATTATGATGAAGTCGGTGAGAGCTGGCGAGTAAACTGCCCCGCCTGCACACGGACCCATAACAGCGGATATTTGCGGAACCACGCCTGAGCTTGTCACGTTTCGGAAGAAAATGTCGCCATACCCCGCAAGACTTGCGACACCCTCTTGTATTCGCGCTCCGCCACTATCGTTTAATCCGATGACTGGCGCGCCTGTTTTAGACGCTAAATCCATAAGTTTGCAGACTTTCTTGGCAAACATTTCCCCAAGCGAGCCGCCGAAAACGGTGAAGTCCTGCGAGAAAACATAAACCAGTCTGCCGTCAACCGTGCCATAGCCAGTAACGACACCGTCTCCGGAAACTTTCTTGTCAGCCATGCCAAATTCCGTGCACTGGTGAACCACGAACTGGTCGAGTTCGTTGAAGCTTCCTTGGTCGAGCAACAGTTCAACGCGTTCTCGTGCAGTCAACTTGCCTTTGGCATGTTGGTCTTCAACCCGTTTCTTTCCGCCACCAAGCTTGGCTTCCTCACTTAACTCACGCAGACGTTTGACCTTGTCGCTGACAGAAGACTCTTTCAGATCAACCATTGAAACCCCTCTCAGATTTGTGAGCATATTGTCCATTCATATATTTAGAGCCTATGCAAAACAGACTCTTGTTCAAGCATTCAGAGGCAATAATTGAACTCGTTACACAAAACAGATTCTAATCTGGCTTTGGACTTTGGCTTTTCTTATTGCTTCTTCGTTGATATATCCCCAAAAAAGACGTGCTTCACCAATCCACTTTCCTGCTTGAGAAGTAACGCGCCTTCCTCATCCACATCCAGCGCAACACCGCACAATTTCCCATCGTCAGTTGAAACTTCAGCTTGAGAACCAAGAAAACGGGCATATTTCTTCCATTCCAGTAAAACAGACGAAAAATCTCCCAGAGTAGATGATTCGTAAATCTTCTCAAGCTTCACAAGCAGCACTCTCAACAATTCGTCTAGACTGACCTGTCTTCCGCACTCTTTCTCAAGCGAACTTGTAGTCCTCTGCAATTCCTTCGGAAAAACCTTGCTAACGTCAAAGTTGACGTTAACTCCAATTCCAACAACAACAAAGTTGGCTTTTTCACCTACTGAATTCATTTCCGTAAGTACACCACATATCTTCCGCCCATTCACCAGCACGTCATTAGGCCATTTAGTCTCAACTCTCAAACCGTACTGTTCATGCAAAGCCTCAGCCACCGCCAAACCAGCCGCAAACACGAGCCTAACCGATTCTGCTGGCTTAAGTTGCGGTCTGAGAATTACTGAAAACCACAAGCCTCCCACTGGCGAAAACCATTCCCTGCCAAGTCTTCCACGCCCAGCACTCTGAATTTCCGCAAGAACAACCGTGCCTTCACAAGCACCGAGCCCTGCTAACTCTTTCGCCCACTCATTAGTCGAGCCAATCTCACGACTGAAGAAAACGTTTCTGCCTACCCATCTGGTCTGCAGTCCCTCTTGAAGTCTAGCCACATTTACTCGTTTGGACGTGTTTTTCACCGCCTCACTCCTTCAGAATCACGTATGTGCCTACGGAAAAAAGCAGGTAAGTTGAAGCCGCCAGAACGAACGGCACCGCAAAACTCCAGAGTGAAATGAGAAGCCCAGATAAGGCTAGGCTCAGGGCTTCGCCAAGATGAAGCCCCATCATCAGCAATCCAATGTCTGTCCCGTAAGATTCTTTGCCGCTGATCTTCGACAGAATTCCTTCGTGACCGACAGCTGCCATTCCATCGGCTACTCCGTAGATAATCACAAGCGCAACGGCAAGCATGGAACTGGAAAAGCCAAGCAGGAAAAACGTGGTTGAAAACAGCACTCCACTCCAGAGAATGAGGCTTCTTATGTTGTGGCTTCTTGCAAAAACGTACGAGAACAGGCCAGCCACCAAAATCCGCACTCCCACGACTAGTCCGATTATCTCAACATCAAAATTGTTGCCGTAGAGAAAAAGGGGAATAACAAAACCGCCGACAAAACCGAAAGACAAGCCCATGACAAGAAACAGAAGCAAGAAAACTTTGAAAACTCTCTCTTTCTTCCTAAAATCCAGAAACCGCAGAGCTTTAGCAACTGTAAAACGTTCCTTCCTCTCTCCTGCCAAAAGCAGAGACAGCAATACCACGAAGAAGCCCACAGCAGCGCAGAACAACATCGTGCCTTCAAAGAGCAAGAGGGCAATGAGGAACCCGGTCAACAAACTTCCAACAGCAAAAGCAACATAGGCAACCGTTCTCAAACGAACCAAAACCCTCCAGCTTCCCTCATTCTTCTCCAGCAGAAAAGCCCTGTTCACGGCCCACAGCGAGCCCTCCTTAGTTCCCTCAGTGACCTTGCCGAACAAGAACTCCAGAGAAGTGTGAGCGAAATAATAGATTAAGCCAGAAATCACGCCGAGAAAACCGTTTGAGATAAAGAAAAGTTTCCGTCCCCAAAAATCAGAAAGCATCGCAAAAAACATCCTTCCCAACTGCATAATCAGAGGCATAGACGCAAAAACCAATCCAATGTAGACAATGTCAATCTGCCTAGCCCGCATCATCAAAGGCAGAGCCACACCGATAACGCCGCTGGCGAAGGAATTCAAAACCTGAATTAGCAGTACGTTTCTGACCTGATTCACGCGTTATCCTCAAAAAAGCCTACTAGCCTCTTCACCTTAAATCGTTGTCCCTTTTCAACGAAGAAACTGACGTTGACGGACGTGTGGCTACTTCATTACAAGCTCCAACAATACGCCCTTCGTGCTTTTTGGATGAACAAACGCGATTTTCTTTCCCTCAGCCCCCGCACGCGGTTCTTCATCAATCAACGCAATGCCCCTCTTCTTGAGCTCCTCCAAGGTCTTCCCAACATCGTCAACTCGGACTGCAACGTGATGGATGCCTTCGCCTCTGCTTTCAAGAAACTTGGCAATTGAACTATCGCTGCCAAGCGGTTCCAAAAGCTCAATCTGCGCTTCCCCGCCGGTGGAGAAAAAAGCCACCTTGACTCTTCGCTCCGTCAAGACGTGCACGCCTTCAAGCTTGAAGCCCAGAGCATCTCGATAAACATGGATGGCTTCATCAAGATTCCTCACAGCAACGCCCACGTGTTCCACTCCAAGAAACATTCTTTCAAATCTCTCCTTGAACGACGTAAACTCCGTGACAAGTGCCGTATAAGAGTTACTCTGAGACAACTACTGAAACATCAGCAGCACTTGCTGTTCTCGTGAGTGTAGAAGATACACACAGACAACGTTTTAAGTTGCCATCCACAAATATGTTTACAGTCAACATGAGAGGATAAGGCATGTCCTTCCAGACTGACACTCCGACACTATCAACCTTTATAGTTCTCATGACAATGGGCGCCACATCTCTAATATTTTCCATTCTAATGATATGCAAATTAAGCATGATCAAGAAACTCGGAAACAAGTCTGTCACCGTTTTCAATAAAACCTTCAACATCTTCGACCCCGTTCCATTGCACGGCAGAGTAATAGGCGAGATAGACATTTTTCCGCAGGGCTTGTTCATTGCGGGAGTAATATGCGGTTCATTCTTTGTCGCTTCAAAGATTCTTGAAAGCGGGCTTGAGCTAGGCTTTATTGTACTTATTAGTTGCATTGGATTGTTGATGATTGAAGAAGCAAATGAAGCACGCAGAAACGCGAACACTTTCGCCAAAGCACACCAGAATGACATAGGTTTTGCAGAAGGCGACATGTCGGCAGTAGAGTTTCTACGGAACGTATTGGGAAAACTCACAGCATACTACTTCTCCTTTGCAATGGTGTTGTTTGCCATCGGCTTAACAATAGGATACGCAAAGCCCGGAGCAATTCTTGCCTTCGCCAACTCTATCGCACCAGCGCTTAGCATCACTGCTCCACAAAACACGATTTTGCCGCAACTTTCACTGCCACTATTCCTAGCCGCTTTTGCCCTGATCCAACTGGCTGCTGCAAAAGCGAAAAAGAAGTTCTTTGAGTTTCACTTCGAATAGATGACTACGATGAAAGACTGACATCGTAATGTGCGCGGCATTGAAAGAAGCAAGATAGATTGCATGTTCAAACGTAAGGAACAAAGCTTTCTCCACACAGTAGAAGAAGAGTTATAAGTGGAAATAGAAGAACGGAATAAGCATGCCAGACAAGGTTCACTGTGCACACATCCTCGTGAAAACTGAACAAGAAGCAAAAAATGTTTTGGAACGCTTGAACAAAGGCGAAAAATTCGCAAACCTTGCCCAAGTTTCGCTCTGTCCGTCAGGAAAGAGAGGCGGAGATCTTGGAACCTTCGGCAGAGGGAAGATGGTTAAAGAGTTTGAGACGGTTGCTTTTGCGCTGCAGAAAGGACAAATCTCTGCGATAGTGAAAACGAAATTCGGATACCACATAATAAAGAGGCTTGAATGAAGCAAGATTCGCTGTCTTGGTTACCTCTTTTTCTTTCCGAACTCTGGTTCTTGTTCTTCTTCTGCACCGAGCAGTACTCTCAGAGACTTCACTTCTTCTCTTAACATGCTGACCTCACTCTCCAACGCTTTAGCTCGAGAATCAGCCATTTTCCTCAGCTCTTCAATCTCCAGCACGAGATTGTTGCGCTCAGTCTCCAGATTCCGAATCTTCTCTATCACATTCTTAAAGTTGTTCACTGTCTTCCCCTTGCTCTCAATCGTCAATTTCCATAGTAACCAGTTCAAAACATTTAAGAGTTTTGCCAAGCGAAACGCGGACAATCAGCTTACAGGGGAGAAGACACTAAACTTGCCCGTTATTTCTCAGTTTTTCTGAGTTCCTGACCGTGCTTTGAAATGATCTGCATTGCTTCGTCAATTACCGCCAACTTGTTCGTGACTTTTTCGAGGTATCTTTGGAAGTTTAGCGCTTTCAGCACTGCTACGCCTCTGTCTGTGATGGCATATCCTTCCTTTTCGCTTAGAACTCGCTCTTCAACAAGCCCATTCTGCAGCAGAAAATCTAATCGTTGCCTGAGAATCTTGCAGTCCATGTTGACTTCGTACGCTATGTCATCAACTGCCAGCGGGCTGTCCACCAAGACTTCTAGAATGTCCTCGTACGATTCCAGCTTTGACCTTCGCATCGCCACACATCCTGTTCCTCTATTTTCCTCTCACAGCGGATAAATCGCTTGTGAATCCTGAATACTTAGCCAAAAGCGATAAGCAAGGAACAACAAGACCCTATCAACTTGGGCACAAATAGCTATGCAAAACCCATAATAACTCACACCCCAAGTGGTTCGACATAAACACGACAGCTAAGAAGGGCGAACAAAACTTGACAGAAAAGAAAAAATGCCTCGACCATCCTGCTATGAAATGCCCGACACCTGACAAACCATGCATTCTCGCTGAAGCATGCAAAACCGAGAAGCAGCTCCGAACATTCAACGGCAAAACACCTGCAGAACCAATAGAAATGTAGCCTGAAAAGCTGGAAAAACTATAAAGGCTACGTTAGCAGACTTACCTAATTCTCAAATCATAATGTAGCAGGTGAAATTGAGTGGAAAAACATAATCATGATGTAATCATTGTTGGAGCAGGTCTGGCAGGACTAAGAGCCGCAGTTGCCGCTGCCGAAGTCAGCAGCAATCTCGACATCGTCGTTCTATCAAAGCATCACCCATTGCGGTCACACTCCGTGTGCGCACAAGGCGGAACAGGAGCCGTGATGAGAGAAAAAGACACGTTTGATCTACATGCCTATGACACTGTTAAGGGCGCTGATTTTCTCGCAGATCAAGACGCCGTAGAATTCTTCGTAAGACAAGTGCCAAAAGAGATAGTTCTAACGGAACATTGGGGATGTCCGTGGAGCAGGACGGATGAAGGAAAAATAAACCAACGCGCTTTCGGAGGACACAGCTTTCCAAGAGCATGCTTCGCCGCAGACATGACGGGCTTCCACGAAATGCACGCTATCTACGGGAAAGCCCTAACGTACAACAACGTGAAGTTCTACGACGAATGGTTCGTCACATCAATCATAACTGAAAACAAAACCGCAACGGGACTAACAGCAATCGAAATGGAAACAGGCGAAATGGCAGTGCTCAAAGCCAAATCCATAGTGCTCGCCACGGGCGGACATGAACGCATATACGAGTTCACCACGTTCTCACATTCAACCACAGGCGACGGAATGGCGATGGCTTACCGTGCAGGAGCACCACTGCAAGACATGGAATTCGTTCAGTTCCATCCCACAGGACTGGTTCCCTCAGGCGTTTTGATAACTGAAGGAGCAAGAGGCGAAGGAGGCTACTTGATTAACGCCAACGGCGAACGCTTCTTGAAAAAATACGCTCCAGAAAAAATGGAGTTAGCTCCCCGAGACGTTGTTTCCAGAGCCGAACAAACTGAAATCAACGAGGGACGAGGACTGCAAGGACCACACGGCGTATACATAGCTCTTGATCTCAGACATCTAGGCGAAGAGAAAATCAACGAAAGATTGCCGCTCATACGCGACGTTGCAATAAAACTTGGCGGAGTAGACCCCGTCAAAGAACCGATACCGATCAGACCTGCCGCACACTATTCGATGGGAGGAATAAAAGCCAACAGCAAAACTGAAACCCAGATAGCTGGACTGTACGCGGCTGGTGAATGCTCATGCATAAGCGTGCACGGCGCAAACAGGCTTGGCACAAACTCGACAGCGGAATGTCTCGTGTTCGGAGCGGTTTCAGGCGAGGAAGCTGCCAAACATGCATTATCAACAGGACACCACGAGACTTCGCAGGAGAAAATTTCGGCAGAAGAAAACAGGATTTCAACATTGCTCGGCAGAGAAGGATCTGAAAGAGTGCCAGCCATCAGAGATGAAATGAGGCGAGTCATGAATGAGAAAGTTTGGATTTACCGACGAGGCGACCAGCTTGAAAGCGCATTGAAAGAGATAAGAGAGCTTAGGAAGAGGTTCAAGAACGTGAAGGTTGAAGACAAGAGCCTTTCATTCAACACTGGCTTTCTAAACGTGTTGCAGCTTGATTTCATGCTGGAACTTGCTGAAGTCACCGTTGCCAGCGCACTTCCAAGAGCAGAGTCAAGAGGAGCACATTCAAGACTTGATTACCCAAAACGTGACGACCAGAACTGGCTGAAACACACTTTGGCTTATCATACAGTTGACGGACCAAGACTTGAGTACGCGCCTGTGACAATGACGAAGTGGGCGCCAGTTGCAAGGACATACTAGGAGGAGAATGCTGTGAGCACTAAGGTTGAGAAAATCGTCGAGTTTACGATAAGCAGGTTTAACCCGCAAAGCAAGAAACATTACGTTTCAACGTTTAAAGTGCCGATTCGCAAGGGAACAACGATACTTGATGCCTTGCTTTACATCAAAGACAATTTTGACGATTCACTCACCTTCAGACACTCTTGCAGAATGGGAATCTGCGGAAGCTGCGCAGTCAACATAAACGGAAAGCCAATGCTTGCCTGCTACACGCAGGTTCTACATCTCGAAACCGATTCTTTGACTATTGAACCGCTTGCAAACATGCCCGTGATTAGAGACCTCGTTGTAGACATTCAGCCGTTCTTCGACGAGTACAAGAAAACTATGGCAGTTCTGATGAAGCCTGAAGAAGAATTAAAGAAACCCAACGAATTCGTTCAAATGCCCAATGAACTTAAAAAGTTCTGGGACTTGACGCTGTGCATAAAATGTTCAATATGCTACTCGGCCTGCCCAGCGGCAATAGACGAAAGATTCCTCGGACCAGCAAGTCTTACCGCTAATTACAGGTTCATCACTGACTCAAGAGACCAAGGCTGTCCTGAGCGGTTGAAGCCTATGGCAGATAACATTTGGCTTTGCACTCAATGCAACTCGTGCACGCTGTTCTGTCCGAAGCTGGTTGGTTGTGCAAACGCGATTCTTGACGACCACAGTCTGCTGGTGGAAGCTGGAGACATTCCTAAGACTGTTAAGGACGTGCTTGAAAGCGTCTACAAATATCACAACCCAATGGGCACTCATCAGAGCAAGAGAATGGAGTGGGCTAAGGACCTAAACGTCAAAACCTATCCGACGACCGCCGATGCGGAAGTTCTGCTCTTCGCTTGCTGCTCAAACACCTACGACGCAAGAAATCAGGAAGCAGCCAAAATAATGGTTAAAATACTCAGCAAACTAGGCGTCAACTTTGCCACTTTAGGCGCTGAAGAATGGTGCTGTGGAGATCACATGCTTAGAATGGGAGAAAAAGGACTTTTCGAGGAATTAGCCGTTCACAACGTGGAAATGTTCAGAAAACTCAATCCGAAAAAAATCGTCACGCTTTCGCCTCATTGCTACAACACTTTCAAAAATGACAAGCCCTACGCAGACGCAAAACTCAACGTGCAACACTACACGCAGTTCTTAGCTGAAAACATCAAACAAGGAAGAATAAAACCTGCAAAACCTGTCAAGAGAAAAGTTGCCTACCATGACCCATGCTTCTTGGGCAAACGCAACGAAGTCTACGATGCACCCCGACAGATTTTGCAGGCAATACCAGGTCTGGAGCTTGTGGAGATGAAAAGAACGAAGCAAAGCAGTTTCTGCTGTGGCGGCGGCGCAGGCAGAGTCTGGACCGAAGAAGCACCCTCTGAAAAGAGGCCATGCGTGAACAGAGTCAAAGAAGCATTGGACCTTGGAGTCGACACAGTAGCCGTAGCTTGCCCATACTGCATAACGACGATAGAAGACGCTGTGAAAGTGTTGGACGTGGAGAACAGAATCGTCGTCAAGGATGTCCTTGAGCTTCTGCAGGAATCACTCTAAACCTTCTCTTTCCCTCTTTTAGTCGTCAACAGTCTCATTTCAACCAGCATGTTGACAACTCGCACAGCAATTTCGAATTTGCGCATGCACAGTTTTCGCAGTCCAGAGGGATAAATTAATATCAAACATTAAAGCTCAATTTACAATCACCTAGCATGGAGGAAATCATGTTGTACGGTTATTCTGGTCGCATACTTCATATAGACTTAACAACAGGGAAAACCCATGTTGAACCTTTAAACGAGAACTACGCAAAGAAATACATCGGCGGAATAGGCTTAGGCATGCGAATGTGGCTAGACCACTCGAAAGC
>JADDYB010000260.1_pt1 | contig 16500 bp, 18 predicted proteins | sample 8641941 | NCBI WGS metagenome assembly JADDYB01 (sample SAMN16275377, study PRJNA637457) | freshwater sediment metagenome | isolation source: Lake Kineret sediment | place: Israel: Lake Kineret | collected 2013
AATGGCTTCGCGCCTTGATTCGATCAAAGGGCCTATTACCAATTGGAGTTTTTTCCTTCTGACTTACACCATTGTGGGATTGAATCGTGACCTGATTCTAAACCAACCCCTTGCACTTTCTCCAGTCATCTTCATTGCCTTGTTCAGCACCTTTTTGTTGGGATGGGGAATCGAGAAAATAGGAGCCCTTCTCCATGTACCACAAAAGGTATTGACCAGCCTTGTCCTCCTTGGTACCCTCAAAAATTATGGGCTGGCAGGGGGCTTAGCATTAGCGCTTTTCAGCAAAAAAACCTCTGTGCCGGCAACCGTGTCAGCCGTTTTCATGATAGTTTACATTATCTGGCTTGAATTTAGAGTCAGAGGGAAACATTAAATAAGAATGAAAGATTTAGAAGAACGGATTAAGAAATTATCACTATGGATGTTTGAGGCCAAATATATTGTTATTTTCACTGGGGCGGGTATTAGTACTGAATCAGGGCTACCTGATTTTCGAGGACCCGATGGCATCTGGACAAGACAGGAAAAGGGACTCCCAACAAAAACCAGGCCTTTTACTTCTGTGGAGCCAAATGCTGGCCACAGAGCGATTGTCGAGCTTCAGAATTTAGGTAAATTGAAGTTCCTTATCTCTCAGAATGTGGATAACCTCCATCTGCGTTCAGGGATTCGGCCAGAGCTATTGGCTGAACTACATGGAAATGTCTCAAAGCTCAGATGTAAGCGTTGCCAGACTCAAATGGACAAATCCCTGGGCTTAAGTACTTGCTCTTGCGGTGGTAGGCTGGTCTCAAGTGTTGTAAACTTTGGCGACCCTCTCCCTCAGAAAGATCTGGACGACTCTTTCCATCATTCAAGCCGTTGCGATCTCTTTACCGTGGTGGGTTCAAGTCTCGTTGTGAGTCCTGCGAATGATATGCCAAAAGTAGCCTTGAGATTTGGAGCTCGCCTGGCCATTATTAATCAGGGAGAAACTCCGATGGATCGTAGATGTCACCTCCGTTTTGAAGAAAAGATAGGTGAAGTCCTCCCTCCAGCTGTAAACAAACTAAAAAGGCTGATGAAGATAGTCCCGGATTAAGGTCATGGCTATGAGGCTCGTTTGGGTAAGGGTAAAAGGGTTGCGTTTAAGTTTTAGTTCTTTAGACCTATAACTTTACCCTTTAACGAAACGGGCATCCTAACCCCTACCGCCTAATTAATCTCGAAGACCTTTCGGTTAGATATACTCAATCGTTGCAGGGGGCTTAGGTGTGAGATCATAAAGGCAACGATTCACACCCTTGATGGATGTGATACGCTTGCTTATACGGTTTAGCTTCTCCCAGGGGATTTTCGTAACCGTTGCTGTCCTTGCATCCACGCTGTTGAGGCATCGGACCACAATAATCTGTCCGAACTCTCGCCTGTTCTCGCGGATTCCAGTGGCCTTGTCATTGAGAAGAACTGCCAAGTATTGAAAGGCCCCGCTCTTTCCGAGCTCTTTTTCAACAATATCCGTTGCCTCCCGGACGACTTCGAGCCTCTCCTCTGTCACCTCTCCCACAATCCTTGTGGCCAGGGCAGGACCTGGGAAGGGAATCCTTTTAGCGAGTTCAGCAGGAAGTCCCAGTATTTTCGCCACCCTTCTCACCCCGTCTTTGCGCAGCGTCTGAAGAGGTTCCAAGACCTTGTATCCATATTCCTTCTCTGGATCAATGCCAAGTTGTGCGAGGATGTTGTGCTGCCGCTTGATGCCTGCCACCGTTTCCTCGATGTCTGTGAGGATGGTTCCATGAAGCAGGAATTTTGCACCTTTCTCACGCACGAGTCTTCCGAAGACTTTTCCATAAAAGGTGTTTGTGACGGCGTTACGTTTCTCCTCAGGGTCGGTCAATCCTTTTAGTGCATCCAGGAACTCCGCTCTTGCATCCACCACGTCCACAGGGATCTTCATCTTAGCAAAGATTTTGACTATCCGTTCTGGCTCACCTTTTCGCATCAAAGCATTATCGATGAAAACGGTCTTGAGCCTTTTGCCAAGACTCCGGTGCCCGAGAACAGTAACAACCGAGCTATCCACTCCACCACTCAGCGCATTGATCGCCAGACCATCTTTTACTATTTCTCTTAATGAAGCAATCTGTTCTTCTACAAATACTTTATAATTCATAATCTCCCTCCTCACCCTTATTAAGATGGAAGGAAGTTATAATAATGCTATGAAATTGTCAACCCTTCGATTCAAATCAGGGTGCCCCTTTGGTTTCTTGAGCTTTGTCGAATGGCTTTACTGACGAGCACTCAAAATTTCAGTGAATGATAGGAAAAAGGTCAAAGAAAAAGTGCGGAGGAGCGGGACGTTGTTAACTACACTGAATTACTCTACTACACCCTCCTCCCGTTAGCGTCTTTTACTCTGAAATTTTCCACAGGATAAACCCACCACCCGTCCATGTCAAGATAAACGGAATGTAGAGACTCCTGTGATCGCGAGAGATTTAAGAGAGAAGAAACATGGGATTACGAAACTTTTTTCCGTTATAAAATACAGACCTTCCTTTGTTATTATCAAATATTTATGAAAATGCTGCAGAATGCCCCGCCCTGTGGGCGGAGATCTTTATTTCATTGTTTCCAGTTTCTTTTTTGCCATTTGCGCTTGCTCAGAATGTGGAAATTGATCAATGAGCCGTTTGAAAAGATTTCTAGCGTTCCTCTTATCACCCAGTTCCAGAAAAGCAAGGGCCTGTTTGAATAAGGCCGCTGGAATTTTACTCGATTCCGGATACTTGGTGATCGCTTTTTCATATTCCAAGATGGCCTTCTCAAAATCCTTCTTTTGATAATAGGTCTCTCCTATCCAAAATTGGGCGCTGCCAGAGAGTTCGGCATTAGGATACTGCTTGAGAAATGCCTCAAATTTCCCCCGGGCTCCCTCCAATTTTCCCTTCTGAAAGGTCTCGTAGGCATCTTTATAAAGGTCCCCCATCCCTGCCGAGAGCCCTTTGGCTTCGGGAAGGACCTCTTTGGCTGGCCTCGATTTTTCCAACTCCGCCTGTTTTACCTTCCCTTCCATGCCTTTGAGACGGCCCTCCATCTCTTTAATTTTCTCTTCCTGGGCTTTGTTTTTCTCTTCCAGGCTTTTTTTCTTCTCTTCCAAAACCTTCAAGCGAACCTCAACATCTTCCTTCACCCGGCCAATCTCTTTTGATGGCCTTTTGAGATAGTCCTTATATTCCTCGACACTCGTAGAGAGGGTTCGAATTTCAGATTGAAGATTTTCAAGGCGGAAAAGAAACTCCGTCTTAAGCTTTTGGTTCTCCTCAGACAGGGCGGACATTTTTTTCTCCAAAGAGCTATTCTCTTTTCGAAGGGCAATGAGTTCCGAATAAATTTTATCAATCTCCCTGTCAAGGCTTTGTCCATCCCCGGTGGTTGCGAATCCCAATAGAAACACCCCGATGGGAAGAAAGATCCACATTTTAATCCTGCCGAATCTTTTCAAGTTTTCCTCCTTGAATATCAATCCTCAGGAAAGATCTATGATCTCTGAGGATTGACCAATTTAGATTACTTGGATAGCACGACAATGTGAGCTCTTCGGTTTTTAGCCCATGCCTCCTCATTATGGCCCGGATCCAAAGGCCTCTCCTTTCCAAAACTGATCGTAGAAATACGATCTGAAGTAATGCCAAGGGAGACGAGATATCTCTTTGTATTATTGGCTCTTCTTTCTCCGAGAGCGAGGTTATACTCTGCTGTTCCCCTTTCATCACAATGACCTTCAATCTGGATCTTCATTTTAGGGTTCTTTTTCAAAAAGGCTGCATTTTCTCTTAAGATTTCCTCATCCACTTGACGAATGTCATATTTGTCATAATCGAAGCGGATGTCTTTGAGCAGTTTACTTTCAAAGACCTCTCCTTCGATCCCTTGTTCTTTTTTAGCAACCAGACTCTTTTCGAGCTCCCCCTTTTGTGCCAACTTAGCCTCTTCTTCCTTGATCCTCGCCTCTTCTCCCTTGATCCTTGCTAATTCTCTTTCTTTTGCTTCCCTTGCCTCCTTTGCCTCCTTTGTTTCTTTAGCTTCTTTTGCTGCCCGTTCAGCTTCAAGCCTGCGAACTTCTTCTGACTTCTGAGCGGATGGCTGCTCTTTGCTAAATTTAACTTTCTTAGGACATCCTGCCAAAAACACCCCAAGACAGAGGATAAGAATGAAAATGCTGAAACTTTTCTTAACCATGATCAACCTCCTTTGATAAAGAATATTTACTACAGGATAAACCGACCATCCGTCCATGTCAAGAAAAACGGAAGATAGAGGACATTGGTCCAAATGCAACCTAAGCAAAATTTCTAAATTAGAGGAGTATTGCAACTGGTATTCGGGTCCAAGCCAATTCAACGCCCTTAGGCTTTCTCGCTTTCTTAGGAAAGTGAGAATCTTGTTGAGGATTGTTTATAAATTAAAATATAACCTAACCCTACCTCTTTCTCTGAAGAAGCTTACCAGAGGCAGGAGAAGTCGTGTGGTGATCACGAGATATTTAAGAGAAAAGGAGAAACCAAGCTGGCCTGACCAATACTTAATCTGATAAACCCTGTCAAATTAACTTTTGATTAAGAAGACCACCTACTATCCTTCAGATATCTTCGATAAAAGAAATTGCTGATTACCGCTTGAAGGTTGTATTGAAGGATAATTTCTAAAACTCACGACTCTAGGAAAGATAGGTTAGGAAAGGAGTATTTATTTCACCTGTGAAGTTGCATTTATGTCAAGCCAAACTTAACCAGAAGGCTTTCGAGCCGCTTTTTATCCCAACCTGTGTAAGTCTCCTGTCCCTCAACAATAAAGGTGGGGTATTTTCGAATCCAGTGACGCAAGGATTTATAAATTCCCAGAATGGATTGGGCATCAATGAGTTTGATGAGAAGACGGTGTTTATAGATTTGGGTCAGCTCTCGGATCCAGTCGCATAGGATTAAATACTCCTCCTTTAAGTCTGGAGGATACTCTTCTGTCTCTCTCTGATGGAACTTTTGGTCAAGCCCCGCTTCACCGAAGAGGACTTCACAGTGGGGTCAGTGATCGAAATGGGTAATCACATTGGTAATAATTTCCACCTGTATTGGTCTCATCCTTTTTCTCCTATCTCTCTATAAAAAGCATAACAAAGGAATGATCGGAATTCAATGGTTGTAAATCGCAGTGAATGTATAATTTTAGGTATTTGACTCATCTCTCCTCTCTCTATTTTATTATGTCACAAAACCACGAGGAAGATCATGGGGTTGCATAGGTGCATCTCGATGATATTTTCTACATATACTACAATGATGGGCCAAGAAACGGCAAGAGGTGGAAGGGAATTAATGCTTGACAAATTTCATGCTTACGAAAAATCTAAAAAAGGTGTATATTCAAAAGCCTAATTGATAATCGACCTCTTTTCGTTAGAGCCATTTTAGAATGGATGGGGCCCTTAGCGAGTCTAAACCGTCTGATTTTTAGTAGAAAGATTCCTGCAGCATGGTAAAAAGCGTTAGGTAGTTCATAATATGAAGGACTATTGGGTTAAGTAGAACTATGGAGACCAAGCCAAGAGTTAGTATTCTAATCTTAACTCACAACACTCCACGCTACGTTTACAGGACCTTGAAGAGTTTACGCCTGACCGGTCATGTCAGCTACGAGGTGATCGTTGTCGATAATCATTCACACTTCTGGGTTAAGGTATTGCTGCTCTGGCTCCAGCAGAGGGAGTGGGTTAATAAGCTTTGCTTGCTTGACTATAATTCTTTGTTTGCGGCTGGGAATAACATTGCCGCACGCCTCACAGATCCTGAGTCGCCATACCTCCTACTCCTGAACAGCGACGTTGAGATCCGCCACCCCGATTGGTTGAAAGTGTTACTTGAGAACCACGAGCGGGGCATTACCTCATACGGTATTGTAAAGGGTAATCCGATAACTCGTGTAGACGGCTACTGCTTGTTGATCGATAAGGACCTGTACCAGAAGCACACATTGGACGAATCATTCCAGTGGCATTGGAACACCACGAAGCTACAAGCCAAAATCCTCATCGATGGATACAGCGTCAAAGGGTTCGTTGGTCATGAGAGGTACATACACCACTTCTGGGGTAAAAGCGGTAACGATTTCAAAGGCGCGAAGGGCATGGACCTCGATCCAAAAGAAGCGGCTTCTTGGTTCCAAGGCAGGTCTATTCAAGTCCTTGACGCCCCGCGCTGATGTGGCATGGGTGAAGAATATAGGATGCCCTCTTTTCTCAACAGAAGTAGATATGAATTTATTGAAGGAGGGGGAGATCCTTTAGAAGACCTCCCCTTAGCATTTGTAGAGCATCAATAATTTTCTGCCAGAATCTCGAAGTGAGCCCGGGGATGCTTGCAGACCGGACATTGATCCGGGACTTCCTTTCCTTCCAAGACATAACCACAATTTCGGCAGTGCCACTTCACAGATAAATCCTTTTTAAACACCTTCCCTCCGTTCACGTTTTTTAAGAGATTCAGATATCGGGCCTCGTGAAATTTTTCCACCTTGGCGACATGGGTGAAGGTCTCATAGACCTCTGTAAAACCTTCCTTTTTGGCAACCTCAGCGAAATCCTGGTACAGCTTCGTCCATTCAAGATTTTCTCCAGCAGCAGCTGCTTTCAAATTGTCAGCGGTGTTTCCGATGACTCCAGCAGGGTAAGCCGCGACAATTTCTACATCTCCTCCCTTGAGTAAACTGAAAAAGAGCTTAGCATGTTCTTTCTCGTTTTCGGCTGTCTCCAGAAAGAGGGCGGAAATCTGTTCATAGCTTTCTTTTCTAGCTGCACTGGCAAAATAGGTGTAACGATTTCTGGCTTGCGATTCGCCGGCAAAAGCGGCTAAAAGATTCTTCTCTGTTTGGCTTCCTTTCAATTCCATCATTTCTCCTCCTCTCATGATTCAGTAATAAATATTCACTTTTAGATCATAGAAAAATATAAAACGCTGATATGAGATGTGTCAACCCTTCGAAGTTAGAGTGCCAAAGCCAGTTCTTTCCCTGCTTCATAGGCTTCCTGAAGATACTCCGGATGTTTCAATACGTCCCCTTCAAAGTCGAGTCCTCGATACAAGAGCGCTCTCCAAAGCTCCATATCCAAAACATCAAAAAAATATTTCACGGTGAGAAGCGCCCCGTCAAATAACTTTTTCCCTTTTGTAGCCCCCACAGAAATGAACAGGCCTTTCCGCTTTGGTTCCCATTGGCCGTATGGCACTTTATCAATCCAATACTTTTTCACCCAGAGAGACTGACAGCGGTCCATCAGGGTCTTTGTATGGGAACTCACCGTGTAAAAAAAGATCGGAGAAGCCAGCATCAACCCCTGACAGGCCATAAACTGATCGCTGATCTTATGAAAATCATCTTCAATCACGCAACGGCCCAATTCTTTGCAACCGTATATCTCAAGGCAGGGTGACATTTCTAAATCTTGAAGATAAACCTTCTCCACCTCAGCCCCTGCCTCCAGAGCCCCCTGAACCGCATGATCCAAAAGCGTAGCCGTATTGCCTTTGCGCCTCGGACTACCATAGATGGCTAAAATTTTTTTCACTTTTCCACCCCCTTAGGCTCCTGATATCATTCCTTTAAAATTTTATCCCTCAAATATGGATTTATCAAATTAAAAATGATCTTTAACGCTGAGAGAAAGATTAAATTCCTTTGTGTTTAAATTCCTTTGTTGCCAAATCTTTTAAAAAAGCGTAACCTTTAAAAGGTTCTCATTTATTGGAAGGAGGAGAAAAATGAAAGTATTAGGAATTCTAGGAAGTCCCCGAATAGGGGGGAACAGTGACATCCTTTTAGAACAGGCCCTGGCCGGAGCGAAGGATGCAGGAGGGGAAGTAGAGAAGATCGTCCTGTCCAAGAAAAAGATCTCCGGGTGCCTGGATTGCGGAAAATGTAATGAAACTGGAGTTTGCGCTGTCAAAGACGACATGCTGGAGATCCACAAAAAGATTCTGGAGGCCGATGTCGTCATTCACAGTGTGCCTGTCTATTTCTGGGCCATGACTTCCCAGATGAAAGCCTACCTGGACCGCTGGTGTGCTTTTTTTGATGCGGAGTGGACACTGCATAAAGCCTACCGTCCTAAGATGAAGGTGAAGAGGATCGGGCTGATCACGGTCTGCGGAGATCCAAATGTCTCTACCGCTGATCCGATTGTCCACAGTTTCAAGAACACTTGCCAATTTAGCGGACTTAAATTGCTGGACGTGGTGCAGGCTTCAGCCGCGGCAAAAGGAGAGATTGCCAATAATGAAGTCGTTAAAAAGAAAGCTTATGATTTAGGGAGAAAGGGTGCTAAATAAAGCGATAGCAACCCTCTGAAAATTAACGATTTCCTCATGGAGTAGGGGGTTGAAATGGTATAAGACGGAGTTTAGAAAGGGAGGGTGCCTTAAAATACTTTGGAACAGCGGAGTGAGATCTTCATCCCTTCCGGTCTATTCTCTGCCCCTGTTTCATAGAAAGCATTCAGGTAGAGGAAAAATCCCTTCTTCGAGAACATCATCCCTGGACCAATGGCAAAGACCTTTTCTTTCGAACGATCTCTTTTATGATCATCCACCTTATCGGGTGTGATTTGATATAAATAATACCCCGCAACGCCTGCTCTCAATCCATTTAAAATTTCATAAGACAATGCGTAATTCAAATGAAAAGCCTGCCCGGGTTGAACGCTGTCAGCCTGAAAAGGTCTTGGGGGACTGTGATTCTTTGAATTCCATAGGTAGTTGAATCTCCAGCTTGTCTCCAATTTTGGCGTAATAAAGAGGGTGAATGCATAGTAAGGATTGAAGCTATAAAGATGACTTCCGATATTGACCGCAGAATCTCTATCATACCTTCCAGTAGGAAGAATGAAGGGAAAATTTACTCGATGGAAATAGGGCATTTTGAAAATTTTATGGTCGACCCACTGGAGGATAAAAGGGCTGACAATCAAATCTCCGAAGCCGGTTTTTTGTCCCCGGACACCCAGATCGGTATCGAGATCCACTCTCACGACAGGTAACAAGACCTCCACGCCATAGAATCCTCCGAGAATCTTAAATTTCGTCAAATAGGCCACATGGGTTAAGGCAAGCCAGCTTTCTAAAGAATTATCACCAGGGATTTTTCTTCCTTGGGAGTCTGTAAACCGATTACCATGATAATATTCGATCGTCTCTTCTAGGAGAAGACCAGGGCCAGCCACACCGTCTAAAAAACTTGTTCCTCCTAAATTAACAGGGGGCAAGGTGACTTCTTGCCCATGAGTGGCAAAGGGAACGAAAATAGATACAAAAAAGTGGAAAGAGCGATCCACTTCTTGGTATTACGGCCCATCCTTTAACCCTTTCCTAAAATGTCATTCGAACTTCTCCTCAAGAACATGATGCATCGGCCAATGTCCAGCAACATGAAGAAAGATGGTAGAAAATGTAGTATCATACCCATGACCCACTACTTTTTCAAGACTTCCACTACCTCTATTTCACTGAAAAGCCATTTCCTTTCGATCTTTTTTAAAACACACTCTAGTTCACGGGTTTCATCCACCTGTTCTCCTGCCGTGGACCTTCCTGTCAGCCTTGCTGTTAAGGTAACCTTCGTCGTTTCCTTTTCTGGGAAGACAATGTGAAAGTCATAAAATTTCAAATCGAGTTGGGAAAAATATGACCGGGCGCTGCCTGCATAAGTGGATATCTCTTCCCGAGTATATCTTCCTGAAAGTGATTGGCTGGGAGCTTTCAGCTCGCAGTGCTCATCGAATAGGGCACCAATATTTTTCATTTTCTGTAACAGGGTGAAGGCATTCTCTTCTGGAGACTTCAGCACCCCTTCCGACAGTAACTGAAAACGCTTCTTTACTTTCTTCTCTTCGTTGGGAAAGAAGTAAAAAACGACCGCTATCCCGATGATCACAACCAGCGCCCCGATGAGGAGATATTTTATTCTCACCATAATGGCACCCCCATGATACGATTCTTTGAAGTTTGTCCAAAATGATGATTCTCTATTGGCATGCTCCGATTATCCCCAACCACATAGACACAATCTTTTTCAACTCGCCGAGGGGGAAGATTCCAGTGACACAGATAACGAACATAAGGTTCTTCTATCTTCTTTCCATCAATAAAAAGTCCCCCATCACGAAATTCAACTTGTTCGCCCTCCCGAGCGACCACACGTTTTAGAAGCATGACTTTACTGCCGGCAAAACGCACCGTTACCACATCATACCTTTTAGGTTCTGAGAAGAGAGTATGCAACCTCCAACAAAAATTCACCCCTCCATTGCGATAGGTTGGCTCCATACTGATTCCTTGAATCGTGAAAGGAATGCAGAGATAACCGAAAAAAAGATAGGCGAAGAGGGCGACCGAAAAGACCCTGATCAGGAATTTCGGCGTTAAAGAAGGAAAAAAGAATTTCCGGATCTTTTTATTGATAGCCATCCTGATGAACCTTTCTATTTCAACTGGTTGGATAGCAATCTACTCTGATCCCTTCTTCAGGGATTAGGTCTAGTATAGCGTAAACCCCGTTAGAAATTCCAGTCGTTGCGACTCGAAACCGAGTAGGGCATTAAACCACGCTGGAATTATTCTAAAATCTAACCCTGTTGCAGCCGCCGGCCCCGAGGGCCTCCCTCCGGGGCATGAGCCTTTCCGGGGCGGAGCCTGGCCCGGAGGGATCAGTGGGGCATTATTTCTAACGGGGTAAAACTTATTAACCTGCAAAAACCAGCAGTTGATAAAAAATGGTGGGGACTGATGCCGAGGTTGTTTGAAATTGAAATCGTGGGAAGGGAATCTTTTAGAAGGTCACGCCCGTATCTCTTTTACTAAATCCCCCTTTTCTCTTCTCCCTCTTTCTAATGTCCTGTAAATCGTCTCCATCAATTCATCCGCATGATAGGGCTTCATCACATAACCCGATGCACCTACCTTGTAAGCTCTATCTTCACCCCCAGAAATTCCTGTGAGAAAGATGATCGGAATATGATGGGTCGTCTGCGACTGCTTCAATCGCTCTGCAACAACGAACCCACCGCCTCCGGGTATCATGATATCGAGGATGATGAGGTCAGGTCTCTCCTCGTTGGCCATGGTAAATGCCTGGACACTGTCTGAGGCTATAACGACATTGTACCCGTTCGCCTTCAGTCGGATCTTCAACGCCTTTACCACATCTTGCTCATCATCAACAACGAGAATTTTCCCCTTCGCCATCTTGATTTTCTCCTGACACTTTCTTCTTATGTTCTCTTATCTGTTATTCCTCTTCAAAATCCTCGTCGGTCATCTCATTCAACCTGCTGAGAATCTTTGCTTCGTCTTCATCGTTTCGAATGAATATCTCCTTGGACAATTCTTCTGTCCACTGATCAAAGTTTTTCACCCCTTCTTCTCCTACAAGTATACTAAGCCCCAATAGTGTTGGTAGAGCAATTTCTTTGCCAATTGGATTAAATTTGAGGAGATAGAAATAACTTATTGAAATTTATAACAAATTATCTAAAAGATTAATTTTTTTAATTATAATTCAGTTTAATAAGATGACGCCAATTGTCACCTAAACAGCAATTATCGTCTTTCTTGGAGCTTGATTTTCATTTAAAGAACCTGCTCCAAACTCTCAATAACGGCTCCTGAAAATTTTGGATCGTTAATATGATAGGGCAGGAGGTGTAAGGATATTCCCGGTCGAATATACCTCTTCAAGATCTTTCCAAAGAGATCGGGCCCTTCTGGGTCATGGAAAGGACCTCCTTGACGACCAAAAACAGAGAATCCTCCCAATTGGTGCCTTAGAATTTTTGAAAGGGAAATGGGAGAAAAAGAATGTTGCTAAAGGAGTTTCCTAATATTATTATGTTCCAGTAATAAATTTAATCCATTACAACAGATGGAACATCCTAAGGAGGTTGAAATGGGAACAATAAGAGGAAAGGTTTTGGTAACCGGTGCAAGTAGCGGCATTGGAAGGGAGACAGCCAGAAGACTGGCCCAAGAGGGCTTTCAAGTGATCGCTTCAGCGAGAAGGAAGGAACGTCTGGATGAACTGGCAAAAGAAAATCAGAATATCATTCCCAGGCCGGTTGATCTTTCAGATACGCAGGAGTTAGAAAAATTCTGTCAAGAACTCTCGAGCCTTGTTGAACCCATTTCAGTTCTTGTCAACAATGCAGGATTTAGTATAAGGGGAGCCCTCGAGGATGTCCCTCTCTCTTCGGTCAGGCGCGTCTATGAGGTCAATCTCTTTGCTCTCATCAGAGTGACCCAAGCCTGTCTGCCAGGGATGCGCCGGCTTAGGAAAGGAACCATTGTCAACCTCAGCTCTATTGTTGGAAAGTTTACCTTTCCTCTGAACGGAGTTTATTCGTCAACCAAGCATGCTATCGAGGCAATTAGTGATGCTTTACGCATGGAGGTCCGTCCCTTTGGCATTCGGGTGGTGACGATCCGTCCGGGTGTGATCGCCACCGAATTTAATGATAAAGCCAGTCAATTGACTGGTGATCTCATCTCACGGACCGATCCGAACTATCTCCCCGTCTATCAAGCCTATGGAGCTGGCATTGGAAAGTTGTTTTCTAATGTCTCTATCCCTGGACCTGATTTAATTGCTGACATCATTGCCAGTGCTGTCCTTTCGGATTCTCCTAAAGCAGTCTATTTCGCGGGTCCTTTTGTAGAAGAAATTTTCGGACAGCGGATTCGAATGGATGATGATGGGTTTGATCAATTCATGACTGAAAAGACAGGGCTCAAAGACCTTAAGGTTTAAGGGAAGAACTGTTTCACTCAGTTCTTAAGGGCGTGGTGGACACCCAGGAGTATGAGTACTCCGCCAAGAATTTGCTGGGGGAAAATTGTCTCTCCCATCATGAGAGTGTTGAAAAGAACAGCCCAAATCGGAATGAAATAGAGATAGACCATAGACTTCGTGACTCCTATCCTTCCAAGCCCTTCATACCAGAAGACATGACCCAACATTCCCGAAAATAGTACGGCATATCCCATGGACCACCAGGTTTTTTCCCACACTTGGCTCCAGACAATGGGTTGGCCTGAAAAGGGGGAAGCTATCCAGAGGACCAATGAACCGATGATCATGCAATAACTCATCAACCGCAAGGGGGAGTAGCTTTTTAAGAGCGGCTTAGACCAAACAGAAAAAAAGATGGCCGCACAAAAGGCCGCCAATAAAGTCAATAAATCACCGGGGAGAGTTTCTAATGAAAAATGGAGTTTAGCAGTGGGCTTCAGGATGACGAAAACCACTCCTATCAGAGCGAGCAACATGCCCCAATATTGTTGTCTCCCTACTGGTTCCTTCTTAACCAGGTCGATGTAAAGAGTCCCTAAAAGGGGTTGGGTCGAGAGAATCAAAGCAGAATTGCTGGGAGAGGTTAAGTTCAGCCCGAGGGACCATAGCACTTGGTATAAGCCGAGGCCCAGTGCTCCAACCATAATGACCTTTCCCAAATCCTCTTTTCGTAATTGAATCCCCTTTTCTCGGAAAAACGTGAGGGCAAGCAGTAAGATCCCCATCACAGTGAATCTTAAAGCTCCAAAAAGAAGTGGAGGGATGGTCTCAAAGGCTGACTTGACGATTCCAAAATTGGCCCCCCAGGTCAGAACAACGATCCCGAGGAAGAGGTGGCCGATTCTATAATCTCGTTCCTGAATCATTCGTCTACAGTTGTCCAAAAAATAAAGTCCTTCGGTTGCGGTAAGGGCAACGATGCCCGTTTCGTCATTCGGTTACGTTAGGCGTCTTAATGTTTTCCCCTTACCCTTTGACGCTAAACCATACGGGCCTCCTAACCTTAACCGTGACCCATTGACCATTTTCATTGTTCGTAGATGACAAACCCGGCCACGAAGGATAGCCTAAAAAGAATGCAGACCCAATATCACTCCTGCTTACGACCCCAATTTCTTACAGAGTTCAGCCACCCGTCTTCCTAATTTGCGAGCATTGTCACTTATTTTCTCATCGGGAGCACCCACACAGGCCACACCATAATGACCTGTTGCATCCATTGGGTCTCCCACAACGATCATTCCGTAAATAAGCAGACATTGGATAATGGAGATGATCGTGGTCTCCTTTCCACCGGATGGATCACCCGAGGTGGCAAAAGCTGCTCCCACCTTGTTCTCCATCTTCTTACGAATGACCACATATTCGTCGAAAACGCGTTTCAAGTCCCATGCCATTGCGCCAAAATAGACCGGAGAGCCTGCAATGATGCCTGCTGAACCTACAAAATCTTCCTTGGTCACTTCTTGGGTGGATTTTAAGAGGGCTTTAACTCCGGAAACTGATTCAACCCCCTCCCCAATTCGTTCTGCCAATTTTCGTGTGTTTCCCCCTTTAGAATAATAAAGTATTAAAACTTGCATGGTTTTTCCTCCTTTAAATTGGATTGGTCACATTTGTAAAGTTATTTTTTAACCCAAATTTTGTTTATTCGCTATTTTTTCCTCCTGATCAAAAACTCGCTCTTATCTTTTCTTCAGGATAGGATCGGAATAATAAGTGATGACCAATTCATTGCTCTGATCTGTATCTGTTTGAATCCCGATGGCCAACAATCCGCCTGGCTCAGTACCAAAAGCAGTTTTGTAATCTTTATGAAGATTTCTTTTCTCATAGACCCACTGTCCTGTTTTTCCTTCTCCAGACTCCAAGACAAAGACCTTGCAGAACTTATTTTCTGGATGCTCAAAAACATGACCTCCGGGGAGACGGCTTGCCCATATATATTCGATTTTGAAACCCACGGGCTCTGCTTTTCTGAAGAGACCAAAACTTCCCCCTTTTCCGAAAACCACCATCACCCGGGCGGCCGCATCAAATCTGTCTTTTCTTGTTTCAATGGCAGAGCGGACCACATTCGATATCTTCCATCTCCAGGAGAGGATAGGAAGATCCTTCTCTTTTTCCCCCACCTCCTTAAAAAGAGAGGAGCGGGTTCCCAGGCTCTCCGCTTTGATGATTCCTTTTCCAGCCCTCGAATATTGAGTGGGAGGAACTGCAAAGTAGGAGACCATCCACCATCCCTTAACCGGTGTCTTCTCCTCTTCGGGTTTCTCCGATGGTTGGGGGCCAAAGGGAAGTTGCGCAAACCCCGTTAGAAAGGGCAAGGTTTTGACCCTCTCCTCAAAAAGGGATTGATGTTTTCTATTTCCATCATCCCCAGCATAAATGATCGGGCATTCTAACGGGGTAAAAATGAGAATCAAGCTGAGTGGGATCAGTAAAATCTTCATCTTTTAAAGTTATTATATATCATATTTTGAGTTGAAAAAGAGGAACAATCCTGTTAAATTTCATCCCAATATGAAAAGGGGCCTGAAACGAAGCCTCCCTCTTCTGCTTATTCTCGCCTTCTTCAATTCCATGGCTTATAGCCAAGAATTGAAAGAGATCCCTCCTGTTTATCAGCCTCTTTTTTCTCGACTTTCCCAGGATGGATTTGAATTTAACTTCCTTTCAAAAATATTTATTGACCCCAGTGCAGAAATCATTCCAGAACGGATGATTCTTTACTTGGTTTCAAGGGAGACCACAGAGTTGTATCAGCAATTTTTAACTCCTGAATCGATCTCTCTTGCAAGAACGTTTCTTCATCGAAACCGCAAACTATTGAGGAAGATGGAAAGCAAGTTCCAGGTGGAAATGGAAGTCGTTGTTGGAATTCTTCTGGTCGAGTCAAGGTTTGGGAAGAATATCGGGAAACATCGTGTCATCCCAACTCTGGCAAGCATAGCTCTTATAAGCTCTCAAGAGAACCTTCAGAAAAACTATCAGGCCCTCCGTGAGGGGAATCCCGATCTCTCCTACGAAGAGATAGAAAATTTAGGAAAGAAGAGAGGGGAATGGGCTTATCAAGAATTGAAATGTTTTCTGAGGATCATTCAGGATGAGAAGATGGATCCGTTAGAAGTCTATGGTTCACATGCCGGAGCCCTCGGCATGGCACAGTTTATCCCCTCGAGTTACCTCGCTTATGCTCAAAGTAAAAAAGGTTTAGAAAATTGGCTTCTCAACAAGGAGGAGGCGATCTTCAGTATCGGAAATTACTTAAAATCTCATGGCTGGAAAAAGAAAATGACGGTCGAAAAGAAGAGAAAGGTCCTCTGGACTTACAACCACAGCGAACCCTATGTGGAAACTATCCTCAAGGTGGCCCAAAAAATAAAACAAAAATAAACTAATCTATGGTTTCAAAAAAGGCGTCTTTCACCCCATCTAATAACTGGAATGATTTAATCCTGATAGAAAAAATTTCAGCTCCGGGGTCATTTAAGAAATCTTTCAAGTGTGGGTGTTTCTTTAAAAACTTTGTACGGATGAATTCTTTCTTCCCAAAGTCCTTTATCGTTTGAAACTCCCCGCTGATGGTCAGGGCTTTTATATCAATCCGTTTTTGACCCTTCC